>ORJL010447608.1_pt1 | contig 16623 bp, 17 predicted proteins | sample 1779941 | NCBI WGS metagenome assembly ORJL01 (sample SAMEA104232317, study PRJEB22302) | groundwater metagenome | biome: forest; feature: aquifer; material: groundwater | place: USA | collected 2011-08-07 | depth 5.8 m | reverse complement strand
TTTTTTCCTCAATATTTTTCAGTTCTTCTTTTTCCGAGCCTTCTGATCTCTTATCTAACTTGAAACTAAACGGTATAACGACAACGACCTTTATTGGTTTCCCATTTTTCGTACCCGGATTAAATTCCCATTGTTTTACTGCATCTGTCGCGGCAGAGACAAAGTCCTTATTTGTCGCTTTTTCAACACTGACTTCAGAAACTTTTCCTGTTTCATCTACTGTCGCCTTTAACCACACGCTTCCTTCAACACCTGTCTTCTTTAATTGTTCGGGATAAACCGGTGTGACTTGCTTTTTGACAGTTGGCATTTCCTGCGGATCAGCCGCATGGAGATTGAGAGAGAATACAATGACAAGTATTGCTATGAATACTGTGCGCATCTGTTTCATGATTTTTTTTCCTTTATTTAATTGATTGTATTGTTCGTGAATCGGCAGTAATTGTTACCACCGGAAGATTTGTTACATAAACTGTTTCATTTTTACTAAACTGCGTTGTAAGAATAATCGAGAAACCCACTGTAAGTATCATCACCATAATCATCATAACAAGTACAGGCATCCGCATTTGTACCTGTCGATTCCATATCGGTTGGTTGCGTATGAGTTGTTCACTAAATTGGGGAATGTATCCTACCCGCACATCCGGCAAGCGATCTGCAATACGGTCAAGTGATGTATTCAGCATTTGCATTCTGTGATACAACTCCCTGCAACCACTGCATCCGGCAAGATGAGTAAATACCACTGCCGACTCATCCTGCGTAAGTTCACCATCTAACAATTTACTTATCATCATTTCATGTTCGGTACAATTCATCATACACCTCGTTCATTCACATAGGGTTCTAAATATTTCATTAATGCTTTTCTTGCTTTAAATAATCTTGATTCAACGGAACTTATAGTAGCGCCCGTAATAGCCGCTATTTCTGCATACGATAATTTTTCATACTGCCTGAGGATAAGTACTTCTTTATACTCAGGTTTTAACGCATTTAATCCTTCTTCAACCATCGCCGCAGTCTCATGTTGAATGTAACGGTCATGCGGCGTAACAGGATCCATCACTTCTTCATCAACTTCCGTTGTCCCGTTCTTTTTATTAGCTCTGAAGAGGGCATATACTTCATTCCGTGCTATTGTAAACAACCAATAGTAGAATAACGCCGGTTTATCAAGCGTGTGTAGCGATTCCATGGCTTTAATAAATACCGATTGAACAATATCCTCCACGGCATCCCGTTCCGGAAACAAACGGTAGCAATAGCCGAAAAGACGTTTATAATATTTCTTGTGAAGAACATTAAATGCTGTCTTATCGCCACTCGTGTAACGCTGTATTAACTCACTATCGGTGAAATCGTTCACGTGTTCTTGATTTGTGGTTATTTAATAGTAAGATGCAAAAAAAGGGAAAAACTTGCTACTGGGTACGGATGTGCGATTTGGGATGTGAGATTTGGGATGTGGGATATGGGATTTTGGGTTGGGAATGGACTATTACATGATACAAGAACGATAATTTGCCTGAAGACTATACTTACTCAAACGCACGGAATTATATTCATGGGGATCATTCTATTCTGGAAGTGAAAACTGAGTGGTGGTAAGGGTGGCTTTGGATAAGTAAAAGGATTCTTTCTTCGTGGTTGGAAGCGTCATGGAATGGTCCATGACGCCCCAGAAACGTAAAAATAATTGTTTTTTTATTTAATTATTTGCTTGATTTATAGAATTAGATTTTATAAATTACCGAAAATTTATTTAGATTGTGTTGTTACGTTTAATTGTCGGCACAAAAGTATACTTGATAACTTTATATTCACATATTTTTATGCAAAATATAACACTCGACTATGCACCATAATATTACATATCTTCTTGATCAACTGACACAAGTAGCTAAACCATATCCTACGATAGTATTTTTCGGAGGACCGGGTTCTGGAAAGAATACCCAAGGGATTTTATTAGCTGAATATATTCAAGGATTTCATTTTTCACTTGGAGATGTTATTAGACGCTTGCCTACCGAAAGTGAATTGGCGCATATATACACTACACATGCAACTATTGGCAGACCTGTACCCGATGAGTTTGCTACCCATATCTGCGAAAGAGCATTGTATTCATACGTAACTACAGGGCAATTCCGTCCCCCACATCAAAAATTGATACTTGATGGCTACCCTAAATCATTTAGCCAAGCAAATCATGCAGAGAAGTTTTTAAACTTGCTTTGCGTAGTTCACTTGAGATGTTCAGACGAATTGGCGTTGGAGCGCATAAAAAGAAGGAATTATATAGATGGAAGGATAGAAGATCAAACAGAAGATGTTATTATCAATCGGATTAGATACTACCATGAAGAAGTGGAACCCGTTTTAAGGATTTTTCGACATGATAGTATACTCTCTATAAATGCTGAAGAAAATGTTCAGGAAGTATTGCAACAAATTTTAAACGGGTTTGAATCATTTGAACCGTTAAATAAAGGCCAATACAAATGACAAAAAGACTAGGACTATCTGATGACACTCCACTTTTCAGATTCGGTATACTCACAGATATACATTACGCTGACATTGATCCTATAGGCGTGAAATATTTTCGAAATTCTTTGTGTAAGTTACAGGAGTGTGTAATTCAACTTTCGTCGTTTAGACTAGCTTTCGTGATCCAACTAGGTGACCTCATTGAAAAAAACGTCAATAGTTTCGATCCAGTACTTACACACTTGCGTGACATTAAATGTCAACTTTATCATATCCTTGGAAATCATGACTTTGAAGTTGATGATATAGACAAATCACTAGTCATATCGAAGATTGGGCTTTCACGTCGCTACTATGCTTTCTCACCAGTCCAAGGGTGGAGATGTCTAGTTTTAGATGGTACGTTAATTTCACTATTCTCACATCAAATTGGATCTATTCAATGGCGAAAGAATCAGGCTATTTACCAAAAGATGCTGGATACTAATGAACCCAACGCAAAGGAATGGAACGGTGCAATTGACGAGGATCAACTTATTTGGCTTAAACGTCAACTGACCGAAGCTTCTCAAAAAGAGGAAAAAGTAATCGTGTTTTGTCACTTTCCTACAAGTCCCCCCGGGGAATCGTTTACTCTTTGGAATTCATCTAAGGTTGTCAAAATTCTTGAAGAAGCAAATTGCGTCTCAGTTTATTTCAGTGGACACCAACATTCAGGCACATATGATTTTCAGAATCACATCCATCATTTCGGTTTACACGCTATGCTTGAGACTTCCAATCAAAACTCCTATGCAATAATTGAAGTCTTCCAGAACAGGATGAACGTGGTAGGTTTTGGTAGACAACCTTCAAGAATTCTACCCTTTGAACTAACGTAAGAATGTTTTTTTCATGTATGAAATTTTAAAATATCTAAACGAAGCCGGTGCTTGGGATTTACTAAATACAGTCATTCTCATCTGTGGATTTTTGTATGGCATCACATTGTTACACACATACAAACAAAGGATTAAGGATCTAAATTTTTATGTTACATGGAGGCGGGATACCCAAGCCCGTTTCCCACTAATCCTTCATTTTGAAGTTCGAAATCTATCTCAGAATTTAATCGTTATAAGTTCTCCATATTTTTTGTTTGATAAAGTCAAGCCAGGCCCCTATGCACATTGTGACTCGGTAACTGGACAGTATGAAGTGAAGTTCAGGAGGCAAGAAGAACAAGCAACTAGCGAAGTCGCAAGTATGCTCAGGCATCGTGAACAGGTTACATCATATATACCACTTGACGAAAAACAGACTGACGAAGAATTAGCCACTTTGAGCCAACAACAAAGAGTGGGCACACTATATTGCGATATAGTTTTTCTGGAATCGAAACCACGCGTTGTGAGATTAAAACTTAAACTCAAAGGTTTAGTCCGAGACAAATCAGCTGAATATCCACGATCAATAAATGTTGGTAACACTTTGTGATATATCCGTGTAAAATATGCGACTCCGACTCATTTCATATTGCCTCAAGGTTAGTTAAGAATGCTAACTCTTATTTTCGACTTGCTTCTTACTATCGATGCACCAATTGTAGATTTGCATTTGGAGATTTTTTCGATAACATTCAATCACTAGTTATTGAAGACTTCTATAAGTATCCTGACTACCTAAAATATGATCATTGGGCCCGTTTCGAACACGATGGTATTGGACCTGGACGGAGAGAGATTTTATTAAGAAGTCTACAAATCGCAGAAGAAAATCTTCGTAAGAAACCACAACGAGTCTTGATCTACGGAAACGGTATGTCAAAAATCATTAGCCTATTAAACAGCGGGGGAAATTCTTTTCAAGTGTTTGCAACTTTCAGTTACACTGGACATCCAAACGAAATTACTCAGAGAGAGTTTCCGAAATATTATCAAACATTTGATTGTATCATTGCAGCGGAAGTTTTTGAGCACTTTGTTAATCCGATCAATGATTTTGCCAACATGCTAAAATTTCTTAAACCGAAAGGTTGGATTGTTGGGACAACAGGTTCCCTTGAACAATATAGCAAGATACACTTGGAGAATCCACTTCATTACCTGTTTGGAAATCCTTCAAATGGCCATGTGGCATTCTATTCCAGAGAATCCATTGGTGTACTTGCAACAAAGTTGGGTTTAATTGACAATACAGATTTGGCTAGTCAGTTTGGTCATGACTCAAGGAAATGGCGCATAATTCTCGGCCTTCGTAGTTGAATGACTTTTTTTGCCACGCAGAATATTACCAAGTGGTCTTCAAGTTTATCATAGATCACTAACCATTTAGTCCTCTAACAAATTATTTTTTTATTATGATTTTTTGATCGATAATTAACCATTGGTATTAATTAAAGATTTGAATAAATAATTGTCTTATTTACAGCCCCCACTTTTAATACATTTCAGCCCGTAACTCTCGTTGCGGGCTGATTCGTTTTTTCATTAATCACTATAATCACAAGTGAATAAGAATCACTTCTTCTTCCCCACCTTCGCGTTCGCCGTAACCAAATACTTCTCAACAGGCTTCAATAAATTCTGGATTGCAAATTTACCTACAATAAAATACTGCGGTGAAAGCGAAGTCTGTATATAATACTTCGCTGTGTCAGGCATTTGCGGATAAATATTATAGGCTATTTCCCTATCGGCTGTAACTTTAATTTGCATCTGCACTGTTTCGGGCTTGGTAAGCGTGTCTGCAAAATCTTCCGTTGTGAAATTACTGACCGTATTCAAGAACGAATCCATCTCACTCGTTTCAATTGAATCCGTTCCTACCATCCAACCGGAGCTATCTTTTTGCACAACAACATTCTTCGTCCCCGTATTATACTCAACACGACTAATCATTTCCTTCTGGAATGTTGTAATCACTTTATCACGCCATTCGGAAACATTTGTGTTCAATGCAAACGGACTTATTCCTATGCCAAGATATACATCTTTGTCGCCGTCTTTTCTAAAATAGACATCCTCAAATGTAGGTCCGTTCTTCCCGACAATCATCGTTACGGTTTTGCCGGAACGGTCTGTCACCGAAAGCTTCGTCCCCAAACTATCCACCTGAAACGTGCTTTGCTTTTCTGGATTTGAGGAGACCAAACTTCCAACTTTGAAGTGTCCCATTCCGCCTAAGATCGGTAGAAGGGTGTTCATATTTGCAGGATAATTAACAGGAGAAGTCATCATCCACTTCCCACCTTGATTCTCAATTGTTATAATAGTACCTGATTTTTCAATTGAAATTTTTGCAATCGAGCCGGAGTCAACCGCCATCGAAAATGATGCCTGCGAATAACTCGATTCACGCCCTTCGGAGGGTTCTTTCAAAAAGAAGTACGCAACTGCACCTAATACAACCAATACCACAACAAGAATTAACGTTGTTTTATTCATAGTGTTATTCTCCTACCTGTTACTTTCTAAACGTTTGCGCATCCCGACTCTCCATCGCCACCGTGCAATACCAATGAGGATGACAACAATCGGCGGGACTAACATATTGCCCCATTTTACCATTGCTCGCGTTCCTTCGCTCACTTCATCCAACGGCTTTTCACCTGATTCACGTGAACGAATCGATGCCAACCCGATATCATCGGCGAGCCAATCGATCAAGTTACTTGCAAAGATTAGATTATCCTTGTTTCCGCCTGCATATCCATCCTGTACAAAATCTCCATCACCAATGACAACAATTTTTGTGTCAGGACTTGCATCTATCTTACCGGATGTATTCAACTGCGGTGGTGTTGTCGAGTCAGGAACCAATGGCGTAGTCTTGAATAAACTTGTAAACGTTCCTTCAAGAGTGATAGCTAATGGAATATTTTTCTCTTTGTATTGATCTTTCAACATCGGCTCGTTCGGGTTGATCATAAACATTTGTTCCTGTCGCCCCGTTTGTTCGGAACTCATGACAAGAGTTTCAAGTCGTAGCCCTTTTGCTTTCGCCAATGATGTATCGACAGAGCTTGTAAAGAAGAAAATAATTTGAGCCAAATCTTTTACTATCGGGCTTGTTTTGCTGAAGGTACTTGCCAGCGGAATCCACGGGAACGGAATCTGATTCTGCATGGTGAAGAATCCCATTTGTTGTTGCACCGTAACCGGTACACAACGCACATCTTTCACCAAATCAGTGCTGATGCGTGTTCCGTAGGCTTCCAGCATATCATCCATATTTAATTCAATCGGTTGCCCCATTTGTGTTTGGAGATCAGCCTTCACTTTATTCAACCAGAAGGCAACTTTTCCACCCTTCATTAGATATTGGTCGATTAAAAATTTCTCCCAATGTTGTAACGGCTTTTGGGGTGCATCAATAATCAACACGGCTATATCTGTCGAAATGGGAATACCATTCAAGCTGACTGTTGTTACTTCGTACTGCTTATCTAACATTTGTTTCAGTTTGGTGAGTTTATCCAAACCGACTTCATCATGTCCCGCTAAGAAGCCGATTTTCTTCAACTGCTTTGAAGTCATCTTCTTCATGGTAGAACTGATTTCATACTCCATGTTGGATGTATTTTGCATTACAGGGAGCACTTCCTTCTTATCCCCATACATGAACACAAGTCCCATGTATGCCTTTTCTACCTGCATCTTATCTTCTTTCACAACCTGCACCTGAACCGGAGGAATACCATATCCTTGCGCTTCTTTTTCAATTTCATCATTTCCGGTGGGATACATAAGTTCATATTGGAAATTATTGCCGCCATAGGCACGGTAATCGTTCAACTGATCCTGTAAGTAGCGACGGTTGTTATTATAGGGAGCGGGTAACTCGCCTGTGAAATACGCTTTAATTAAAAATTTATCATCCAGATTTTTGACAAGGTTCTTACTTGCATCGGATAATGTGTACATCTTATTTTGTGTCATATCGAATCGTGTGAACAATTTAATGCCGACAATGTTCAACGCGATGAGAATACCTAACACTAAAATGATTCGAATAATTGCTTGCTTTTTTTGCATAATGTTCTCCTTTCCCTTACCAGCGTTTCCGTTGAAGCATGAATGTTCCGAGCATCAATGAAAACGAAATCATTGAGATATAGTACAACAAATCTCTCGTATCGATTACACCTCGTGAGATATTCGAGAAATGATAATCGATACTAAGATACTCTAACACCGATGCAAAACTTGGTGGAACAACAAACAATACTTTATCAAGCATAAATAACCCGAACACGATAAGGAAACTGACGATTGCCGCTGTAATTTGATTTTCTGTCATGGAAGAACCGAACAGACTAACTGCTATAAACACACCGCCGATAAACATTAACCCAAGATATCCGCCGATGACAGGACCGATATCAATTTTGCCGATTATGGCGATGGTAATGTAATAGCTGAGTGTGGGTAACAAGGTGAAGAAGAACAGCCCCCACGCCGCAAGAAATTTCCCGATAACGATTTCATACTCGCGTAAGGGTTTCGTCATGAGAAGTTCGATTGTTCCGGTTTTCATTTCTTCTGCCAATAGCCTCATGGTGATAAACGGGCCAAAGAAGATTAACAGGAACGGGGTAATCTCGAACACGACACGCATTGATGACATGTTGACGAGAAAGAGATTTGACGTGAAGAACCATCCAAGTATTGCGAGGAACCCGACGATAACAATGTACGCTACCGCCGAATTGAAATACGAACGGAGTTCTTTCGTGAAGATATATTTTATATTGGTAAAGCTCATTTCGCTACCTCCGATGTTAATTGACGGAAGACATCTTCAAGACTTGATTTGACAGAATGCATTTCCAACAGAGCCCACCCTTTTTGCACGCACAGATTAAATACTTCTCTGCGCACATCAAAGCCTGTACCTGTGTTTACGCTGAATTTAATCACTCCGTTATTTTCATACTGGAGCACCACCTGTTCTACTGTGGGAATTGCGCGCATTTGCACGGCAATGGTTTCAAACCGACTCCCATCCGGCGTCGTAAGTTCGAGTTCGATCTTTTCGCCGCCATGTGCTCCGCGTTGCAAGTCATCAATACTACCATCGGCAGCAATTTTTCCGCGATTGATAATAATGACACGCGAACATGTTGCCTGTACTTCAGAAAGAATATGAGTCGAGAGGACAACCGTAATTGCCTTGCCAAGGTCGCGTATCAAACTGCGGATCTCAACGATTTGATTCGGATCAAGACCGCTTGTCGGTTCATCAAGGATGAGCACACGCGGCTCATGAATCATCGCCGCGGCTAACCCGACACGCTGTTTATACCCTTTGGAAAGCTGTCCGATATCCTTATGCTTCATCTCGCCAAGCATACACACATCCACCATCTTTTTAACTTGATGCTGGACGTTGGCTTTTGCCACGCCGTTTAATTGTGCGGCGTATTCGAGATACTCAAGCACGTTCATATCGAAATAGAGTGGATTGGCTTCAGGCAGATAGCCAATAAGTTTACGGACTTCAAACGACTCGGTAACGACATCCCTACCTTCTACCTTGATTGAACCGCCACTTGCGGCAAGGTATCCGGTAATAATGCGCATGGTAGTCGTTTTACCTGCCCCGTTCGGACCAAGAAAGCCCAGTACCTCACCCGAGTGCACCTCGAACGAAATATCGTCCACAGCACGGGCGGTACCATACGATTTAGATAAATTTTGTACCAGAATTGACATTTTTAACCCTTTATTGAGAATTCGCCTATGTAACAACGATTAAAAAAAGAAAAGTTCCATTTAAGGTGTGCAAATATAGAAATGTGGGAGGATTTGTGCAAATTTTTAGCTTCGCCAAGTAAAAAGGTAAAATATATTTATTGTGGTAACATTTCATCGCCCCAAACGGTCATTGCGAGTCTTGTTTCGCAACATTTATCAAGCGGAACATGACGTGGCAATCCCCCGCCACGAAGGATATTGTTGTTTTTGGAACTTTACAGATTGCAATTCATCAGCAGTTTGTCCGCAAAGCGAGATGAACCTTTGCTCACAAAATTGTAAAACATAAAATACCAATAATGAGTTGCTTAACATCTTCTGTGATTTTACAAAATAATTTTGACTGACGTGAAGTGTCATGATGTTGGTCATTGAAGCCAGAGTACGGGTATATATATTAATTGCTACTTAATAGAAATCAATTACGGATATATCGATGTGTTTGAAATAGTTCTATAAAAATGATAATATACATTAATAAAAAATTTTAATATTTATTTTGGTAAATTTGTTTGATTATTCTAAATAACTTGTTTAATTTATACGAAATAATAACTTTAATATAAGATAACTAGAGATTATCCATGCATGAACAAACAGATCCTAAAATTGACCTTAACAAAGTAAAAGATCGATATAATAAAATTACATCAATTTGGGATACTAACGATCGATGGCATGTGTATACAACTAAATTTATTAAGTCATTTCTACATAGCATTTTCAATAACTTTAAAACTGAAAAAAAACTTAAGATATTGAATGCAGGTTCGGGTGGTAATAATTATGATATTATTGACCATGAACAATTTCATATTGACATTGCTGAATCTAAATTAAGGGGTATTCCAAATAGTATGATTTCGAATATTGAAAAAATTGATTTAGAAGGTAATCAATTTGATTCATGCATTTGTGTAGGTAGTGTTATCAATTATTGTGATGCGATTAGAGCGATCCAAGAATTATTTAGATTATTAAAACCTGGTGGCTTGTTAATTCTAGAATTCGAAAACTCACGTAGTTTGGAGTATCTCTTTAGTAGCACCTTTAATCGGAATGTTGCTTTTGTAAAAACATTTTATCAATCCTCAACAGAAGAAATATGGATTTACAGTGAAAACTATATTCTGGAAATATTGCAAGTAAATGGATTTACCATAATGGAAAAGAAGAGATTTCATCTGCTCTCCCCGTTTATTTATTTCATCTGTAAAAGCCCAAATATTGCATCTATTTTTGTCGTACTAGATCCTTTTATAGAAATATTACCATTTATTGGTGCTTGTTCAAGTAACGTTATTTTATCTTGCGTGAAAAAAGTCTAATAAATTGTAATAAATGAAGCAATACTTTCATTGCATTTTTAGAGAGTGTTGCGTATACTGCAAAAAAGCTAATTAACGAAAGAGTAAAAATAAAGGTAAACGCATACAGCGGTATTTGATAATTATTTTGTATTTCGAGTAAAATTACAGTTAAAAATGCTATAAACAGAGTAGAAACAATGACAAAACTAAGTTTATTGGTTTCATAATTGTTATGAGTTTGTGGAGTAGTCTGCTCTTGCGGCAAATGGATAGTTCCATTTATTTTTATTCTATCATAGGAACTTATTTCTTTTTCAATTTTTTGCCGTAATTTTTTTGTGTCGTCAATATATTTTTCTATTGTATCAGTATATCGCCCGTACCATCGGCAATAATGTTTAAAGTATATTGTATCGATTATAGATAGGTATGTTTCTTTCCCAATTTCAGGAATTCGTTCAAAAGAAAAGAGCATTAAGATAGCTGGAATTTGAGTAGATTCGTTTTCAATTCCTAGCTTGGGTTGATAGTAGGGCGCTTCAATAACCCCACCCCTTTCCATCCTAAATAACTTAACCAAGAGTTGACTTTCCTCTGAAAACTTATTGTCTTTTCCAATACAACCGACTTCTGCAATAGCATAATCGAATATTAATTTTTCTTTGTCAATATGTTCTTTTAATAATCTAACAAAAATAAAAAAAGCATTGTATTCCCTATAAATGGGATCAATTACAAGGTAATCGAATATTATTAAGCGGTTTTCTTTTATATATACAAACTGTGCATAACCCGCTAAATTATCTTCTACATAAAACCCGATAACATAGAACTTGTCTCCATTTTCTTTTTCGAATTTTTTATTGTAGTCATCAAGCCAATCTGAAATTTCGTTTGTATTGGTTTTTATATTAGGAATAATGTATTTGGAATAGATACTAAGTGCTCGAACAAAATCTTTATCTTTTTTAGAGGTAAAATTTTTTACCGAACATGTTAGTGTTGTTATAGCCATATGGATAATCTCTAGTTATCCTCTATTCAAATAGCTTTTACAGCTGATTCCTTGGATGATTTTTCGAAATCATCTCCCTTTCTGCATTGGTTGACAAATGAGTGTATATCTGGGTGGTAATAATTGAACTATGCCCTAAAAATTTTTGTACGAAGCGAGTATCAATACCGTTTTCAATCAGTAATGTAGCTACAGTATGCCTGAACATATGGGGGGTAGTTTTCATAGGCAATTTTGTTTCTGTTGAAAAGTTCTTCAGCATATTCCTTATTGATTGAGTCTGCATTCTTTTTTTTAATCGATTTATTAATAACGCACCTGAATCTACCTGAATAGCTCTTCGCAATGTTATAAACTCAGAGAGAGTTTTTATTGTCTCAACATGTGTTATTACCACACTTCGTTCCTTTGAGCCTTTTCCCGAAACTTTTATTACTTTTTTATTGAGATCAATGTCCTCAATATTTAGATTACAGAGTTCACTCACACGAACACCAGAGACAAAGAGAATCTCTAATATTACCAGTTTTTGCAGGCTGTAATAATATTTTGTAAATCCTGCTTGTCCATCTTGCTCTACATTATTTCTCAGGGGATGAATTAAAGCGAGCTCATTCTTTACAGAATAGAATAACACTTGGACATCATTCAAGCTCAGAAACCTTGGCACCCTTTTAGGTATTCGTATTTGAATATTCAATTTCCTAAACGGGCTTACCAGTATCTGATCTTCATATTCAAGAAATCTTAAGAATGCTTTAAGTGAAGCAACTTTTCTTTTGATACTCGATTCTTTAAGTTTTTGATCAAATAATGCTTTTATGTAATTCCTTATATTCTCTTTTGTTAAGTCTGTAATTGTTGTAGGTGTGCCAATAAGATTATTAAACTGTGTTAAATCTTGCTTATAAGCCTTAAGAGTGAGCTTGTTTAAATTTTTATCATATTGACAATGACGGAAGTATTCATCAAGCGCGATTGTAATCGGTTTCATTTCTTCATAATTAATGATGTTTGAATGCAATCTTGGATTGCGTATCTGGGAAAGACAATTGTACAATTTATTCTTTCAAACAAAAAATATAATTCAGTTTTACTTTCAAAAATGTAATTTTAACCGAATTGTAAAATTGGAAGGGCACCAAAAGCGTTGCAGCAATATTTTCGATTTAACGGTAGGGAAAAAAGAATCTGTCCGAAAACTCAATTAACATTATGTTCACGTGAACCTACATTCAAAATTTACTGTGTGGTCAGGAATTTCTTCCTGACGGCTCTTATCACGAAGAATATTACCATTCGGTTACTATGTTAATCACACTCACCCCCAAAAAAAAGATTGCAACACCATTTAACATTTATACAATAGTGCTTAGCGTACTTTGCGTCTTCTCTGCGCTCTTTGCGGTTTGTCTATTTGTAACTGCACATTCTCTTACCACAAAGCACATCACCATTCATTTTCTACCTGATTTAAACTATGGTCGCCTAAGTTATCATTTCCCACGCTCGAATAGTTTTATCTTCTTCGTTAACAACTAATTTTCTTGTCAAGTACTACCACATGTCAGGTCAAAAGACTTGAAGCCACCCCCCCAACCCTACTTCACCTTATACTTCTTCTTCATATCCTCAACAGAGACCGAAATTAACTGCTCTAATATGCCCATGTCGATATCAGCTAATTTTTTGATGTAGAGGCAGGAGCCACCGCTCACTTTATATTTCCCCAATTTTTTGAGAAGCGTGCTATATTTTTGTGCACCGGCCATGATATAGACTGTAATGTTTTGCTTGCGTGGCGAAAAAGCTGTCAGGGGCCAATCGCCTTCCTGCGTACTTCTTTCCGATTTGTAATGGAAAGAACCAAATCCGATCATTCCGTTTCCCCATAACACAGGTTTTTTCTTTGTTATCTTCGTAAAGAGTTTTTTTAATTCGATGGAATCTATTTTCGTCTGTTCAGATTCGATTGCATCAATAAATGCCGTAACGCTTTGTGTTGTTTTTTGTGTTTTATTTTCTGCCATGTGAGTTCATCCTTTCAAGCAAAATATAGTAATATTTATTTTACAAACAACTTGCCGGGGAGGCAAATTGGCATTACACCTTACTACTTTCTCCGCTGTCGCGAAGCGTTATACTGTCCGAAAACTACCAACTTGCTGTCATTCTGACGATTCCGCTTTAGCGGATGAGGAATGACAATCTACAGGGGTTCTCGGACAGCCTCTTTCGACCTGACAGCAATATAAATTGTAAATCAATATTAAAAATGTTTATCATTTTATGGGATATATCTATTGATTTACAATTATTGGTTTTGTATTTTAGAAATCATCGTGTATTCATCTTAATACGGTATTTTCATAAGAATCAGTATCAGTCCCTATAATATAACTATGTTATCAAAAATAAACAGAATCACATTCTGCTTCCTGTTACTGGTTGTAATCTTACAGCAAGAAACACGCTCGCAGAATCTTTCTTTCGAAAAATTCTTAAGCAAACTTGTCTTTGCCACTGATAGCAGTACAAAATCAAGAATGATTGATGAATACCTGATGAATAAATCAATTCCCATTTTGGAAGGCAACACTGCCTATTTTATTTATCGTGGAAAGGCTTCTATTGTTGAAATGCCGGGTGAATTTAACGAATGGAACCCTGAAAAAACACGGATGGTGAAAATCCCTGAAACCAACCTGTTTCTCCATATTGAAGACATACCTCTCGGCGGACGTATGGAGTATAAATTTCGAGTTGACGGAAATTGGGTCATTGACCCGATGAACCCCAAAAAGTCTCAGGGAGGAATGGGAGAAAATTCAGAAGTCTGGTCTTCGACATATACCCCCCCTCGCGATATAAACGTGCAGGCAGGAATCCCTCACGGTCGATTAGATACAATATGGTTCGAGAGCAAAGTCCTTAAGCGGACTCATCCAATCTTTGTCTATACACCTCCCGGTGTAAATAGTGAAAATCGCATACCAACAATCTATGTAACTGATGGAGGAGAATATCTTTCACTCGGACTCATGAAAAACGTTTTGGATAATCTCATTTTCCAAAAGAGAATTCGCCCCGTCATGGCAGTGTTTATTGACCCAAGAACAAATTTACAGGATAACTCAACAAATCAACGCATGACCGATTATGCGGCAAGTGATACCTATCTTGATTTCTTACAAAATGAACTTGCTACTTCCATAGAACATACGTACCCCGCATCACGAAGCGCGAACGATCGTTTAATTATGGGAGCATCGATGGGGGGACTCATTTCCACGTACGCCGTTATGCTCCGCTCAAAATTTGTAAAAAATTGTGCGGCGCAATCTCCTTCGTATCAGCAGGCAGAAAATGCAATTGTAAAATTATTTAATCAACTCATCCGTTTAGATGTGAATGTGTACATGGATGCAGGAACAATCAAAGATACACAGACCGCTTGCCGTCTTATCTCTGAACTGCTGAGAAAAAAAGGAGCAACGGTAAATTACACAGAATACCCTGAGGGACATAATTGGTCTAACTGGCGTGCAAGGATCGATGATATCCTTGAATATTTCTTTCCTTTGAACTGACATAAGTTTTCAGTTCACCATTTAAAAACGATCGAGGGGCTGTCTCATAAGTTCTTAAAAGGTGTAGGCGCAGGCTTCATGCCTGCGTTTTTGATCTGGAAACGCACCCATAAAGGGTGCGGCTACAGTTTTATTTGACTTTTGAGACAGCCCCTTGATATTTTCCACCTTAAACGTTTTGATAGTCTACTACTCCGACTTCTTTCCTACCCCTTCACACTTCCAAGTGTTAACCCGGAAACCAACCATTTACTTAAAATCAAAAACAGAACAACTACCGGAATCATAACAATTAAAGAAGCCGCTCCGTACAATCCCCACTCTGTTGACATGTTTGACTCGAATGATTTTAATCCCAACGGTAATGTCCAAAGATTGGAATCTTGAAGAATTTGTGCCGCAACAATATACTCCGACCATGCTGTCATAAAGGAAAACAACCCTGTAATAACTAACGCAGGCGCGGCAAGCGGTAAAATCACTTTATAGAAAGCCTGAAATTGATTACACCCATCAATGCGAGCCGCTTCTTCCAAGCTTGTCGGAATGGTGTCATAGTAACCCTTCATCGTCCAGATACAAAATGGTAGCGCAGTTGCCGTATAGGTAATGATTAATCCCCAATAGGTATTAATTAACCCGAAATAAATAAGCATAATGTACAGGGGTAACAACAACATTGTTGCCGGAAACATTTGTGTAACAAGTAAACTCAACAAACCGAGTTTCTTTGCAAAAAAATTAAATCGTGAAAATGCATATCCCGCCATTGCCGCAAGAATAACACCTGTCAATGTTACTGTTAATGAAATGAGTGCGCTATTTAATACCCAATGCAAAAATGGTCTCTCGGTAAAAAGTACCCAGTAAGAATGAAGCGATGCATTATCGGGAATAATCTCCAACGATGTTGAAAGTAATTTATCTCCCGGGCGAAGGGAAATCGTTACCACTTGCAATACCGGATAGACAGCAATAATGGCAAAGAGGATAAGAACTGCATGTGATGCAATTCGGAGAAGTTTCTTTTTTGTTTTCGCAGTAGCCATGAGTAATCTTCAGTCAAATTCTATAATTAATATGCGGCTTCGGTTGCTTTTGAACGCTTCATAAACACCAAGCTGAACATGAGCAAAATAATAAAGAGTACGATAGATAATGCCGCCGCATATCCATACCTGTATAAATTAAATGCCGCTTTGTACACAAACGAAACAAGAATGTGTGTCTGGTCGGATGGCTCTCCCCCATTGCTTACTAACCATACGATGTTCAGATTATTAAACGTCCACACAATGCCGAGTGTAATCGCGGGGATCATAACCGGACGTAGCAATGGGATGGTAATATTCTTCAATTTGTGATACCACGACGCCCCGTCAATATCAGCCGCCTCGTATAATTCATGCGGAATGCTCTGTAATGCCCCCAGAGCCACGACCATCATGAAGGGGAATCCTAACCAGATATTG
>ORJL011888047.1_pt1 | contig 16630 bp, 16 predicted proteins | sample 1779941 | NCBI WGS metagenome assembly ORJL01 (sample SAMEA104232317, study PRJEB22302) | groundwater metagenome | biome: forest; feature: aquifer; material: groundwater | place: USA | collected 2011-08-07 | depth 5.8 m | reverse complement strand
GCCGATTTGGATAGGATTTTTTAATTTGAACGAAGAGAATCTCATTGCGAAATGTTTGCTCCAATTCTTTGGTGAGGGCATCCGTGCGCAAGAAGAGAAGATTCTTCCCTTTGAATTTTTCGAGAAAAGGCGCAAGCTGAGTTCCGGAAACGGCGTTGCCATTTTTTTCGGGAGTAACCTTGGTGATTTCGAAGAAAGAAGAAAAAAAGACAAGGTAAAAAAGACCGGTGAGGACTCCGAAGGTGAGTACAAATCCACCTACTTTTCGGATTTTCAGCCAGAGAGGTGAGGTCACTGGGCGCAGCGGCCGCTTGAAACGCTCTTTCGTTGGAATGGCTCTGGGAAGATCTCCCCGCCGTTTTTGGATGAGGAGGTGGTGGAATCGCCGTCGTAAATTTTTTGAAGAAAAACTGCTCTCCTCAGTGTTTTTTTTTCGAAAAAACATGATAGCGTAACTATAGCATGCTACCCTTGGAGGGAGGAGGACTGGAGGGATTTCACCCAAGCGAGTTTCCGTTCACGAGCCTTCTCTTTGTTCTTCCGTTTGCGGAGTTTGCTCTTCGGACGGGTGAGGTTCATGGTGTGCATCCCATGCTGATGGCTGGCGTGTTTATTAGACATTCCTGACGGAGTGTAGTGGGTAGCCATTCATAAGTCAAATATAAAAAAGTTCTTCCTCTATGCTATACTGCCGCCGGCATGAAGGAAGCGAAAACTCTCTATGATGTCATTATTATTGGTACGGGAATTGCCGGCTGCTCCGCCGGCATGTACTGCGGTCGTTTCAATCTCAAAACGCTTGTGATTGGGGAGATGCCAGGAGGTATTATCACCACGACCCACCTTGTGGAAAACTATCCGGGTATTTTGTCGATCGGCGGGGTGGAAATGGGGGAGGTATTTTTGCAGCATGCAAAACAGTTCGGTGCGGAGATGAAATTTTCAAAAGTTGCGAGTATAGAACGCTGCGCTCCACCGCCAAGCGAAAAAAAACTGGGAACGTTTAAAGTCAAAACACCTTCCGAAGAGTTTATGGGGAAGACCATTATTTTTGCGACCGGCACGGAGCATAAAAAATTGGGAGTGCCGGGAGAAAAAGAACTCAATGCCAAAGGCCTTTCATACTGCGCCCTTTGTGATGCGGCTTTTTTTAAAGGAAAAACAGTTTGTGTCGTTGGAGGCGGCGATTCATCCGCGATTGAGACGCTTATTTTAGCGGCGCAGTCCAAGAAGGTGTACATGTTCGTTCGCAAAGACGTGCTGCGCGCTGAACCGATCAATTATAAGAAAGTTATGGAGAGCAAAAATATTGAAGTGAGACTCAAAACTGAAGTTGCCGAAGTCCGAGGGAAAGATAAGGTGCAGTCCGTACTGCTCAAGTCTGGCGAGGAGATTCCCATGGATGGTGTTTTTGTGGCGATTGGGCACACAGCGCTCTCCGGTCTTGCGGAAAAACTCGGAGTTGCGCTAGACGAACACAAACAAATAAAAATAAACCGGAATTCAGAAACGAATGTGCCGGGCGTGTACGCCGCCGGAGACGTGGGCGATACGGCCTTCAAACAAGCCATCACGGGCGCTTCCGAAGCCGTGATTGCCAGTTATTTTGCGTACCAGTACATGCAGAAAAACGAGTTCGGGTATTACTGTGAGTGATTTATTTTAACGCGGCTTTATATTTTTGATATGCCTCATTTTTTTCGATTCTTTTTTTGAGTGTGAGATCCGTAACCGCCGGTTTCGTCGTGCGATCCGCGGAAAGAATCCGAGCCAAATCTTTTTCATCCATAAAATATTTCTGTCGTAGCAACTGGACGATGGATTTTCCATTTGCCAGAGCCTCTTTTACAAGCTCAGCCGTGACTTGATATCCCAGGTATGGATTTAAAGCTGTGGCGGTTACGAGGCTGTTTTCGAAGAGATGCTTGATGGTATGTTCGTTTACTCTCATGCCTTCGATACAGTCTCGGCGGAACATTTCGCAGGTATTGGTGAGGAGCGAAAGCGCGCCAAGGAGATGCTTCAAAATAAGCGGCGTCATGACATTGAGTTCCAGCTGGCCAGCCTGTGCTCCGAGTGCGATGGCCCAGTCCGAGGCCATGACATCGTATCCCGCCATGTGAACGGCTTCGGCAATAGATGGATTTACTTTCCCCGGCATAATGGAAGAGCCCGGTTCCACTTCCGGCAGGGTGATTTCTGCCAGGCCCGCGAGCGGTCCCATATTGAGGAGCTTGAGATCATTCGCAATTTTTACGAGATCAATGGCGAGCATCCGGCAGGCACCGGAAACCGCCACAAAAACATTCATGCTGGAGGTGGTTTCAAAAAGATCTTCCGTCGGCGTGAGCGGAAGTTTCGCGAGTTTCGCAAGCTTCGCCACTACTTTTTTCTGAAAAGCCGGATGGGTTGTGATGCCCGTTCCAAGAGCGGTTCCCCCAAGGCCGATTTCGAAGAGTTCATGACATGCCGTCGAGAGACGTTTTTTTGTTTTTTCGAGCATCGTCGCATAAGCGTGAAACTCTTGGCCAAGGGTCATCGGTACCGCATCTTCCAAATGAGTGCGGCCGACTTTGACAAGGCGGGAATGTTTTTTCGCAAAGTTTTTGAGCGAGAGCGCCAGTTTTTCAAGTGACATCAAGAGGGCACCGCCAAGCCGCAAAGAGGCAAGCCGAATGGCCGTGGGCGTGACATCATTGCTCGACTGGCTCATGTTCACGTGATTGTTGGGATGGACGGGATTATAAGCGCCCAGCGGATGGCCAAGGATTTCATTGGCACGATTCGCAATTACCTCATTCGCATTCATATTGAAAGGAGTCCCTGCGCCGGCCTGAATAACATCGAGCGGAAACTCATTGTCGAATTTTCCTTCGGCAAATTCCCGAGCTGCTTGGATGATGGCTTTGGCCGCTTTTTTATCCAGCAACCCGAGATTGCTATTTACCTCTGCACATGCTCCTTTAATAAGACCAAGCGCTTGGGTGTATCCCCGCGGCGCGCGCTGCCCCGTGAGTTGAAAATTTTTCAGCGCTCGAGCTGTGAAGATACCGTAATACGCTTCGCTCGGGACTGGGAATGTTCCGATGGAGTCTCTTTCTGTTCGCATTTTCATGGATTTATTATATAGTAATATTAATATTTTTTAACCTTTTTATTCTATGTCGACTCTCACGAAAATTGACGTGATGTCATGGGCAAAATTCCAGGCGATTTTTGCCATGATCGTCATGGCGGTGGTAGGGATCATACAGGTCGTCTTATTATCGTCCCTTTCTTCTGTATTTAAATCTATGGGCGGCGTTGTGGAAGGAGCCAATGTTGGCGGTGCACTTGCTGGAATCGGTTTTGTTGGAGTTCTTATTGGTATTCCGGTGGCTGGAGCTGCCGGGTTCGTTGGAGGGCTCGTTGGGGGTTGGCTTTGTAATGTTGTGCTTAAGTGGGTTGGAGGGCTTAAATTTGAACTCCATCACGGATAATTTTTCCAATTTATTTCGGTATAATTTTTCACCACTTCGTTTGCGCCAGACCGTTTGAGGGTTTGGGCGTCGAGAGTGGTTTCTAGGGCAATACATTTCATGCCGGCTGCGAGTGCGCCGCGTACACCATGGTCGGTGTCTTCAATCACAAGGCACTGATTTGGTGATGTGCCGATTTTTTCTGCAGCTGCGAGGAAGATATCCGGAGATGGTTTTGGACGGGATACATCTTCGCCGGAAACCACCTCCGGAAATTCCTGTGATACGCCGATGTTTTCAAGCATGGCGCGGATATTCGTTCGGTTTGAGCCGGAGGCAATGATTTTTTTGAGTCCGCGTCGATTCACTTCGGCCAGAAATTCGAAAAATCCAGGCACCACTTCAAGTTTTTTATGCATCAAAATTTCATTGAAGATGTCTCGTTTCTTTTGCACGAGGGTGGGAAGATCGAAGTTGCGAATGCCGTTTCTTGTGAGGATATTTTGAATGATCGTCGGCGCTCCGGTTCCGACAAAAACGCGCTCGAACTCTTTAAAGCTCCACTGGATGCCAAATTCCGCAAACAGCTTTTCATAAGCCGCAAAATGCGTGGGATGCGAAAAAACAATTGTCCCGTCCAAATCAAAAATGACAGCCTCCATATGCCGATATGGTAGCAAACTGATGATAGAGCTGACTACGGAGCTTTGGGAAGTTTGTCGAGTTTCGCCTGTATTTCTACCTGTTTTTCTGCCTGGAATTGGGCAGGACTCCCAGAACCACAGCGTGCGAGAGCTCTCTTCCAGTAAAATCTCGCGATGTCATACCTTTTTAATTCCAGTCCTGCGTCGCCGGCTAATATCTCAATCATTATTTCGGTGGCATTACTAGGGTAAGCATGCGTCGTTAAATCAGCGCTGAGCTGGAGTTCCAAAACTTCCTGATATTTTTTGTTTTCGAATGCATATTTTACTCCCTCGAAACATTTTTCAGTGTCTTTCGGTTTGAAATGAAGATAGCTTCTATACGATTCAATCGCCTGGTCCACTTTATTTCGAGCTTTGTATGCATCGATGAGCCGGAGATGAGCATTGGCTTGTTGTTCCGGAGTCGATTTTGGATTCGTCAGTAAAAGGTACGCTGCGACATCGAGGTCGTCCCAGTTTTTTGCTTTCCAGGCTCCATCCACAATAATGGATAATTTGTCAGGATCATTTTCGGGCGCCTTTGGTGCGGCCGCAGCTCTTGCAGCAAATGGATCAATCGTAGCGGACAGTGGAGGTGGCACCGCACCGGGCGGTGCTGGGGAAGGACGTCCGGTTGCTGCAGGTGCGATGGGTGGAGGGGATGCAGAGGGACGAGCAGCGGGTGGTGCTGGTGGCGCAGCGGGTGGTGCTGGTGGCGCAGCGGGTGGTGCCGGCGGTGGTGCGGGAGGGATTGCCCCAAGAACAAAAGCTCCGCCTCCCCACGTGAGATTTTTTGGATCAGCCGCAAATTGAGTGAAGGCGGGGACATTATCAAAAGAGCCGAGTTGTTTGTGGGTTGTATCTTCGAGAACGATGTGGTCGGTATTTGTTTTATGGATGCCGAGGAAACCGATGTCGTGTGGTGCTCCCACGCTTCCCCTGAGCGTGATTTTGAAATAAACGAGTTTGGCATCCGGACCCTTCTCATCGATGAGGGCAATTTCGTGCGCAAGAGGTTTCAGTCGAGGCTCCGCTTTTAAAGCATCTTCGACCTCCTGGGCCCGTTTTTTTAATCTTGCGGCAAGGACATCCGGTGCTGCCACGGGTGGTGCGGGAGAAAGTGCTGTTCTTGGAGCAGCGGGAAGTGGCGGAGCAGGGGGAAGCGGCGGTGGAGCGGTTGGTAGTGCCGGCCGTGGTGCTGCTACGGGCGGCGGTGCAGGCGGTGGTGCGGGTGCTGCTGCGTGTGATGTTCCTGCTCGTGGTGGTGCCAGTGGCGGAAGCGCGCGCGGTGGTACTGGAGGCGCAGGAGCGCGCGGTGCTGCTGCAACTGGCGGAGACGGAGGCGGCGCTAGCGGTGGTGCAACACCTGGCCCAGCTGGTTCCGGCACAATGGGTGCTGCAGTTGTCCCTCGCACCGAAGCCGATGGTGTTGGTGGAAGTGTTGCAGCTATCGCTGCTCGCGCAGAACGGCTTTTTCTTCGTACGGCACCCCGGCGCGGGAGAGCATCCGGACTTCCGGCTGGCAGTTTCGCACGTGCAACAATCGCGCCACGCGCCACGACTTCACCTCTGCTTTTAATCGTCAAAATGCCATTTTCTATATCGATGATTTCCCCCTCGCGCACCAAATCGACATTTTCCAATTCTTCATTTAAAAACTTAAGGGCGATGAGCGCATCGGCCGTACCACGTTTACTCCCGCATTTTTGTACAAAGAAATCTTTTAGAATATCGGAGATGTATCGTTTTGCTCGGATTTTTTCCGGGTCCCATTTGCCGGCGAGAATTGCATCGTCTTTGGTGATTTCGGCATGTTCTTTGAGTTTGGCGGTGAGATCATCTGAGTTCAGGCCTGAAACATCGCCAAGAAGCTTTTCCCCAACTTTCCGAAGCGCCTTATCTCCATAAAATTCTTTTCTTGTTTCAGCACTCGCGCGAACGCTTTTTACTTCTTTTTTCCAAAGCTCACCAGCGCCATACCAATTTTGAGCCATAAGTGGGCGTTAAAATATCTTGTAATTTTAACATATTTTTAGGTAAGTCGAAAGGGGCCAACCGAGATATCGTGTCGTCGGTTGGCCCCTTTGAGGGGTCCGGATGGATGGATCCGTGGGAATTGGATCGCATCCGTCCAGGGTGGGATTCGAACAGGGACGGGGAGAGGCCTACGGCTTCTTGGCGGCGGGCGGGGCCTTGGCGGCGACGTCCTGGTGCACGAACGTGACCTCGACGTCCTTCACCTCTGCGCTGCCGCGAGGCTCGACCTGCACCACAACCTCGTTGCCGTGTCCTTTGGGGGACCCGGCGACCGAGGAGTGGTACACGTGGCCGGGAACCGACAACGTCTGGAGGTAGAAAAACACCCCCAGTTTCGTCACCGGTTCGGCCGCGCCACCGACGGTTTCCCGCCACGTGGTGAGCCCGGTGGCTCCCACGAACCGGCCCTTGAGCTCGCGCTCCAGGCCGGGGCAGGTGACGGAGACCGCGCCGCTGGTCACCTTGACGGTGCACTTCACCTTCGCGGTCACCTGCGGGAAGCCCTCACCGACGGCGAGGGTCGAGTTGGCCGGCGCGAGACGCCAGCCCAACCCGGGTCCTCCGTACTTGCCCATGTCCGGGAAGTAGTACGACCCGGCGGGCGCCGGATCGGTCCCGAACTCGGCGATGCCCGGCATGAAGCCGTCGAGCGCCGCCGTCTGGGCACGGGCGATGCCGGGGACGAGGATCGCCAGCACGGCCAGGGCGAGTGCCAAGGCCATGAGGGCGATGCCGGTCAGTTTCTCCCTGTTCAGGGAGCGAACCGCGACCAGCACGCGGCTCCTTTCGGTCATTCTGCGCATGCGCTGCTCCTTTCGGGTATGTGATGGACTAGAAGTCCATGCTCCAAGAGGTACCCGTTAACCTCTATGACTGGAACACCTCAAGAGAAGAAAATCTCTCCTGAAGTGTTCCAGTCAGTATAAAATCCAGCGTTCGAATCCCTGTGAGAACAAAAAATCGCCACAATCCGCTATTTGTAAGCTCGCGCCGTGCGCTTGCAGCAGATGAGGATCCTTGATTTGTTCCCACGAGGTTCGCTCGCTGGGCCTGATTTTTAAGGATCAGAAGTAGATATTATACATAAATTAACAGGTTAGTCAAGTTCAACCTAACCTGTTAAACAAAAAAGGAGATACTCAGTCACGCCCCCTTAATTTTTAGCTTTTAATCTGAACAAAGGCCCTAATAGACCCAAAGGCCCAAGTAACCTAATCCTACGGCAAACACCAACCCCAAAAATCCCATCACGTAAATGCTGTAATCTTTCTGTAAAAACTTCCGTGCTTTTTCACGAACAAAACCTGGGAACCAAAGCCAGATTACGCCGCGGAGAAAAATGAGGTATCCCAGAACCGTCATGATGCTACGAGTTGAGGAGAACTTTATGGTCCAGTGGGTGTTGATAATAAAAAAAGCAACAAGGAGATGGAAAAGTGCCGCAACACGCAGGAGTGAATTTCCAGCGTTGAAAAATTCTTCGAGGTTTTGCCGAAATTTCTTCGGATCAAAAATGGCCGGGATAACAAAAAGAAAGCACAAGGCCGAAAGTCCCAACGCGATATGACTCATAGGAATTCCATACACAATGGTTTTCATAGGATGAGAAATTAAGATTAAAGGACCGATAACTTATTTGAAGTCTAGTTTATGTTACGATAAATGTAAATGTTGGACGTGCTGCGCGATTTTGATTACCGTATATTTAAAATTTTCAATGGTTTTGCGGGAAAATCGGTGGGGTGGGATGGCGTGTTTATTGTTGCAGCCGAGTACGTTTTGTTTCTGATGCTTGCCGGACTCGTGCTTTTTGTTTTACTCAAAGAGAAAGATAAAATCCGTTGGACGACGGCGCTCCATGCTCTTGCATCCGCATTTATTGGCCGCGCGATTTTAATTCCGATCATTCGAATGCTTTTTTTTCGCCCACGGCCTTTTATTTCCGGAGCGGTGACGCAGCTTGTTTCCCACAATCCGCTCGAAGGTTCGTTCCCTTCCGCTCATGCAACCGTGATGTTTGCCCTCGCATTTTCGCTTTTCTTTGTAAATGTTCGATGGGCACTCGCGTATTTCGTTCTTGCGGTATTGAGTTCGTTTGCGCGCATCGTGGTCGGAGTTCATTTTCCGTTCGATATTTTAGGCGGAATGCTGGTGGCGGCGTTCAGTGTGCTGCTTGCGAAATGGATGTTTGATTTTTGGTTATCCAAAAAACGGAAATAAGAATTAACGCGGCGATAATAGCTGTCATGCTGCCAAAAAAGAACGGCATGCGCGGTCCGAATTTCTCCCACAAAACTCCGGCAAGGACGCTTGCGGGCAGTTGGCAAACGCCGATGGTCGTATGCATGAATCCCAGCGAGGTGGCTTTGATGAGCGGGTCCGAAGTTTGCACCGCAACGATTTTTTGAATGCTTTCCGTCATGGCGGAAAAGACGCCGAAGAGGGGAAAGAGGAACCATACGGTAATCGGTGAAGCGAAGAGAGCAAATCCGATGTGGGTGAGGGCAAAAATGACGTAGCCGGCGATGATAATTTTGTAGGGTCCAATACGATCCGCGAGTTTTCCAAACGGCGTGGCAAAACCGGCGAAAAAGATATTCGAAAGCGCATAGAGAATGGGAATGAGGGCTATGGAAATTCCTACGTTTTGGCTTCGCAAGAAGAGGAAGGAGTCCGAGAAGTTCCCGAGGGAAAAAATAGCGAGCGCGAGGAGGAAGAATTTATAGGAGCGCGGGAGAATTTTGAGAGAGAGTTTTGGCAACGGACGTGAAAAATCACCGGTGCGTTTTTCTCGCACGAAAAAAATGAGGGTCAAGATGGCGAGGAAGGAAGCCACAAAAGAAAAGAGAAAAAGAAGCCGGAGATCATCGTTCAGCGCCGGGAGGAGTATCACTGCGATGAGCGGGCCGGCGGTGGCGCCGAGGGTATCCATCATCTTGTGAAATCCGTAGGCAAGTCCGAGATTTTTTTTGTCGGTGGATTCTGCGATCAAGGCATCGCGCGGGGCTTGGCGAATGCCTTTTCCAAAGCGATCAGAAAAACGCACGAGCAAAACGTGCCATGGCATTTGGGCGAACGCGAGGAGTGGTTTGCTTACCGCAGAGAGGCTGTATCCGATCACCGTGAGCGGTTTTCTCCGCCGGAGTTTGTCCGAAAGCCAGCCGGAAAAAACTTTGAGGAGACTCGCGGTGGATTCAGCAAGGCCTTCAATCAAGCCTACCATGGGGAGTGTTGCCCCGAGCACCTTCGTCAAAAAAATCGGAATGAGCGGATAGATCATGTCAGAACTCGCATCATTCAAAAAACTGACGACCCCGAGAGCCTTCACGTTCTTGGACAATTTCAGCATGCGGTTATTTTACCACGGAGACTTCCGCTCCCACGCGCGGAATTTTTCGGAGCTTGAGTCCGACCTCTTTTCCACGTCCGCCTTTGAAAACCGGCTCGCGATTGATTTCGAGCGATTCAACGATTTCTTCGTAGGCGCCTTCATTGGTTTTGTATGTAATGCAGTCGCCGACGGAGAGGGGAGCTGTGAGTTTTATGACCCCGACTTTAATTTTGTCATAATAGTGAGTGATGGTTCCGATGAGTTTCATTTTTTTTGGCTCCATCAAGGGTTCCGAAAACAGTGGCGCGGAGAAGGTTTCAATTTCTTTGCGCATCGGTTGGCGGCGGGTTTTTGCTCTGACTTGAGATATCTTCCTTATTTTTGGTGGTTTTTTGAGAATCGGAAGAATTTCGCCCGCCTGTTTTCGGTCCAGAGCCGTAAGAATGAGGGATTGCCTTGAGCGCACACGCAAATTCCGTTTCCGCATGAAGGCGGGAACTCGGAGGACGTCGGGGTCTCTGGGAAGCGGCATACAAAACCATTATAATCTTTTTGTGATTGGTTTGAATACCCCAGCCAAAATTCAGGATTTTATAAATCGCATTCCGGTTCATACAAAGGATACGTGCTTTTCGCCGCGCATGGTTTTGAAGAAACGCCGCGCGCACTGCATGGAAGGCGCTTTGACGTCAGCGATGCTTTTGCGCCAGTGCGGATTTAAACCCCTTGTGGTGGACCTCGCCGCCTCATCAAAAGATTTCGATCACGTCGTCACGGTGTTTCAGGTTCGCGGCCGCTGGGGAGCGATCAGTAAGACGAATCACGCGGTGCTGCGATACCGTGAGCCGGTGTATGCGTCGATCCGCGAACTTGCGATGTCGTATTTCCATGAATATTTCAACGATGACGGAAAAAAAACGCTGCGAAGTTACAGCGAGCCGGTGGATTTATCGCGATTCGATAAGCGCGGATGGATGACGAGCGAAGAAGAAGTCTGGTACATCCCGGAATATTTAGTGCACGTGCGACATACGAACATCCTTACGCGTTCCCAAATCAGACGGTTGCGGCAGGCGGATCCGATAGAAATTACAGCGGGGAAGATATTGGAGTTTCCACCTTCTGCTTCATCAAAATAAAGAGCCCTGCAAGGATGATGAACAAGCCGGCAAGTTGATACAGCGTGGGAATTTCGTGCAACAGTGTCGCGGCATACACAAGGCTGAACGCCGGTCCCGCAATGACAATCGCGGTGGATTTGCTCACGTCGAGCCGTTTCAGTCCCTCAAACCACAGAAGTTTCGCAATACCGAGGAGCCCGAGGACCAATCCCGCAAGAAGAGCAAGCTGTTTTTGGTCTATCGTCGAAAACGCCTCCTGCGGCCATCCCTCAAAAATAAAACTTATTCCAAGGAGCATAATTCCTCCCATGAGCGTGCGTAAAAAAAGGACAACCGACGGTGCCGCCAATGAAAGCGCCTCTTTTGCATAGTGATTTCCAATAGGATACAAAGCCGTGCCGGCGATGATGAGGATGTCTCCAAGTTTCAACTCAAACGTCCCATTATAGAGTACCGCAACGGTTCCCAAGAGGATGATCGCGCCGCCGATAAGTTTTTGCCGAGTTATTTTTTCTCCGTAGAATAAGCCGGAAACGAGGAATGCAAAAAACAGCTCCGTTTGGTGAAGGAGGGTCGTGTTAATGGCGGAGGTTTTGCTGGTTCCCACGAAAATGAGCCCCAGCGGCAGAGCGATATTGAACATCGTATTTCCAAAAATCGGGCCAAAGGCTTTGGTATTGAAAACTTCCCGCAGCTGGCGCTTGGCAGCGAGAATGAAAAACAAAGCGCCAGCCGTGATGAGGGTGGTGACCGCGGCCGTGAGGATGGGTTTGAAATTTTTCGCAGAGTAATTCGCGAGGATCGGCGCAAGCGCGTAAATCACCATGTAGCTCAAAAGAAACTTTTCCCCGATTCGTTCTTGTTTCTGTTTACTCACAAACACGAGGCGAATATACCACGGTTTTTACGCTGCGACCGGTGGCTGTTGCCTTCGTGCCGCCAGACGTCGCACGAGTTCCATCATGAAAGGATTGAACGTGTCTTCGATCGATTGACCCGCTTCAGCGACATCGGCGTGGGAAAGAACTTGAGCATGTTCTATTTGTGCTACGTTGGTCACCGCGCTGAATGCAGCGAATTGGCGCTGCCCCGGTCTATTGGAATAACCAACGGTCCTGGCCCGCTGCGCTTCCGGCGCCGTCGACATGCCCGCAAGATCCCCTCCACTTCGGCGAATCGCTTCAACCATGGCAGGACTTTCATATCCGCGGCCTTTACGCCAGTTGAGAACTCCTGTCGGCAGTTTCATTCCGAGATCGGCGGCAACGCTATCCGCCACCGCGGCAATTTCCGGTGAGTAGAGATTTGCCTGACCGTAAAAATAATCTGCCGTGCCAAAATCATAATCTGGATCCGCTTCTTTCCTATCAGCAAACCATCGTTCATCAGCGGGGATGCCAAAATCTTCATCGAGAGCGAGGATGTGATCGGTTACTCGCACAACGTCGCCGACCTTGTATCTCTCCGGCCATACGGCGCCAACCGCATTCGAAGTGAGAATATCTTCAACCCCAAGCGCTCGACATACCGCTATATAAAATCCAATAGCTGCCCGTTTTACATCAAGATCGGTGATTTTTTCTCCGTCACGCAATAATTCCTGATAATAATGAAGCCGACCAGACCAAATAGCCATAGTGCTGTCGCCAACGCCGGTCGGTGCAATAACCAACCTGCCTTCATGGCCAGCAACATGTTGTCGCGGAGCGGGAAAGTGCGGAATATCGGAGTATGGAATAACGAGTCGGTTATCAGACCGTGTGTTGCGCTCAGCAAAACTTTTTAACCCAGAACCAAGCGTTACAGAAACGGTCGGTGGTTCAAGGCGGGTTCTTTCAGCCTGGTTGGCGATATAATCGACCGCTTCGTTGGCCTCGGTGAATCCAAATGGTTCGATTTCAGGGGTGCTCATAAGGAGGAGATTGTATCGGCTTCAGTTTCAGCGCGCAAGAGTTAATGCAGAACCGTTTGCCGGTGGGTTTTGGACCGTCGTCGAAAACATGCCCCAGATGCGCGCCACAGGAATTACACATCACCTCGGTTCGCTGCATGCCGTGATTTTCGTCGGCTGCTATCGCAAGATTTTCTTTTGATACCGGCTCCCAAAAACTCGGCCAGCCGCTGCCGGAATCGTACTTGGTGTTAGACGAAAACAATTCATTCCCGCACGCCGCGCACAGGTACATGCCTTTTTCTTTACTGTGCCAATATTCGCCAGTGAAAGGCGTCTCCGTGCCTTTTTCGCGCATGATTCGGTACTGCTCGGGCGTGAGTTCTTGTTTCCACGCGGCCGCATCTTTCATGACTTTTTTCACGACTCTATTCTATCAGTTTTTCTGTTCGCATGTCTGCGTTTCCTGATTGATGCACTCGTTAACGCGTTGTTGCCGCAGCAATCTTTCTTGATATTTTGCCCACTGTTCGGCATTCAGATAAATCGTTTGCGGCGCTTGAGTCTCACGGCTTTCCCCAACGCCGTCCGAAACCACCCAGCCGATGCCCGGGAAGAATGCATTCGCCACGCCATGCTTCCCATTCATGACGATGTCCAATTTTGCCGGAATTCCAACTTCACGGTATACCCATGCGAGCAGTGTGTTATGCACATCACAGTCGCCTGCGACAATAGACGGCAGTTTCTCTCCGCGGATGAGGAATTCAATAAGCGTTTTTTCCGGCAGACGTCCCGCTTTGAATTGTCGGTAGGCCTCCGCCGTTGCTGGGTCATTATTCCACTCCCGTGTCTTTACGTAAGAACGCAGCACCCGGAATCGTTCGTAGGGAGGAAGTTCCCGCACACTATTCAAAAACTCGCGCCAATTATGGGCACTGGGAAAACGTGACCATGAAAACGGAATGCGCGCGAGATCAATATTTGGTCTCTCCGTGTAGTATTGATAAGCATGCGGCGGAAGCTCTCCATAATTCGCGTCGGTGATTCGTCGAGCGGCTTTTTCCCAATTCGCCGGCATTTTCGTCATATAGATCACCTTTTGCGCTCCCGGTTGAGGAATATCGAGGAGCATTCCATCTTCCTGTGGTTCCATGGCGAAGCGCATTTCGTTTCCACCCTGGTCGAGAACTCGAATGGTTCCTATATCGATGACGCCGCCACTTTGAGTTCGGATGAAAACTTTTCCCGGAGAAGCAATGCTCTGAAGGTGCATCCACGGGAGTTGATCTGGATAATTTTGATAGGCAAATTCCGGCGCGGAAGCATCATGGCTCCAATGGGTTCCGTCGAATTGATGATATTCAAAATCGCTCATCCAAAAGCCGTCCCACGGGTCATAGTTCGGCGTGGAGAGGAAAACCGTTTCCGTCCAATTCGGGTCGTTCATTTCCGGAGTGATGCCTTGAGCTTGGCTGCGAGCCGTGACATCGGGCATATAACGGTCGTCATACGAAGGACGTTTATACATCAAGCGGCCCTCCGGCATAGCCTCGGAGGAACTTTCGAACCATGGAAAATCAAGAGAAGGGAGATCAATATCAGGCAAAAACCGACTCAAGTCCGGCATATCAATGTCAAAGCCATCAAAATGCATGCGATTGACCGCGAAGGTTCCTACGCCACCCACAATGAGAAAGAGTGCCATCGCGCGGATTGGGCCTTGAATACTTTGAATGTTTGGCATAGGAAAGCGCCACGGTTTGCGTTCTCGCCATTTTTGCATTGCTTCACTTAGTTTTTCCCCTTGCTCGCCGCGCCACTTGGCAAAACTTGCACGCGACGAGGCAAGCGCTTTTGCGAGCTGTTTGCGTTTCATCAAAAACGCTTTTTTAATGCGATTTCGAAGGAGCATTTGGCGTTTCTCTCTTTCTTTTTTCACTTCTTCCGTCATTTCGCCAAAGAGGCTTGTGAGCCCCACTTCAAAGTGTTCGTGTTCCAAAGTGTCCAGCGGCTGACCAAGCAAATCCCTCACGAGTTCGGATTTCACGAGACATTCCATGAGCGTGCTGAAGACATTGTCCATATACAGACTCGCCTGCACGTGATCTTTGAAAACATCCCCGAGGCTGTAGTTCATAACCCGGATGGTTGCCTGCAATCCCTTGGAAAGTTCTGCGAGACGGTCGGCAAAAATGAAAATATTCCCCGAGGCCGGATCAAAAAATCCCCCGAACTCCTTCAGGTCATCGCCGTTTTTATTTTTCAGCTTGCTCACAACCTTCACCTTCGTCGGATCCCAGATCATGAGATTTTCTCCAGCCTTTACCCCCATGAGCTCGAGTTTTTCCTGCAGCCACGACCGAATGTTGGCCCCAAAATCCACCAGCGACTGCGTATTTTCTGAAAGACCTTTTTCCTCTTTGTATTCGCCCACGCTTGCGAGTCCGCTGAGGGAGGATACGCCGGCTTCCACAAGAATTTTTGTGAGCGCCGGAGAAAGAGTAATTTTCTCATATTCAAAACGTTCCGCCACCGCAGTGCCGAGCATGCTCTGACCATCGAGGACGACGGTTTTCTTCCCGAATTCTGCGAGGAACGCCTCTTTCCACGCCTGCGGGTTTTGCAAATGCGCGATGCCTTCCAGGTCGCTGCATTTTTTTCCTTGGGAGGCCGCGCGGAGAATTTTCTGGATGACTTCAACGGTGCTCAGGTGTTCCAAAATACGCGATGGAGTTTGCGGGTCGAAGTCGCGCACTGCGTAACTCCCATAATATGAGCGAGGTTCTCTCGGGTCCTCGGGGTCGGCAAAACCCGGCGTTTCATCAAGTATTCCAAAACGGTAAATCTCCCCGCCATCAACTTTGATAAGATCTCCGTAGGGCGTTTTTTCAAGCGGTTTATACTCCGGATCCAAATCGAGCACCCGTTTTTTCATGCCCCGGAAAGCTCCCCGAATATTTTCGAGCGGTTCAAAAATGGTGATCGTCGTTGTCCCGTTACTTCCGTTCTCGCCCAAATCCTGGATCTTATAGACATAGTTGCCATACTCCGTAGTGAGGCGGATGAGAGAATTTCCTGATTTGATGCTGAAAGGGGTGCTATGAAGAATCATGTAGGAACAAAGCGCGTGGAGGCAGGGAGGTTTCCCTCTTTCGCGCGGTTCAAAATCAAGGTTGTTTTGATTGACGGCCGCCATATTTCCTTTGAATCGAAAGGCGATCATTTGTCCGTCGCTGCCCCCGGAAATCCATTGCTGATACGAAGACCAGGTTTCCGTTCGGGTTCCATCTTTTTCGATTTTCAAAGTGAGAACTTCGATTTCACAAACGCCCGCCGTGTCTTTCTCGCGCGCTCGGTTGCTCACGAATCGCCAGAGTCCCATGAGGAGTTTGTCTTCGTTGAGGCCTTTTGCGGCGGTTCTCGGGGGAACGTCGACTGCCATTCGCACCGTCGTCCGATCTAAAATCTCCTCTGCTGTCGGAATACCGGCTCTATGGAGGAAGGTGAAGAGGAAGATTGATTGCTGGACATTGATCTCGTCATACCCTTTTTCCTTGAGCGTCCCTTCGCTTTCGCCGGAACCGGTGTCCGAATGTTTCAGGAAACATTTTTTTGGATCTTTCACGCCGAAAACCTCGCACGCCACTTTTATAAAAATCGGCGCGGATGGAAAATCTCTCCCGAGATATCTGTCTGGCATACACTCGTGTTCGTAATGATGTTGTCTTGCTTGATAGGTTTCGAAAAGTTCTTTTACGAGAGCCTCTGAGCCAATGGCTTTCCATATTCTAACAACCCTATCCCTCAGCACATCTTCACTTACCGAATTCTGGCCTTTATACGTGCAGTCCTTGAGGTTATAAGAAAAGAGGGAAGGATGAGAAGCCGCCGGAGAAACTTTCACCACTTTTCCGCGGGAGAAAACATCCGTTCCTTTTTGGAGGACGTCTCCATCTGGCGTGCAGGCGAGGGCGCCCGGCACGTCCGGTCCGTTAAAAATACCTTCGGTGGATTTAAACCGCTGTTGCAAAATATGAGTGAGGAATTTTGAACCGCCGATGGTCAGAGCGCTCCACCCTCCATTTTCACGGAGGAATTTCTCT
>ORJL010441047.1_pt1 | contig 16631 bp, 20 predicted proteins | sample 1779941 | NCBI WGS metagenome assembly ORJL01 (sample SAMEA104232317, study PRJEB22302) | groundwater metagenome | biome: forest; feature: aquifer; material: groundwater | place: USA | collected 2011-08-07 | depth 5.8 m | reverse complement strand
GGAAACTCTAGCAAAGATCATCGCCGAAGGGCGTATGCTGATGGGATTGGAGGAGGAGGCAACCCTTACTCTCGCTGATGTGGTGGCCGCGGAAAAGAAAGCGCGACAGTTCGCGGAACAATTGGAAGAGTTGGGCAATCGTGAACGACAGCGAGATCGAGCAAGTCAAACTTGGCAACAGGCAAAGGAGACATTATCCGGGCCTGAGGAGAATCTTCGTGCCGCCCTTGTGGCAGTCAGACTTGACGGCGGCGATCTCGCGCGTGATATCGGCCGTTTCTATGAGTTGTGTAAGAGCCGTCAAAAACTTGAGAAACTGGAGTCTGACCAGCGCGCTGTAAATGCCCGCTTGGAGCAGCACGATGCCAGGGAAGCAAGTGTCAGAGGCGCAACGATTGCGCTTGAAGGGGCCCAGAGTCAACTTCAACGTATCCTTCGCCAAATTGGCATAAGAGAAGATGATTCTGAGAAGGCATTTCGCATTTTTCAGTCCCGCTGCGAACAAGCAGAGACTTTACGGCAAGACCGGCAGACGGTGGCCGCCTTGGCCCGCGAGGCGCAGGCGGTTCTTAGTGGGCAAACCCTGGAGCAGTGTAAGCAACAGCACGAGGCTTTATCGCGGACCGCCCAAGTGACGTTGGCGTCTGCCCCTGGCCTGAAGGGACTTATGACCGACGACTCTCTTACGACACTGCGAAGCCAACTTGACGACATCCGCCAGGAAGAGGGCACGGTCGCTACCGAGCTGGCAGGCATCGAAGCGCGTATCAATGTGGCTTGGTCGGGTGTGCGGCCATTGGCTGAAGTCGAAGAGGATACTCAGGTTGCCGATGTAACTATTGCCTCACTTGAGTTTCATGGGCGTGCGCTCGGCTTGGCTATAGAGCAGTTGACCGCCGCCGCTGACGAGCACCACCGCAACTTCTTGCCGCGTCTAAATCAAACGGTCGGCCAAAGCTTCAGCCGCGTGACCGCCGGGCGATACAAGGATGTCCAGATTGACCACGCCGATCTGCAAGTGCGCTTGCGGGTGCCTAACTTACCCAACCCCATTACTCCCGAGGTCTTGAGCCGGGGTGCCCAGGAACAGATCTATCTGTTACTCCGGTTAGGCTTGACTGAATTGATGAGCAGTGGCCGCGAGCGGCTTCCGTTGGTGCTCGATGATCCGCTTGTCAATTATGACGCCGACCGCCTGGTCCGTAGTTTGGATTTTCTCGCAGAAATGGCGAAGCAGACGCAGGTGTTGATATTTACAAAGGATGAAGGAACAGCGAACTGGTTCCAGTCGAGGCATGCCGGAGCGGCAACGCACCGCCTGCATAAGTTGTAGATTTGGCAGCCTAATGCTTTGGCATTGGGCTCAATGTGAGGCAGCAGCATCAACTCGCGCTAAAAGATTCCGCACTTCCAGCACCAATGCCACCACACGATAACCATCGCGGCGGTGTCGAGTTCGCAATATTGCAGAAGCAATTGCTTCCACTTCCTTTTCATGTCGGGATCGTGCTTTGAAGCGCCGTACAGCATTTCTTGATAGGCCCGCATCGCGCCCGTGCCCTCTTTCACCACTTCTTCGCCCTCATCGCTATCGTCCCCGAAGGGCAGGGGTGGGAGCGTGTCGTATGGGCTGAGGATGACGCCGTTTTGCTCGGCGTAGTATTTCTTGAACAGCGGGTGCGCGTGCAGGTAGGGATTGTGATTCCAGACGGCGGGCAGGACGTATTTGATAGAAAGCCGGCCCTTCATCTTGGGATGAAAATAATGCTTCTTGGCAACGTCGCACAAGTCCGCCGTCCGCGCCCCGGCAGTGATGGCTTCAAGCCAGCTTGTGAGTTCGGGGTCGTGATGATGGCGTCTTTGCATTTGGGCGTGAATATCTTTCAATACTGAGCTCTCGTGAGGTGACCAAGTGAACACCGTTCCCACGTTGCCGATGGCTTGCATGAGCGATCGGGCGAACTCGAAGTTGGGGAACGCGTTGTCAAGGTTGATCCACTCGCCATGCTCGATCTCCGCGCCGGGTTCGCGGAGGGTGTGGCAACTCCACTGAAAGCCTACTTGCTCGTAGGGGCGCATTCCGGCGTGATACGGCACGGCCAGCCGCGAAGTTTCAAAGTCAATGAAGTGAAGCGGATAGGCGCGGCCGCGCAAAATGTCGGCCAACGGCTCGCCGATCCATTCTTGATTCTCCAGCGTGTAGCGGCGCTGAATGCGGCGGCGTTGATCGAGCGCGCCGACTTCGCCCTTCTTTGCTTTGAGGTCGTCTTCTTGAAGGTCGAACAGGCTGACCTTGCCCTGTTTGATCAAGTCGTTCACCAGGGCGCCGCCCGCGCCGCCGATTCTGCTCACTTGATACATATCAAGGATGTGCGGCGAGGCGCCCGCCAGTTCGCCCCAACATTCTTTGAATCCATTCTTCGCGTTCTCGTCCGCACCGGCTTGCTCGGCTGGCACGCGGTATTCGCAGGCGCGGCAGTTCACGTCAATCCGCGTTGGAATCTTTTTGACGCCGTCACTCAAGCTGGCGGCGTACTCGGCGGCCCGGGCTTCCACTTCGCCCGATAGTTCGTTCACTTCATTGGTGACGTCGAACAGGGACAGGAAATGATTCGCGCGCAATTGGACGACATCGCCGGTGAACTCCACCGCTGGCCTGCAGAATCTGGATAGTGGAGCAGAGTCGGGCGGGGTCAGTTTGAAGTCGTCGAAGATCAGATCAAGGGTGGTGGATTTAGATTTATCCGGCAGGCAGAGATACGGCGTGATGCGCGCGGCGGGGAAGAGCTTCTTCAGAATGATAGTTTGAAAGGCCACGTCTTCGAGATAGGGTCGCCACTCCGCTTTGATGCCGCCCCTCTTGCCTCGGAAGCCGTCGTCGGCGTCCGTGCTATCGCGCAGTTTGGCCTTCACTTCAATCAGGTCGAAAGCGTCGCCCTGCTTTTTGAGGATGTCCATGCGAGCAAGCAGGTTGCCATAGACGAGGGTCGCTTCAAATAGGGTGACGGTGTCGGCTTGAAGAGCGCGGAGAGTTTGCTCGGCCGCGGCGGCGGCCCCGTGTGAAAACCCCATCTCGACTCCGCCCGGGTGAAGCAGTTTGGCGATCTTTTCGATCATGTAACCGCCATCGGCCAAGAACTGCAAATACTCGTCGTCGTCGAGAATGGACGGGTAGCCCATCTTTTTATAGTACAGCTTGGCGGGGCAAGTCTGCGCGAGCAGAAAATCGGATTTGGAGAGGGTACTCATTGAGGACATTATCGCTTAACGCTTTACGCCTGCAAATACAGTACAAATGTCTATACCCGGGTGGCCCCCGCCTATTCCCTCCCCACCCGAATTGATGCAAGTTATCCAGATGACTGATACCAATAATGGCTCTTGTGCGACATTTCCATCTGCCAATTGACCCATAATGGCATCGTTAGCGACTGTAACCTAAGAAAAGTGTCGAATAACCAAACTCGCCCGAATCGGTGAGCGATGCTAAACTACTTCCGATCAATTCAGGGAGCATCATTTTACGTCCTCCATCAGTGCCTTTGGTTGCAGTCGAATAGTTCCTCTGCCTCGAAGCGATCGCTTCGATAGGTTCATATGGCGAAACTCGAAGACCTCAAAAAAGGCGCGTCAGTTCAAGGTGTCTTACCGAACACATACTCGCCACGGTCGTGGACGCGCGCTGGCACGGCTCCAACGTGATTGGCCTGACATATCGAGACATGGGCGGGACCCTTGACAGTGAACTGATCTTCCGCGGCCGCGAGCCATTACGAGTACACCCGAACTCAGGCCCCATTCATGGTTGACACCTCATCTTTTCGCCCAATCGCGACGCGCTTTCACGCCAATATGGGGGCTTTGCGTGTCCAGTCAGCCCAGATGAGCGAAAGCGCTGAAGACTATGACAAAACAAAGCTGTCGCAATTAGCTCAAGACATAGGTCGCTTAACTGGTTCAGATTCGATGGAGAACGAACAAGAATTGCTTGCTCTAATTGAAGATTCGGACGTAGAAGTAGAGCCATTGCCAGATGAGGCTAAAATCGCAGAACTGAAGGCGCTACAAGACAATGCCCTCCGTGATCTCACGAATCTGGCTCAATCCGATCCGGAGAAGGTCAGACAGTGGCTCCACTTGATGAACTCGTTCATGAAGCAGCCACCGGTGCGGGGACGGCTGTTGAGGCGCAGTGCGCTCATATCTTTGGTGAGCCATTTTGAATTCTTGTTGGGCGACCTATTGCGGGCATACACTCCCTCTGTTCGTCACATTCATAACAGCCCATTGGCCCCAACGCAGCCTGATGATAGAGAGTCAATCTTCGAAACGGCTGACACCGAACGTGAACACGAGATTGCCGATGTCATGAGACAAGGCCTCAAGAAACGCCTCAAGCGTTTATCAATGCTTCTGGGTGTTGAATTCGATCTGGTTATTCCGAACAGTTTTGAGCTGAAGGAAATTATTGCCAGACGCAACTTACTTGTGCATGCCAATGGAAATGTAAACAAGGCCTACCTTGAGCAAGTCAATAATCCGCAATACTTCCGTGAGAATCAGATTAGCGAGGGGCTGTATCTGAATGTCACACGCGACTATCTCCAGCGCGCCACTAACATAGTGCAAGTTACAGGATTGTGTATTGTCCAGTTGTGTTGGAGGCAATGGCATAAGGGCGAGCATAACCTCGCGGATCAATCTGTTGCCGAGTTTGTATACGACCTTCTCGTGGACGAGCGGTACGATAGCGTAGTCAAACTGGCTAAGTTTGCTGCTAACCTCGATATGGGGGGAGACGCGCGCGTTCGCATCGTGATTAACCGTGCGATAGCCCTACGCGACACAGGCCAGCGCAGCCTGATGCAACAACTGCTGATCGAAGAATCTAGGGATGACAAGGCATTGGTTTACGAATCCGCCAAGGTGCCCGTCAAGATTGCATTGCGAATGCTACGAGAAGAGTACGATGCGGTTTTGCATTTGCTGCCAATCACCATCGCCGAAGGGCAAATCGACAGATTGGCTCGTCGCTGGCCACTCTTCAAGCCTCTTTGGACTAATGAGAAATTCATTGAGGCTTTTGCTAATCCGGATCCAAAATAGTTGAATCGCCAACGCGCCGCTCTTGCTGCGTGAGAAGCATGCATTACCTCGCTATATCATGTGGCGATAACCCCTCGGCATTTGACCCTTAAGGACTCTGCACCCCAACCTCGGCCTCCCCCTTCTCCCCTCACCACTACCCCGCCCAACAAGACGGGAAAATGCGATGACGCATCAGCCTCCAGACTCACATACACCGTGTTCTCGGTCTGATTGACTCGGGTTGCGGCCACGCGCGGACAAATTTTGTGACCCGTCAGGTAGTCAGAGTTATCGGCTGCATACTCTTGCGCTCGACTGTAAGTCGACGGCAACAATATAATCTGCCCGGTATCCAGAAATGTCTGCACATCCACTTCCTGCACTGCGGCCAATGCAGCCCCATCTGCACTTTTGAACATCTCGGCCCAGGCAGAGAAGTAGCGGCCGATGCCCACAGCGAGCACCATCAGCGGCGTATGCTGAAATACTGCTATCCGGACATTACCGCGATGGTCATAGTGTGGCGGCACTGATGCAAGTGGTGTGGCGCGGATCGGGATTAGTGTTAGTAGGCCCTTTGCCTTGAAACGACAGGATTGTTGCGGGCAGACTGGTACGGGCGTAAGATGAGCGCAGATTCGTTGCATGTCGGTGCATTCCCCTATGAAAATCCACCCCGACGAAATCCGCTTCTTCTTCATTCGCTCTTCGGGCCCGGGCGGCCAGAACGTCAACAAGGTTGCTACGGCGGTCCAGCTCCGGTTCAACGTTCGCGCCTCGCGCTCCATCGAACCGTATGTGCAAGAGAGGCTCATGCGGCTGGCCGCCCGCCATATGGCCGCCGACGGCGACCTGGTTCTCGACGCGAGGAAATTCCGGAGCCAGGAGCGTAACCGCCAGGATGCCCTTGAGCGGCTCGCGCGGCTCATCGAGCAAGCCAGCATTCGCCCCAAGAATCGCAAAAAGACAAAGCCCACGCTCGCCTCCAAACGCCGACGCCAAGCCGAGAAGCGCCGCCTGTCTCAGACGAAGCAACTTCGCCGAAAAGAGTCGCCATCACAGGGCTGAGTTTGCTCGGTGTGGTTGACCATCTGACTACGACGGCCTCGCCGGGATAACCACTTTTCTTCATAGCCGATCTGCCGTGTAGTTATGGGCACATCCCCCATTATGCCCAATAATGTGAGCAGATTGTTCAAGATAATTGAACTATCTACACACATATGAAGCCAAAACAGCCGTCGAACCCCGAAAAACTCTACTCGATTGCCGAACCACAGGCAGGCTACTTCACCGCGCTTCAAGCACAAGCCGCCGGGCTGACTCGTCCTCTGCTTTCATACTTCGTCAAAACCGGCCGTTTCAAGCGAGTCGCTCAAGGCATCTATCGCGTTTCGCAGTTTCCCAACTCGCCTCAAGAGGATCTGTTTGTTACCTGGCTACGGACTGGCCCCGACTCAGTGATCTCGCACGATAGCGCGCTGTCGGTATACGAACTATCGGATGCGCTCCCCGGCGAAATTCACGTCATCATCCCTCGTACGGCATCGCGTCGGCATCGCAGCCTCCGGCTACATACTAATCGCATCCAACGCGACGAAATCACTCGCCGCGCCGGACTCCCGGTAACGACCGTGGCCCGCACCATCGCCGATGTCGCGGCGAGCGGTATGGCGGAAGAGCTGGTTCATCAAGCTATCGCCGACGCACTGCGGCGCGGCCTGGTGACGGTGGGCACACTGAAAACACAAGCGGCACGCCACGGTGGACGCGCCGCGCGGCTGATCCAAGGCGCAATCAAAAAGGAAGCCAAATGAAATATGCAAATGGCTCGGCGTTCCGGCGCGCTCTGGAAGATCGTCTCCGGGCCCAGAGTCTCAAGACCGGAGCGCCGTTGGTGCGACTGCGCAAAATGGTGGCTTTTGATCGGCTGATGGCGCGGCTAATTGCTGTTCAGGCAGATGCATGGGTGCTGAAAGGCGGCCTTGCTCTCCAACTACGCCTTGGGGATCGCGCCCGCACTACCAAAGACATCGATTTGCACGCGCGAGTCGAGCAGCAGAGTATTCACGAAACCCTGACACGTGCATCGGCGCATGAGTTGGGGGACTGGTTTTAATTCGAAGTAGCGCAGTCAGACACCCTGTCGCCTGATCAGGCTGGCGGAGCGATACGCTTCGACGTTCAGGCCTTGCTCGATGGTCGGCCCTTTGAAAGGTTTCACGTAGATATCGGCGCGTCAGATCCGGTGGTAGAACCCATCGAAATCATCACTGCGCCGCCTCTCTCCTCGAATTTGCAGACATCCCGGCCACTCTCATCCCCTGCTATCCACTATCCCAGCACATTGCCGAGAAAATTCATGCCTATATTCGCCTGCGTGACTCTGGCGAAAACAGCCGGGTGAAAGATCTGGTAGACATACTGCTCATGGCCGAGCTGGGTCAGATGCAAGGGCAACCCCTGCGGCGGGCCTTACAGGCCACTTTCAGCGTCAGGAACTCCCACGCGCTTCCAGATCGGCTTCCGGATCCACCCAAAGGCTGGGATGCCCCGTATCGTCGGCTAGCCAAAGAACAGAACCTCAACTTCGCCACTCTGCCTGACGCTGGACAAGCGGCAAAAGCTTTCATCGATCCCGTGTTGCGGTCAGCCGACTCCGGTATGTGGGGCCCGTTGACGTGGTCATGGCACCCACCCTGAGGGCGCCAATCGCCGCAACCCATTGGGTGTGTCGGCCAAAAGAATCTTGGGTGCTCGGCCAAAAGGTTTTCTAGACTCACCTCTCAACCCCGCCCGCCGGCAATCGTCGTCAGTGTTGTGGACGATGCGGAAGCCGCCCTCGGCCTGGATGCCCCATCGCAGACGACTCTAAATGTGTACTTGTTTGCCATTTGACGCGGCTCGACGCCGTCCGCAAGTGCTATTGAGCCGGAAAAGGGCGGCTCTCTAACACTGGACAAGCGGCGATGGCTGATCTACATTAGAGCGCGTCTGAAAACTAGCGTTTTGATAAAAACTCGGGCAAACTTGTGGAATGACAAAACCCCAACAAGCTTACCCGAGTGACTTGAATGATACCGAAATGAAGATAATCGCACCATACCTGCCACCTACGAAGATAGAAGGTCGCCCGCGCGAACATGAGTGGCGCGAAATCTTGAACGGAATTTTCTATGTTGCCCGGGCTGGTTGCGCGTGGCCGCTTCGCGTGTTGCCCCATGAGTTCCCGCCGTGGAAAACGGGCTACCATTATTTTCGAGAGTGGCGGCTGGAGGGGCGCTGGGAACAAGTCAACACGGCTTTGCGGCAAGCCATCCGGGAAAAAGACAAACGCCAACCCCAACCGAGCGCAATTATCTTGGACAGCCAGAGTGTAAAAACCGCGGAAGGCGGTGAAGACCGCGGCTATGACGCTGGCAAGAACATTTTCGGGCGAAAACGGCATTTGGCGGCTATCAACGGACGGATGTGAACACCTTGCCATTGCGCGACCGGCCGGTGCGCCGCGTGATCACCGACAGCTCGGCCTGCAACACGGTCGAACTACTGGCGGCCATCGTCGGCGGGCCGCGCCAGATCGAAACGGCGACCGCGCTGATGACAAAGTTCGGCTCGCCGCAGGGCATCGTGTCAGCGAGCGTGGCCGACATCGGCAACGGGCGTGGCATCGGTGACGCGACCGCCGCCCGCATCAAAGCGGCTTTGGAACTCGGCTTGCGTGCCACGGCCATGCCGCCGGAGAAATTCCAGATCAACAGCCCGGCGGACGCATACCGTATTCTGAATCCGTGCTTTGTCGGGCGCGAGCAGGAATACCTGTTCATGCTGGTGCTGGACACGCGCAACCGCGTGCTCGGCGAGCCGGTAGAGATCTATCATGGCTCGCTCAACACGGCGATGATCCGCGTGGACGAGCTGTTCCGCGAGGCCATCCGCCGGAATGCAGCGTCGATTGTCGTCGGTCACAACCACCCCTCGGGCGACCCATCGCCGTCCGCTGACGACGTAGTCGTGACCCGGCTCATCGTCGAGGCCGGCAAGCTGCTGGATATCTCGCTCCAGGATCATCTCGTCGTCGGAGCCGGGCGTTTCGTTTCCCTGAAGGAACGAGGACTCGGCTTCTGATAGTCGTTCCACATTGCCCCACAAGGAGACACAGATGAAAGACAACAACATCCCGGTGCAGATCGGGCCGCTGTACCAGTGCTTCGAGTGCGGCCAGCCGATGTTGCTGACCGTGCGCTTCAATCAGATCCCGATGGGGAACGGCTATTCCCCGCTCGACGAATTCCAGGAGCACGTCTGGCATGTGAAGAAGGATTGCCGCTGCCAAACGAAGCGCGTGGTGCGCCTCGGTGACTGCATCGCGCCGCTCATGCCGACTGACCCGAGGGACGCCCTGACGCCCGCCGACATTCCGGCCATCCGCGCCGGGCTGGCAGCTATCGCCCGCGCCGTGCGGCCGGAAGAGCGCAACGTCGATCCGGCGGCGCGCATCGTGTACCGCCTGCTGGCCGGCCACGTGTCGCCCGAACACGCGATTGAGCAGATTCGGGCTATCAACAATCACACCTAACAATGGAGACTATCGGCGAGCGCACGTTGCTCGCCGGTAGAACGGTGAACAGCTGGCTGCCGGCTATGCCTCACCGCATGGCCGGCAGCCAGTGCGGCGCAGTCCACGATTGCGCCGCCTCATCCCCTTGTTGAGTTCGCGTTCCATCTTGGAGCGCATTCTTTTTCCGAAGCCGTATCCGCCAAAGGCGTGGTTGACGCGGCTTTTCCCGTTTGCCCGGCCTGGCTCCTGGAGCGAGCGCCGGTGTCCATAACATCCCCTTTGGGGACCGCCTGCGAGCCTAATCCGGTCCGAGGCGCGTCGACGCTCACACATCCGACCGGCACAAATAACCCACGCAAGGAAACTCGCAGATGAACAACCACTTTTCTGGTTTAGCGTACAATAAGAGCGCCATGACGAAAGCACAGACAATCAACGATGAAGTTATCCGCCGCATGGCGCGGCGGATCGCGCGCCGATTCAAGCCGGAGCATATCATTCTGTTCGGCTCTCGGGCGCGTGGCGACGCGCGCCCGGACAGCGATGTGGATTTTCTGGTGGTTATGCCGGCGAAGTCGAAACGCGAGAAACAACTGGAAATCCGGCTTGCCCTTCATCACGGTTTTGCGACGGTGCCGGTCGATGTCATCGTGGTCACGCCGCAGGAGTATGAGACCGATGCGCGCATTCCGGGCACGATCGTTCGCCCGGCTGTGCGTGACGGGAAGGTGCTATATGTTCGCGGATGATCCACGCGTGATAGAGGTGCTGCGCCAGTGGGTACAGAAGGCGGAAAATGACCTCACCAACGCCGCGCAAGCCTTGAAACTTGGCAGGCGGTGTCCAGCCGATACAGTCTGCTATCATGCTCAGCAATGCGTTGAGAAGTACATCAAGGCCCTGTTGATCAATCATGGTCTGGATTTTTCGAGGACACATAACATCGCCGTGCTGATTGCGCTTTTGCCGCCTCGCGTCCGGCCCGAATTGTCGCTGGGTGATCAGGATCGTCTCACCGAATACGCGACAACGACCCGCTACCCGGGTGATTACCAGCCGCTGACGCCGGCCGACGCTCGTGCGGCAGTGCGGATCGCCCGCCGCGTGCGAAGCCAAATCCGCAAGCGGCTGCCGAAGGAAGTCCTCAAGTAACTCTCAATTGAACACCCACACGACTGGCCGGAGCAGAACAACCTGCTCCGGCCTTCTTTATTTCCACAGAATTCGGGCCATCAACAATCACATCTAACAAACGAGACTACCGGCGAGCGCGCGTCGCTCGCCGGTAGTATATGGAGAAGACGCAGCAGACCGATTGCCCGCGTTGCTGAACGACTGGCTGCCAGCCATACCTCACCGCATGGTCGGCAGCCAGTGCGACACGGTCCACGATTGCGCCGCCTGTCCTTTTGTTGAGTTCGCGTTCCTTTGGAGCGCGTACTTTTGCCGAAGTCGCGCCCGCCTAAGGAGTGGTTGACGCGGCTTTTCCCGTTTGCCCGGCCTTGCTTTTGAAGCGAACGCCGGCGCCTATCGCCCTGCGCGCCCAATCCGGTCTGAGGAGCGTTGGCGTTCACACATTTGACCGGCACATATAACCCGTAAGGTCGAGGTAGGGACGACCCTTACGGGTCGCCCCCTCACAGAACCGGACGAGCGGAATTACCGCATCCGGCTCCCACCTTAGGTCAGACGATTAGTCGTTGAGACGGATACAAATGGTAGATACGAGGATAAGGCAACCAGTCACGCGCCAAGCGATACATCCGCTCCCACAGGATGCGTGCCTTTTGGCTGCGGCGTTCCAACGCCCGCTTCCAAAGACCCACCACATGGTAGCGGAACTCGCACAGCGCCGGGCCATTCATGGGCACACCGTAGTACCGAAAGTGTCCCACTATGACCGACCGCAACCACTTGCCTTGTTCCGGGACGGGGTCATGCCGGCGTCGCCGAAGTTCCATCTTGATGGCCTTCAGTTTCGCCCGCAGTCGCTTCCGCATCGTTTGCCGCTTCACGGTGTAGTCGCCCTTCCGAGTCTTGCCGCAGATGTGCGTAAAGCCCAGGAAGTTGAACGTCTCCGGTTTGCCTTCACCCCGCTTCTCGCGGTTCGTCGCCGCAAAGCGTCCGAACTCGATCAGCCGGGTTTTGTCCGCCTGCAATTCCAAGTTGAACTTCCCCAGTCGCTCGGTCAGTTCGCGTTGAAATTGCTCCGCTTCGGCCCAATGTTGAAAGCCCACCACGAAGTCGTCGGCGTACCGCACGAGGATGACTTCCCCACGCGCATGCCGCTTCCGCCACTGGTGCGCCCACAGGTCGAACGCATAATGAAGATAGATGTTTGCCAAGACCGGGTTGATCAGCCCGCCTTGCGGCGTACCCTCTTCACTCGGCGTCCAACTCCCGTCTTCCAGCACGCCTGCCTTCAGCCATTTCTGGATGAGACGCATGACGCGCTTGTCCCCGATCCGGTGCTCGATGAACTTCATCAGCCACTCGTGAGAGATGGTGTCATAGAACCCACGAATGTCCGCATCCAGCACCCAGTTCACTCGCTTCTGTGTGATCCCGACCGTCAACGCATCCAGCGCATTGTGCGGACTGCGCCTCGGTCGGAAGCCATACGAGAAACCCAGTAACTCCGCTTCCCAGATCACCGTGAATATCTGCGCCGTCACACTCTGGACGATCTTGTCTTCCAACGCAGGTATTCCCAGTGGCCTTTGGCGTCCGTCGGCTTTCGGAATGTACACCCGACGAACCGGAGTGGCCCAGTACGCCCCACGTTGCAACCGTTCCGACAAGTCTTGCAGATGGCTCTCCAAGTCTTGCCCGTAGTGTTGCCACGTCTCGCCGTCCACTCCCGGCGCGGCTTGCCGCTTGAGGTTGAAGTAACCCTCCCGGAGATGGTCAACGTTGTAGACGTGGTGGTAGAGCGCCGTGAACTTTGCCTCCTTGTCTCGCTCAACTGCTTGTCGTATGCGCTCCAACGCCGCTTCCATGCCATCTTCCCGGCTCTGCGTCCGGGGCATGGCGGGTTGAAACGCATTCCCTTTGGCCGGTCGCCTTCCCTCCATCTCCTCCGCCCCTCTCGGTTGAGGCGCGTTCGGAGATTTCTCAGGTACTACGCGACCGTCCGACTGCCTGAAGTTGTCCATCACACCTGCACCCACCGGCAAGTGCGGTGTCGGCTTGCGTCCTTGGACTTCCCGATGCGGCCTGCCGTCCCATCTTCCGCAACAGGCAACCTCAGGCTCTCCCGGTTCCCGCGCAAGGTGTGTCCGTGCATGTTCGGGGTCTCTGACCGCGCGGAGCCTGCCCAAGACTCGCGCTTGGCTGGTCGTCCAGCTAACGTCTTGGCGCAGTGTGGCCTTCCGAGGTCTCCTAACCCGTCGGCGCTCCGAAGTTGGACATGTCTTTCGCGGCTCAATACCCGACCTGCACGTTCCCCGGTCAACGCTTCGCCCAGACGATTACTCGTCCGCACGCATGACTTGGGGTCAATCTGGTTCGCTAGACCTTGACTGTATGAAACTTTCATTCACTACACCTTGCCGGTTTTGACCGGCGCACAGGAAACTCACATGGATGTCACTTGCTATTCAAAACCTGGAGATGCTTCGCCGGGTTGCGAAGCTCCACAAGCGGAACAATGCCGAATGGTATTTCGGCGAACTGACCGACTACAGTGTCGTTCTGCGCGACGCCGAAATAGAACGGCGCGCGAACCGCATCTGGGCCGTTCACGACGGCCCGGCGTTGCAGGCAGAGTTCGACAAACGCCTCTCGCCCAAAGCCTGCCCTGAGTTCATCGAAGGGTCGAAGGGGCTTCAACATCGGCTTCTCGTTCGACATCAGCGACCCTTCGGCACTCCCTGCGGTCGCAGGGCAGGTCGTGGACGAGAACGCGGACGATGAACAGTGGGCGGCCGCATGGCAATTGGCAATTGAATCGCTGGGCAGCAACCCGCCCGAACTTCCAGAATTTGATCTGGAGGACCATCAAGTCGTGGCTTGAACAGACTTCCCAACCGCAACCGGCGTTGTTCTAGGCGAAGGGTATGGCGCACAATGGCCTACACTATCGAGGGCAAAGCAGCACGGTGACTCAACCTGACGGGGGGCTGAAATTTCCCCGTCAGGATATAATCTAAGCGACACAGAAGGAGGACTCCATGGCAACACTTACATTGACCGATGAGCAGGTTGAGCAACTAGTGGAGCAACTGCCGCCCGACAGGCAACGCACCATTTTTCAGCGTTTGGCGAGCAAGGAATGGTCGCGTTGGATTGAAGCGTCGGAGGGCGCAGAGGATGCGGCGCGTCGTCTGGCGAACAAACGCGGACTAGATTGGGATGCCCTGAACGATGATGAGCGCATGATATTCGTCAACGATCTTGTCCACGAGGGTCGGGTCTCCGCATGAACCGGGCCGTGTTCGACACGAATATCCTGATCTCGGCGGTCATTTCGCGCAACGGCTCACCGTTCAAATGCCTGGCAATTGCTCGGCGGGGGCTTGTCGAGTCAATCACCTGCGCCGAGATATTGGACGAGTTCATGGAAAAGCTGGTGGACAAGGTCAGCCGCACGCAGGAGCAGGCTGACGCGCTCGTGAAAGATGTTAATGGCTTCTCGCGCGTCGTCGCTATCACTGACGAGTCGAAAGTGGTACAAGCCGATCCCGATGACGACAAGATAATTGAGTGCGCCGTGGTCAGCAAAGCCACTCATGTTGTCACCGGCGATGCGCGTCACCTGCTGCCCCTGAAGGCGTATCGGGATATATCCATCATCAGCGCGGCAGACTTTGTCTCTCTCGCAGCCGACGAATAAGCGGCGTTGAAACATCAAAGGAACACACAGCAAAATCCAGCAGGCACAAGCCCGCTGGATTTTTTGTTGCCCCCGTCTGCATAGCCCCCACCATGCCTTACCCATCGCCGCCGAATCAACGCATTCGACCGCGACGGGTGCGCCTCAGCAACGCGTTGAGACGCCCTCAACCCCACAAATCCCGCGCTTCGTCTAATTCCAATCCCCTTTGGGGACAAGCGCGTGATTGAAGCCGCCTGACCTGGTTGGACGGCTTTTCGTTGTAACCGGACTGCTCTGGGAGCGTCCGGTTTTGTCGTTCAGATGGACTATGGGCAGACGGCCGTCCGCCCCAACAAACACAGAAGGAGACCCCACATGAGTATTCGTATCTACAACAACAGTGTTTCGGCGGTTGCGCGCAGCTTTGCCCTGGCGCCAATCGACGGCGACAACGTCGTCGTCTGGCTCGAACTCGCGCCCCAGCACCCCAAAGTGCTCGGCGCGATTTGGGCCAGTCTCGTTAACAACACCAAAGAACAGCTTGGTGTCGCCGACGAGACCAACGGCGACGAAAAGAGGTCCTTCGCGGTTGCCGGACTTCACAGACGCTACATCCGACTCACCGCCGATGCGCCGCGCATTGCGGCGCGGGCGAGGCCCAAGTTTTTGCGGCTGATCGCCCCCGAGGCGACGCGGATTGAGCGAACCAACGACTCCTTTGTCGTCCTGGCCTGGCCCGGTATGTCGGCTGGCATTGTGCTGGCGGCCATGCTGGAGCGCGGAACCTCGTTCCCTGTCCGCACGGGCTGGGGCGAATACCTGCTGGCCGAGGCGCAGGCGCGCGGTTTCGCCGTGCCACTCGTGACCGGCGGCCCCGCGCCCGAAGGATACGTGATCCAACCCGCGCCCTGGGACGAGATCATCTCCGACGGCGTCCGCCGCGGCGAGATCGCCCTGGAAGGCGGGGCAAACATCACAAGCAAATCTACCAATGCTGAAGTAGAATTGGAGGCGCTATGCCAACCATCTGCCAGTTCTTTGGCATTGTGATCAAGATGTACTACAATGATCACCTGCCGCCTCACTTCCATGCCGAGTACGGCGGAGACGAGGCGACCTACGGGATCGAAACGTTGCGCGTCATCGAAGGCGGCCTGCCTCGCCGCGCTCACAATTTGGTGTTGGAATGGGCGCACAGTCACCGTGATGAACTGATGGCGAACTGGCGACTGGCGCGAAACAGCCAGCCGCTGGCCAACGTCGATCCGCTCGACTAATTTCAGAAGGAGGTCACATGAAACTGATTCGCATTCGCCGCGTTGAACCGCTGCAAGGCTACACGGTGCGGCTCGAATTCACCGACGGCACGAGCCGGGAAGTCGATCTGGAGCGTTATCTGCACGGGCCGATCTTTCAGCCCGTCCGCGACAACCCCGAAATGTTCCGCGCCGTGTATGTCGAAGGAGGCACTATTGCCTGGCCAAACGGCGCAGACATCGATCCTGACGTGCTGTATCATGGGTTGACGCCGGCCTGGATGGCAGAGGCGGAAACTGCCAGCGCGTAGGCCGTCGCCGCAGCCGACAACAACAGACGCATCACACCCACAACAACCCCGATGAGATCGACTCTCATCGGGGAGTGCACACCATGAGAATCACCTATGACCTGCAAGCGGACGCCGTGTACATTGAGTTCTTTGCGGTCGAGCCAGGACAGGCTGAAGCGCGTCAACTGACTGATGAGATCATCGCCAACTACGGCCCCGATGGGCGGCTGGCTGGCCTGGAGATTCTAGACGCCAGCCAAGCGCCGCGCTCGGAGTCCGCAAAAAGCGTGATCTTTGAGGTAGCCCCCCTCTCAACCGCTGTCTAGCGGCCACAACAACAGACGCATCACACCCACAACAACCCCGGAGAGATCAACTCTCATCGGGGTTGTTGTTTTTCAATTGCAGACGATGATCGACCGCTTCGCGTGATTCGTCGTTCTACACACCAGGTTCTACACATACAAGGAGAATCACTATGAGACTAGAAGGACAGACCAAGATGGGTTACTACCCGACGCCGGGCGCAACCCTGAGCCTGATACCGTCGTGGCTGTCCGTTCCGGATACCGGCAGACTGCGCCGCTACCTTGACCCCTGCTGCGGCAAGGGCGAGG
>ORJL010146493.1_pt1 | contig 16631 bp, 18 predicted proteins | sample 1779941 | NCBI WGS metagenome assembly ORJL01 (sample SAMEA104232317, study PRJEB22302) | groundwater metagenome | biome: forest; feature: aquifer; material: groundwater | place: USA | collected 2011-08-07 | depth 5.8 m | reverse complement strand
GTCGGAATAATTCCATCTATATGGCACGGGGGGGGCGTTGCCGCCTGGGGGCGGGGGTGGGATGACAGCTTGAGAGAGGTTGGAAAACAGATAGAACTGCGTGGAGGCATTGCCGCCTGGCCCGAAGTAAGGAAGGATGAAAACGAAGTTATAGCTTGAGCCGTTTTCAAAGGACGAGTTTGAAAGCGGGACGAGAAAGACGAAATCGGCGCCGGACTGGAAAACCCCCTGCACGTACGCCGAATCCGTAGTGCCGTTTGATGAGTTCCTGCCCCTGAAGAAGACGGCGGGCCCGGAAATCCACAGGCTGCCATTCGGCCCGTAGGGCTGCACGAGGCTGAAGTTGTAAGTATCGTTGAAAATGCCCGGGCTTTGGCTGTTGTCCGACAAGCCGAATTTTTCGTCAAAATAAGTCAGGTTTGGGGAAGAGAGGTTGGAAAACGAGGGGGTTGGGGAATCCGACACCCAGTAGTTGCCGCTTGTGCCGATTAAGGAAACGTAGCGGCTGGCAGAGCTTGAGGGCGAGTCCGGATTGTAGACTGAAAGCGTCTGCGTGCCGGTCCCGGTTCCATAGTTGCCAAAAAAAAGCTGCCAGCGGCCGGTAGGCTGCAGCACGGAGAGGTTGATTGGAGTGACAAAGCCGCCCTGTGCTTCGGCATAGTCGGAGAAGGCATGCTGGGAGAGGAGCAAAAAAATAAAAAAAACCCATGCCTTCATGGGAAAACCAGGGAAATGAAGATTTATATTCCCCTATTTTTTCTTGCCCGAAAGCGCAAAGTATGCGGCTGCGCCTGCAATGAGCACCACGATGAGCACGAGCAGTGGCTGCTGGCCGCCGGCTGGCTGCGGCACTGGCGCTGCGGGCGCAGGCGCGGCCGGGGCTGGCTTGCCCACCACGCGTATCTGGGAATAATTGTCGGTTTTTGCGCTGTCAAGCACGACCGCATCGGGCCCGAATGAGAAGCTCACGGTTGCCTCTGGGATGGTGCTCGAATCTGCTGCAAGCGAAAGCGGCACCGCAAGAGTTTCGGTCTTGCCGGATGCCACCATAGTTTGCACGGATGAGGCAGACTGCCCGGAGGGCAGGTGCACGCTCATTCTGATGTAGGCCGGGGACATCCCGGTGTTTTTGACGTCCACCTGGAATGTTTTTTTTGCAAAATTATAGACAAGTCCGCTCAAGTCAAGGTTGACCGGAACGTATGGGATTGGCACTACCGCAAGGTCTTTCATTGCGACATCGCCCGAATAGCCTTCGCCAAGCTTTGCGAAAACTGACAAGCCTGCTTTTGACTTGAGCCCGTCCACGGCCTGCACGATGTCAGAATCGCCCTGGAACACCATGCCGCCCTTTATTCCGGCTGCGGAAAGGGCGGAAGCAGACTGCGGATGGAAGTCCGAGGAGCCGACAATGATGAGCGGATAGGATGCGCTTACCATGGATTTTTCGAACGTGCGGCCCGACACTACTGCAACCTGGCTCACATCTTTCGATGATGACAGGAACATCTCCAATATTTTGGCATTGTCGGAATACACGCTGCCTGAATTTATCACATCAATGCCGCCAGTGGATTTGAGGGAGGAGGCAACGGAGCCGTAGACCATCACTTTGGAGTATTGGGATTTGGCCGAGGCGGCCGTGGAATCTATTCCGGCGCGGTCGGAAAACCACAGCGCGCTCTTTGTGAGCGCGGCATATGGGGCAACTGAAAGGGCTTCTGCGCCGCTTTCCTTGCCCACTATGATTGCAGACGCCTTCGGGGCCTTGCCTGCAAAGTATGAGGCCAAGTCAGGCTGCTTTACTGATGAGAGCCTGCTGCCAAGGCCGGAGAGGGAGGAGGAAAAGCCTTCTGACACCGGGCTGCCGCTTTCGAAGTATTGCACATCGCCTTTCTCCAAAACAAGGCGGCTTGCGAGATAGGCGCCGTGCGACGGTGTGAGCACGAAGAAATATGAGTATCCGTTCGATGCCGCATACACGCTGCCGGCTATGACGTCCTCCCAGGACTGGGAGTTGACGACGACCACGCTATCCGCCGCGGAGAATGCCACAGAAACGAATGCCAGCGCCAGCAACAACAATGCAGATGGCTTAAAACCCATCATCCTCACCCCGATTGTTTTAAAATTCCTCCTTTCCTCCGCCGCGCATTTTCATGGCGACGAAAGCGAGCACGATGAGCAGCACCGCGCCGCCGATTATCGCAATCCATGGCAAGCCGCCTTCGTTAGAGCCGCCCTGCGCCCCGACGCCCCCTTCAGGCAGGCCATTAAACGCCGGGCCCGACGGCTTCAGTGTTGTGGAAATCGTGCCTTTTGCCTCGCGCAAAAGCACGCCTTTCGCCGCGCCGAACCTGAATGAATAGTCTGCGGGGAGGCCATTTATGAAGCTTTCCTCATCCGATGAAAGCAGGTATTTGACTGACACGGTGGTGGGGCCGCTAACCGGCGAGGTGGGCACGCGGATTGTGACCGGCACGTCGTTCATGGAGAAGCGCACCGTGCCATCCACGAAGCCCGTGCCGTCGAATGACACGTCGAAGCTCTTTGTCTGGGGATTGTAGGCGAACCCGGTAATTTTCACGTTCGAATTGTCAGTGTACGATGATATGCCGATGTCGCGGTAGTTTATGCTGTCGATGTTGTCCAAAAGCTTGGTGTCCTCGCCGTACCGGACGGTAAGCGTTGCCTCTGGGATAATGCCTCCGGATATTGCGGAAGCTGCATCAAGTGGTATTGCAATCGTGGTCTCGGCGCCAGGGTCGAGGTAGACCAGGGGCGAATCCCCGGAGCCAACGCCGGGCACGCTTATGCCGGATGAGAGGGACACGAAGTCGCCGCTGTTTCTCACCTTAAGCTCGAAAAGCTTGGAGGGCACGTTGTAGGAAATATTGAGCACGTCGAGGCTTATCCGGGGCGAGGGAAGCGGGATTATGGTGAGCGGAAACGGCTGGGCGCTGCCAAGGTAGCCTTCCCCGAATTTCACGAAAAGCGAAAATTTCGGCAGCGTTGAACGAAGCTTGTTGACCGAATCCACGATGTCGGCGTCGCCTGCAAATACTATGCCTGCAGTAATGCCATTGTCAGACAGGAACTTGCCCGTGTCCTGGGAAACGTCGCTTCGGCCCATGAGCACAACCGGGAAGTTTTTGTCCACCATGGATTTTTCGAACGTGCGCCCGGACGCGAACATCACTTGCGTGGAGGGCTTGAGCGCGAGGAAATCCGATACTATTTGGAGGTTGTTCGAGTAGCGGCTGCCGGTGTCGATTACGCGCTTGTTTGGAAGGGTGGAAAGCACTGCCTGCGGGATTTGGTGCGCTACGGGGCCGTAAAGAAGGACAGAAGAGTAGCCACGGGAGCGGATTGCCTGCGCCACCTCATCCGCGCTGGATTTGTCGCCTATGAAAAATATCGGCTTCTTGGTAAGTGCGGCGTATGGCGAGATTGATACCGCATCCTGGCCATACTGCAAGCCCACCACTATTGCCTCATCTTTCGGGAACGAGTCTGCCACCCATTCCGGAATCGAGGCTGGGCGCACCACGGTGACGTTTGCGGCGCCGCTGTCCCGGATGAGGGCTTCCATATTAGGCAGCACGGTGCGCGTGCCTTCCATGTAGATGATTGGCTCGGCTTTGTAGACTGTGTAGTATTTTACAATGAACACGCCCTGGTTCGGGGTGAGCGAAAACACGAACGAATAGCTGTTTGCCTTTGCAAAAACGTTTGCTGCAATTATATCCTCGTAATCCAGGGAATTCAATATCACCGTGGTTGCGTGGAGGGGCAAAAGCAATGCAATGAAGCAGACAAGCAAGACTGTGCGGCTAGCCATCAGACCACCCTGAATTTGAATATCCCAACATTTAGCGCGGTGCTTTTTAAACATAATGCAGTGTGCAGCAGAGAGCGGAAAAATGGGGGGAAAAGAAAAGTGGGAAAAAATAAGCGAAAGAGGAAGGAAAACTGGAAGAAAGCACAAAGTTTGCGAACAAACTTCGCCTTCAACGCGCAGCGTTGGAGGTAGTTGCCGTTAGGCAACATGCGCCTTGGAACAGCCAACCGTGAAGCGGTTGGCGTAAGCCCGGTAGTGACCGGGCGCATTATAGAAATTCCAAGCTAAAAACAAAAAGGAAAAGAGAAAGAAAAAATGGCAAAAAAAATTGCCTAGTAGTCTTCGCCGCCGCCCATGCCGCCTGGGCCGCCAGGGCCGCCAGGCGAAGGCGACTTTGCCCTTGCGGCAATCATGTCGTCTATGCGAAGGAGCATTCTTGCGGCTTCCGAGGCGGATGCTATTGCCTGCTTCTTCACCTTTGCAGGCTCGACTACGCCCAATGCTGTCATGTCCGCAATTTCCCCCTTGTAGACATCCACGCCCCATGAGGAGTTGCCGGACTTGCCATGCTTCGCGCGCAAGGCGACAAGCGCGTCTATTGCATCCATGCCCGCATTTTCAGCGAGGGTGCGCGGCACTATTTCAAGAGTCTCGGCAAAAGCCTGTATTGCAAGCTGCTCGCGCCCGCCCACTTCTGCGGCATATTTGTTCAGCATTTGCGCAAGCTCCATTTCGGTGGAGCCTCCGCCCGTGACGTATGCGCCATCCTCGATTGCGGATGACACCGACCCGATTGCATCCACTATGGCACGCTCGGCCTCGGACACGACGTGGTCGGTTGATGCCCGGACAAAAATGGTCACTGACTTCGGGTCCTTGCAGTTTTCCACAAAAACCATTTTCTCGCCCGCAATGCTTCTTTCCTCCACAAGCCCCGCGCCGCCCAAGTCTTTGGCTGACAAGTCGTCAAGGGCAGTGGCAATGCGCGCGCCGGTTGCCCTCGCAAGCTTTTCCATGTCGGACTTTTTCACGCGCCTCACCGCAAGCACGCCCTTCTTTGCCAAAAAGTGCTGCGCCACGTCGTCAATGCCCTTTTGGCAGAACACGGCATTCGCCCCGCTTGATGAGATTTTCTCCACCATGTCTTTGAGCATTTTTTCCTCCTGGTTGAGGAAGGCCTGCATCTGGTCAGGCGAGGTTATCTCGATTTTCGCATCCACTTCGGTCTTTTCTATCTCAAGCGCTGCGTCAACGAGCGCGATTTTTGCGCCCTTCACGCTCTTTGGCATGCCGGAGTGCACCACTTCCTTGTCCACGAGCACGCCCGATATCAGGCGCGTGTCGTTGATGTCCCCGCCCGCTTTCTTTTCTATCTTGATAAGTTCGTGGTCAACGGAATATTTGCCATCGCGCATCTCCGCGACTTGCGTCACGGCCTTCACCACCATCCCGGCCAGGTGGTTCTTGGACGAGCCCACTCCGACGTTTTTGGAGCCCATCGAAATCGACGCGATTTGCTCAAGCGTTTTGGTGTCCTTTATGGAAATAGGCATGGAAATCTTGGCAAGGAAGTCCTCGGCCTTCGTCGCCGCCTCGCTGTAGCCCTTCACTATTGTTGAGGCGTGGATGCCCTGGTCCAGCAAGTCTCCTGCTTTTTTGAGAAGCATGCCGGCAAGCATGACTGCGGTGGTGGTGCCATCGCCCACTTCCTTGTCCTGCGTCTTGGCGATTTCCACCATGATTTTGGCTGCCGGGTGCTCGACATTCATTTCTTCAAGTATGGTCGCCCCGTCGTTTGTGATTACAATGTCGCCAAGCTCGGAAACAAGCATTTTGTCCATGCCTTTTGGCCCGAGCGTGGTGCGGATGAGGTTTGCCACCGCATAGCCCACGGCGATGTTTATCCGCTGCGCGTCGCGCCCTATTACCCGGTTTGAGCCTTCAGGCATTGCCTGCTGGCCGTCAAGTCTTGATGCCATAACTTCTCACCTCAAAATTGCCATTACTCTCTCTTGGAGCACAAAAAATCCCTGCTTCCCTTAAGAATTCCTGCTTCCCCTATGTGCGAAAAAAAATTTAAACCTTGGTGATTTTGCCGAACTTGCCTGCGGAAAGCTGCACGTTGCCCTTGAATTCCGAAGCCCAGCCGTTCTCCACGCTTATCGTGTCCCCGACGTTCACCTTGTCGATGTCGTCGTTCCAAAGCGAGAGCGTGATTTCGCCCGCGTCATCCTTTAGGGTGGCGGAGCATACGCGCGCCCTCTTGCCAAACTTGGTGAGCACGTCACGCGGCTCGTCCTTTGCAGTTATTTCGCCCTGCACGGAAACGTTGCCCGTGCCTGCCTTCACTTCGCTTGTTTTCATACATCACACCTCAGAAGCATAGGATAGGGTTAGCTAACACGCAGATATATAATAATAGGGGGCGGAGGCACGGGCAGCTTCCATCGAACGCGTTCGGAAACACATTCAAACAAAAGTTAATAGTTCGTTCCCTAACAGCGAGCACGTACGAAGCTCGCGGCCGATTACCCTGTTGTTGCTGCGGAATACTTTCTGATTTAAAAGGATTAATCCTGTGCCAATAGCATGGCATTCACATACGCACAAGCCGGAGTGGACGTAAGGGAAATCCGGGGAATACAGAGGAAAATCAACAGGATGATAGCCTCCACGAATACAGGGGTGACGCATCCGCTTTTGGGGCATTATGCGGGCCTGTTCAGCGCTGGCGGGCTCACCATGACTTTGCACTGCGACAGCGTGGGCTCCAAAATACTCGTGGCTCAGGCAGTCGGAAAGCACGATACCATTGGAATAGACGCAGTCGCCATGAATGTGAATGACCTGATTTGCATCGGAAGCCGCCCGATAGCGGCAGTGGATTATCTTGCCATGTCCGAGGCTGACGAGAGGTTGACGCTTGAAATCATGAAAGGGCTTGTGAGAGGGTGCCGGGAGGCAGGCGTTGCGCTTGTCGGGGGGGAAACCGCAATGCTTCCTGACATGCTGCTAAAGCACAAGGGCGAGCGGGTTGCGTATGATTTGGCCGTAACTGCGGCAGGCATTATGGACGGGAAGCCGATAACCGGCAAAGGCATGAAGGAAAACGATGTGGTAGTGGGGCTTGCCTCTTCCGGCCTGCATTCAAACGGGTACTCGCTGGCAAGGAAAATAATGCCAAAACAATACTACCGTGAAATGCTCACCCCGACAAAAATTTACGTCAAGCCCGTGATGGAAATGGTCCGGGCATGTGATGTGCATGGCATCGCGCACATAACCGGCGGGGCATTTTCCAAATTGTCAAGAATAGGCAGGCACGGAAACGTGGGATTTTTGCTTGACAACGTGCCAAAACCAGATGGCGTGTTTGCAGGCCTTGCCGCACGCGTCAAATCCGACTATGAATTATACCGCACATTCAACATGGGCGTGGGAATGTGCATCGTTGTTGGCAGGAATGAGGCGGATGACATCCTGTCTATTGCGGGCAAACACAGGATAAAGGCGGGGATAATCGGGAAGATAATCCGAGGGCGGGACGTCATATTGCAAAAAGGCGGGAAGAGGATAAGCCTGAGGTAAGAAGAGGTGTTGAATATGGCACGGGTTGTGAAAAATACGGCAAAAGCCCCGATGGAAGTAAAATGCGACGACGGCAAGCCAAAATGGATTTGCATGTGCGGGCTGTCAAAAAACCAGCCATTCTGCGATGGAAGCCACAAGAGGACGCAGGATGAAATTGAAGGCAAAACTTACAGATACAATGAAGACGGCACAAGGGAAGAAGCGGAAGCGTAGTCTTGCAAAACGGCGGGAAGAAAATCAGGCTGAACTAGGCTTGCCTTTCCTGAGCCTGAGAAAGGCAACTGCAGCTGAAAGCACAACTACAAATGCTGCAAACCAGCCTGCCTTTTCCAATTTCTTAGCCTGTTCGGATTCGCGTGAAAGCGAGCCTGTTATCGGCGGCGCTGTGGGTTCCGGGGCCTTTTCTTCTGGTTTATTTCTTATCCTTCGCGCGTGCTCTGGCTTTTGTTGCGGCAAAGCTTCAAGCAAATTTGCGGAAGTTTTGTTTCCAGCCACGACCAGAGAGGTCTTTGTGGTGCTGGTTTTGTCTGCCCTGTCCTTTTCCCGGGCAAATGGGGATTTGAAAATAAGGGTAGGGATTACTAAGGCTCCAGCAACTAGCATCCACTTGGTTAATCTCCGCATAAAAACACCTAAAGCGCATACACGATTTGCGCAATCATCGCCCCACAGTATATGACTCGGTAATCATTGAACCAATTTCTTCAGTGGAATGCCGCGACCTTGACGGAGAACCGGGTCAGAATTGGTGTGCAATAATTGAATGGATTGGAATGCCTGATTGATAGCCCGTGCTTTCTCGTCAATCGGAGGGCGGATTACCGAACCCCGGCCCAAGACAGCATATATGCCTAAAGCGACTAATGCAACTTTTGAATTGTCATTCAGGTTTCTGAAGGTTTTAATCATTATACCACCTATTAACATATTATATAACAGCTACTATTTAAACCTATCGGACCTCGTCAATGCGCCATTTCTGGTCTATGCCGGCATTTTTTGCATTTGCTTTTTTGCCCCTACAATATTGCACATAGCCTGTTTGCGCAATCATCGCCCCGTTGTCGGCATTGAACTGGTTATCGGCTGCGCCAAACAAAACATCATTTTCTTCGGAAACAATTTTCAGCTTGGCACATAGCACTTTGTTTTGCGCCACGCCTCCAGCAACAAGAAGCTCGCGCTTGCCGCTTAGCAGCAACGCCCGCTCCGTCGCCTCGCATAATTCTGCAAATGCGGTTTCCAAAAGCGAGAAGCACAGGTCATTTTCATCGACGCCCTTTTGCCCGATTTTTTTTGCTGCTGCGGTAAGCAACCCGCTGAATGCGAAATTCATTCCTTTAACGGTGTAAGGAAGCTCGATGTAATTGCGGCCTGCTTCCGCTTTTTTTGCAATTATGCTGCCGTGCGCAAATTCCTCGCCAAGAGAGCGGGCAAAAGTGTCAAACAGATTGCCGACGCCGATGTCAATGGTTTCGCCCAAAACAAAAAACGGAGGGCCGAAAACGGAACGGATGATGCTGCCTGAAACAATTTGCGTGTTGCCTCCCGACACATACAGGGCAAGAGGGTTTTCCATTTTCAAATTCCAGCGCGAGGTTTCGATGTGCGCATGGCAGTGGTTTACCGGAACCAAAGGTTTGCAGTGCATAAGCGACAGGTATTTTGCAGCTGCAAAACCTGTCTTCAAACATGGACCTAAGCCGGGCCCGCGGGAGTATGCAAAAATATCGATGCCGGAAATGGAAATGCCCGCTGCATCCAATGCCTCCTTCAACACTCTTGCCCCGTTTTGCGCGTGGTGGTCGGCGGCTTTGCGGGGCACGATGCCTTCGCCTAGCGATTTGTAGAAGGCTTTTTTGTTTGCAAGAATGCTGTCGCTGACTGAATCGTATATTCCGACGCCGAATGTGTGCGCCGTGGATTCAAAGCCTAGAGCGAGCATAACTTGAGTTTATAAGTATTGGCAGATAAAAGCTTGCGGGAGGCAGATGGCCGAATTCGATGCATGTTACTTGCCGCTAATCATTGTAGGCGGCTTCTTTGCGATAAGCGTAGTGCCGGCCTTCGTGCGGATTGTGCTTGAATACGAGCGCGGCATAGTTTTCACTTTGGGGCGGTATGCAGGCAAGCGCGGCGCCGGAATCAACATCATCATACCGTTCATGCAGTACATGCGCGTGCTTGACATGAGGATACATACGCTCGACATTCCAAAGCAGGAAGTGCTCACCAAGGACAACATCTCGGTTTTCGTGAATGCGGTGGTTTATTACAAGGTGGTCGACCCCGAGGCCGCGGTGCTGAAGGTCCAGGATTACGCGAATGCGATTTTCCAGCACGGCCAGGCCGCCATGCGCGAAATAATAGGTTCGGTGGAGTTTGACACCGTGCTGTCTGACCGGGAAGGCGTGGCAACGAAGATACAGCAGATAGTGGCAAAGGAAACGAATGAATGGGGCGTGCAGATTACCTCGATAAACATGCAGGACATCGAGCTTCCAGCGGATTTGAAAAAGGCAATGGCACGGCAGGCGCAGGCAGAGCGGGAGAAGCGCGCCACAGTGATAATATCTGGAGGCGAAGTGGAAGCATCCGCCAAGCTGTCGCAGGCTGCCGGCATCATCGCAAGCTCGCCAGGCGCGCTCCACCTCCGCACGCTCCAGTCGCTTTCCTCGATTGCCTCGGACAAGACGAACTACATTACGTTCATACTGCCGCTCGAAGGGTCACCACTCGGCACAGCCGGGAAAGATGACGCATGGAAGAAGTTTGACTTGCCTGAGCCCAAAGTGAGTGTAAAGAAGAAGTGAGAGCCATGGTAGTTGTAATAATAAACGAATACGAACGGGGCCTGCGCTTCACTTTCGGAAGGTATGCCGGCACGCTTGGCCCTGGAATAAATTGGAATATTCCATTCATACACTACACGCAAGTGGTGGATTTGCGCACCAAAACCGTGAAAGTGCCCACCCAGGAGATAATGACGCGCGACAACGTCCCGCTCAAGATTAACATCGTGGTGTATTACAAATTGAGTTCGCCTGAAAAGGCCGTGATGCAGATTGCAGACGTGGATTACGCCGTGCTCCAATATGCGCAGACTGCAATGCGCGACATTATCGGCAAGAATGAAATGGACCATGTGCTGTCCGAGCGCGAATCGATTGCAAACCAAATCGAGCAAATCGTGGACAAGGAGCTGGAAGGCTGGGGCGTGGACGTTTCCGCGATAAAAATACAGGACATTGAAATGCCTGAAGACATGAAGAGGGCAATGGCACGGCAGGCAGAGGGGGAAAGGATTAGGCGCTCCACGATTATTCTGGCAGAAGGAGAATTGCTTGCCGCGGAGAATTACGCCAAGGCAGCAAGGACGCTTTCGCAAACCCCCGGGGCATTGTATTTGCGCACGCTGCAGACTTTAACTACAAATGTGTCAAATGAGGATGCGCCCACAAACATCGTGCTGCTTCCGGCTGAACTGATGAAAATAGCCGAGCACTTCTTGGGGAAAAAATAAAAGGTATATGCCAGATATGCTCGACTACCCCAATGATACATCAATAGCAACATTTAAATACTACTTTCCCAGTATATAACATTATGAAAGAGAAACCAAGAGTCCTCGTCATCGAAACAGGCGGCACCATAATGCAAAAAAGGGGGCGCGACGGGATATTCAGACCTACAGATAAGCCGATAACCCCATTAGTAAGCGGATTGGGGAAATATGCCGATGTTCAGGTAGAACATTTGAGACGCTTGATTGACAGCACCAATATGCTTACAGACCAGAGGGCGGCAATTGCAGAAAAAATCTGCAAGTTTGCCTTCAAGTATGATGGTTTTGTCGTAGTACATGGAACAGACACTATGGCCGACACGGCAGCAGCTTTGACATTTATGGTTCAGGGTTTAGGCAAGCCCATAGTGCTTACAGGATCACAAATTTCAATTTTTGATGAGAGAACTGACGGGAGGGCCAATCTCAGTGCGGCAGTACAAACAGCCACACAGGATTATGGTGAAGTCATAATCGTATTCGGTGATGGAGTGTTTAGGGGCCCAAGAACGATAAAGTACGATGAAGAGGCAAAGAATGCATTTGATTCGCCAAGAACCCCCCCAATTGGAAAAGTGGGGATAATTGTAGAGCCTTCCGAAGGCAGGATACGCAGGAGCGAGGGCAAGGCCACGCTATTTACCAAGTTCGACACAAATATCGGTTTTATCTATCCCATGTCAGGCGTGAGTGTCGATACATTCTCAACTCAGGTTGAACAGGAAAATATTCATGGCTTTGTGTTTGTAGGATTTGGGGCTGGGAACATACCAAAGATATACTATAACGGGATAAAGCAAGCGACCAAAGCCCATAAGCCAATTGTTGTTGTTACCCAGTGCCTTAAGGGAGCAGCCGACATGGGCATCTATGAGGTCGGGGCGGTACCTTTGCAGCTTGGCGCCATTTCCGGTGGCGATATGACAATGCCGACAGCAGCCCAAAAGCTAATGTATGCTCTCGGGAGGGTAGGTGTTGAAAATATTTCTCCGAAGGAAAGAATTGAATATGTTGGGCACATCATCCATACGATTTTTGCAAAGGAGATTGAAGTTCTAGGAAAGCGGCTTTAACATTAGAGCAACAGAAGGTTTTTCCCGTTGATGGAAAAATGATTTGAAGGTAAATTATTTTTTCTCAAAATACCCGCATCTTCCGCATGCAAACCTGTCCTTGTGGTTGCCAAGCCTCACGCCGCTGCCGCATTTCGGGCAAAACCTGCCGGGCGCGTATGCCTTGATTTTCTTTTTCGGGGCGGCCTTTCCGCCCGCAGCCTTCTTTTCTTCAGCCATGAGTATCACCAGGATTTTTTAGCACTTGCATCCGCAGCAGCCCGATTTCCCCTTCATGGGCGCTTTCTTTGTTGTTTTCTTCTTTGCTGCCATGAAAATCACCAAACGCTTATTTCTTTGCGGGCGCCTTCTTCGCTTCCGCCTTTTTCTCCTCTTTTTGCGCCAGCCCGTCGCGGATGAGCAAATATCGGCGCTCGTTTTTCAAGTCATCCACTTTTGCGTATGCGTGTGCCAGGCCTTTTGCAGCGCGTATGCCGAATCCGCCGCGGAGGCGCACGAGCACAATCTGCCCCGCAGGCAGGCCAGTGGCGCTTGACAGCGCCTCGCGCACCTGCTTGCGCGAGGGTATCGCGGCGTCAAATTTCACCGTAAATGTTATGTCCTCGCGCCCGAGAATCTCGTTTTTTGAGCGCATGTCAACTGAAAGCTCCATCAAATCCACCCACAGCCTGAATCACTTTATCCTCTGAATCGCGCGCCTGCCCATGGACTGCAGTATTTCAGCCTCTTTTCCGGGCGCTGCGTCTTTTGTCATCTCTTCAGGAATGGCAAGCTCATAAGTCTCGAACGTTGTTGAATCCATCAAGTTGGCAACATTGCCGTTCACCGCCACTATCTGCGCGGTGGTGCGCTCTATCATCGGCACTTCCACCGTCTGGTCGGACGGGCCCAGCCACGTTTTTTTCTGGCCGTCAAACACGCCGATTGCGGTTACGCGCATTTTTGCAGCGCCATGCTTTCCGGGCTTTGAGGACTCGATGTTCACCACGCGGCACGGTATATCGTCGATGATTATGTATTTGCCATCTTTTAGCTCCTTTGCCTCTGCAAACATCTTGTCCATGAACGCACCTTAGTTGGAATAAACAAAAGAATGGTTTTATCTGCCACGTAGATTTTTTAAAGCCAGTGGGGAAACACGCCATAAGCATATGCTTTATAAACCATTTTTAACCACAATATTTAAATACTAGGCATGTGATAAATAATATAGAGATATGTTATGGAAAAAGAACGCAAGATGCCGCAGTCCACGCTTGAATTAGGCGATTTCCCCCAGTCTCCGGCATTTGAGATAAGGGAAGGAAAAATGCTGATAAAATTCGAGCAGGACGTGCCGGAAATAAGCATGAGGGGGCACAAGTTCAAGGTGACGGAAAGCCCGAGCGTAATAGTGGGCGGGAAAAAAATAGATGTTGGCGAAATAATCTAAGGAAACGGGTTATAAAATACGGCTTCCAGATTATTTCCATGATAGTCGGCGCAATGAACAACCCGAAGAAGAAGCTGGTTGATGAGATACATGCTGCAGGCGAGATGGCATTCGACTACCTTGAGCTTACGGTGGAGCACCCGTCTGCCACGCCCGACATAATCCGCAGGCAGAAAAAGGAATTAGAGGATGCGCTCCACTCTTACAATCTGGGCATATTGGCGCACGTTGCGTGGTATTTCAACATCGCGCACCCCTATTCTGGCATACAGACGGCGATAAACCGGGAATTCGCGAATGCGTTTGAGGCTGCAGCCTCGCTCGGCGCGAAAAAAATCACGCTCCACACCGAAACCATGTCTCCAAACGTGCATGCAAATCGGGAGGAATACGTAAAGCACACCGTTGCAACGATGAAGGAACTGAACAACAAGGCAAAAGACATTGGGATTGAGCTTCTTGTTGAGAATTTGGATGCAAAGTCATTTTCGGTGCGCGAATTCAAGCTGCTTTTCTCGGTTGTGGACTGCGGCATGACATTTGACATCGGGCACGCGCACACCGCAAAAGGCGAGGGCTTTGACGCATATTGGAAGGCATTCGGAGCGGGCAGGATAAGGCACATCCACATGCACGACAACGGGCTCAAAGACGATGATCATTTGCCACTTTATGCCGGCAAGATAGACTGGGATTACATAATTCCTATGCTAAAGAGCAAGTACGACGGCAGCATCACGCTCGAGGTGCAAGCTGCGGATTACCACTACCTGGCTTATTCGAAGCAGAAGTTGGAAACCATGTGGTTCGGGAAGAAAAAAGTGGATGAAGACAAGGAATACGTTTATCCGAAGGGATACAAGCCGCTGGCTTGAATGGCATCAGGCCGTCCGCCTATTTTATCAGAGCCTGCACAGCCTTGAATTTTTCATTCGATGCCGAACCCACAAGCTGGAACAGGATTGTTTCCGTAGGGGAAATGAAAATGCCAGACTGCCCCATCCTGTCAAGCCCAAACCTCCAATTCTCCTCAGTTCTGGAACTTGTGGCATCCGCAATTACATGCACTTCGTAGCCCATTGCTTTTGCATCCAATGCGGTTTGCAGCACGCAAATATGCGCCTCAATTCCAAAAATAACCAGCGCTTGCGGGGGCTTTGGAATTGCATTGTGGAAATTAATATTTGCAAGTGCGGAAAATTCCATCTTCTCGATTATTTTTGTGTGGGGCTGGAAGTGCTGCGAGATTTCCGGGATGGCTTTTCCCAAGCCCTTTTGGTATTGCTCGGAAACTATGAGTGGCACTTCCAATAGTTTTGCTGCGTGCACCAGAATGGAGGCATTTTTGGCAAGCTTTTCCTTATCGTACATCGCAGCGAATAGTTTCTCCTGCAAGTCAACGCATATGAAAACCGTGCTGTCAGGGGAAAGCCTTCCAAAAACATCAGACATGAAAAACACCGCCGCCGCAAGTTATTTGCCTTTGCTTGCAAGCCCCGCAACCTCGCCTGCCTCCACAACAAGCCGGTATTTTGCCATGAAGGACTTCATGTCGCCGCCCTCATTGTGCCAGAGGGCATCCAAATCTTTGCCGGAAATGCGCAGGAGGGAATTTTCCTTCACAAGCGCAGGCACTGCCTTTTCAGGATTTGCAGATGCCAGCTTCAGTATTTCCGGAATTGCCGCCTTTGTGATTTTTCCATTTTTGAAAAGCAAGAATATTTCGCGCAGCTGTTTTTCATTTATTTTTTCAACCTCGACATTCTCACGGCGAAGCGAAGTCAGGGTCTGCTCAAGCGTCACTGCCGCCAATTTCGCATCGGCGCCGTTTTCCACAAGCCTTTCAAAAAGCGCAAGATGCCTGCTCTTTATCATTTGTCCGCCCAAATCCGCCCCAAGAAGCGCAATTAATTCCGTTTTCTTGCCTTCAAAATCAGACAGAGGATTTTCTTTTGCCTCTTTTGCCATCTTTGCAGTTATCCTAATCGGGGCGATGTCTGTTTCCGGATACATGCGCGCGGCGCCTGGAAGCGGGCGCATGAAAGAGGAGCCTCCGGCGTCATCTGCCCGGCGCGTTTCCTTTGGCACATCAGGCGTTTTCGCCCTCGCAAGCACCGCCAAAATCGCCTTTTCCGCTTTTGGCAGGGAATCCGCAATAATCACAAATGCGTCTTCCTCTTTCATGGAAAGCGCAAGCTGCAGCTCGCCAATTTCATCATCGGAAATTTTGTATTTGCCCATGCCCTCGTCGGAATGGATGAGCCCTTTCACTCCGCCGGACATTTTGGCATAGTCGGACAATTCGCTGCCATAGCGCCTTCCCAAATAAAGCTCCCTGCCCAGTATTCCGGCAAATTTCGGCAGCTTGCAGGCAAGCGCAACTCCGCCTGACGAAATGGAGTGTGAAATTATTGCGCATGAGGTTTTTTCAAATATTGAGGACACGTCAACAAACTTTTCATCAAACGAGACTTTCCCCCCGAATTTTTTTTGCAGTTGCGAGCTGATTGCAATAAGCCCTTCCTGCCTTTTCACCTCATTTTCCACAAGCGATGGAAGAAGCGATATGTCCTGCACGCCCTTGATTTCAATGCGCGCGCCGCCTTCAGTCGATATGTTAACGTCCTGGCGTATGGTGCCCAAGCCCCTCATTACTGCGGGAGACATGCGCAGCGCGTAGCCTATTTTTTCCCCAACTTCCTTGGCATGCTCTCCTGAAATTATGGTTGGCTCGGTGGCGATTTCGACAAGGGGTATGCCAAGCCGGTCAATGTCATAAATTGCGTGCCCGCCATCCTCGCCTGCCGGAATTCCACTTTCCTCTTCGAGGCAAATGGCCTGTATTCCCACTGCGCCATGCGATGTTTCCACTTTCCCCCCGAATGCAATTGCCGAGGTGCGCTGGAAGCCGGACGTGTTCGAGCCGTCCACCACGGCTTTCCGCATGACATGCACTTCATCAACCAAGGAAGAGCCGAAAGCATTGCAGATTCGGATGGCTTCGGCAAGCGCCCCGGCATTCATTCTGGTTGGAGGCTCCTCATCCGCTTCCATGAGCGAAACATATGCCGGATTTGCAGTGTATTTTATCGCCCTCTCGCGCACCTGCTCGAAGACCGCCGCGGCATC
>ORJL011536507.1_pt1 | contig 16636 bp, 13 predicted proteins | sample 1779941 | NCBI WGS metagenome assembly ORJL01 (sample SAMEA104232317, study PRJEB22302) | groundwater metagenome | biome: forest; feature: aquifer; material: groundwater | place: USA | collected 2011-08-07 | depth 5.8 m | reverse complement strand
TTCGAGAACATGGGCGCCCAGATGGTCAAAGAAGTTGCTGAAAAAACTTCCGACACCGCGGGTGACGGAACAACGACCGCCACCGTTCTGGCTGAAGCGATCTATCGCGAAGGCCTCAAGAACGTGACGGCCGGAGCCAACCCGATGGCCTTAAAACGCGGCATCGAAAAAGCCGTCGAGGCCGTTATTGGCAAGATCGCTTCGTTAGCCAAGAAGATCGATCTGAAGAATTCCAAAGAAGTCGAGCAAGTCGCCACCATCGCCGCCAACAACGATGATGTCATCGGCAAAAAGATCGCGGAAGCGTTCGAGTCGGTCGGCAAAGATGGTGTCATCACCGTTGAAGAATCCAAAACGATCAACACGGAATTAAAGATCGTCGAAGGTATGCAATTCGATCAGGGCTATCTTTCCCCGTATTTCTCCACCGATATGGAAAAGATGGAATGTACGCTGGAAGAACCTTATATTCTGTTATTTGAGAAGAAGATCGGTAACATCAAGGAGATTTTGCCGCTTCTGGAAAAAGTCGCCAAATCCGGCCGGCCGCTTTTGATCTTGGCCGAAGATGTCGAAGGTGAGGCTTTAGCTACGCTCGTCGTCAACAACATGCGCAAGACCCTCTCCTGCGCCGCGGTCAAGGCTCCGGGTTATGGGGACCGCCGCAAGGCCATGCTCGAAGACATCGCCGTTCTGACCGGCGGACGCGCCATTTCCGAAGATCTCGGCATCAAGCTCGAAAGCCTTGAGATCAAGGACCTCGGCCGCGCCAAGAAGGTCAAGATCGACAAGGATAATACCACGATCGTAGAAGGCGCCGGCAAAACGGCCGATATCAAGGGCCGCATCAGCCAGATCCGCCACCAGATCGATTCGACCGATTCCTCATACGATAAAGAGAAGCTCCAGGAACGCCTCGCCAAACTATCGGGCGGTGTTGCCATCATCAACGTCGGGGCTGCCACCGAAACGGAAATGAAAGAAAAGAAAGCCCGCGTGGAAGACGCTTTGCACGCCACGCGCGCGGCCGTTGAAGAAGGCATTGTTCCCGGCGGCGGTGTCGCGTTACTGCGCACCATCGAGACCGTTGACGCTTTAAAATTGACCGGAGACGAAAAGACCGGCGCGCAGATCGTCCGCAGCTGTCTCGAAGCTCCGATTCGCCAGTTGGCCGAGAACGCGGGGCTCGAAGGTTCTGTTATCGTTGCCAGATTAAAAGAAGAGAAGCAGAATATCGGTTACGATATCGGTAAAGATGCTTATGTTGATATGCTCCAATCCGGGATCATCGATCCGGCGAAAGTGACTCGCACCGCTTTGCAGAACGCCGCGAGCATTGCCGCGTTACTTTTGACCACCGAATCCTTGATCACCGACGTCCCGGAAAAAGAAGGCCATGGACATCCCGGAATGGCCGGAGCCGGCATGCCGGGCGGGATGGGTGGAATGATGTAATTTTCCGAGAGCTCTCGGAAAATTACTCTGGCGAATGTGGTGAAATTATCTTCGACCATCTGTCAGTGAAAAGTCGAAGAAAATTTCACCACGGTTTATGAGCCAGAGTGATCGCCCCAGCTCATGAGTCGGGGTGAATGAGGAGTAAAATGCTCAAAGAGTATCAACTAGGTTAGCAATCCAAACCCCCGCACCGGAAACGGTGCGGGGGTTTTCTTTCCCCAAGCCCTCAGCCATATGGGGCGAGAAGGAAATAAGGCTACGGTATGTGTCTGGGGATTATTGATAGGACAGAAATATGAGAAATTATTACAGAATCATGCTCGGCAGACAAAGTATCCATGCCGATGAATGTTTTAAAGGCAATTTTATCGGGGTTGATTTCGGTATTGATATTGATCTTACCGGAAAATTACCCGATAAATGGAGAGATTTTAATCAAAAGTTTATTCCGATATATGTGCAAAAGCATCCTGATAAAAATAAAATTTCTGCAGGGCTGGCGTGTGGCGCTGTATACACAGTAACCAAGGGCATACAAAATGGAGACATCGTGTTGTGCCCAAATGGAGCAGGCAGTTATATGGTCGGTGAAGTATTAGATTCGTATTCTTATCACCCCGGTGGAATACTGCCCCATCGCAGAACTGTTCGTTGGTATCCCAAGACAATTGAGCGATCTGGCATGAGCCAATCTTTGCAAAATTCTACCGGTTCGATTGGTACCGTGAGTGATGTTACCAAATATGCAGAAGAAATTGAAAAATTAATATCTGGAAATCGACCGCCAACACTGATCTCGACTGATGAAACTGTCGAAAATCCCTCAGAGTTCGCCCTTGAAAAGCATCTCGAGGATTTTTTGGTCCAGAATTGGAAACAGACAGAGCTTGGCAAGAAATACGATATTTACCAGGAGGATGGGGAACCTGTGGGTCAACAGTATCCAAGCGATACGGGCCCCATTGATATCCTTGCTATTAGTAAAGATAAAAAGGAATTGTTGGTTGTAGAGTTAAAAAAGGGGAGAGTCAGCGATAATGTTGTAGGACAGCTGCAAAGATATATGGGTTATGTCAAAGAAGAGCTTGCTGAGAAGAGCCAGACGGTTAAAGGAGTCATTATAGCCCTGGAAGACGACGCCCGCATTCGTAGGGCTTTGGCGGTGACGAATAATATTGAATTTTATACCTATCAAGTGAGTTTTAAACTTTTTAAAGTTAGATAAAGCCCAAATCGCAAATGAAGTCACTTTTTACAATCCACGCTGGCGAATACTTGGTTGGCTCTTATATTGAAGAGAAGCTCAAGAAGTTTAATGTTTGGGTCTCCTCCAAAGACTCAGGGATCGATCTTCTGGTAACAAATAAAAATAATACAAAGTCAATATCTCTTCAGGTCAAATTTTCTAAGGATTTTCTCATTACGAAAACTCCCGATCATTTGCGGCAAGGGCTTGTTGCCAGGGGATGGTGGACACCTCAGAGAGTAAAAATTGCAAAATCTGAGGCTGATTTTTGGATTCTGGTTCTTCACAGCATTCATTATAAAAAAGTTCAATTTATTATTATCCGGCCTGTGGAGTATTTGGGTCGATTAACAAAACTTCATGGTAATCGGAGCAAAATCCAAACATATTTAACCGTAACAAAGAAAAATAAGTGTTGGGAAACCAGGGGTGCGCGCAGAGAGGATCAGTTGTTAATTTCTCAGGGTTTATACAAAGATAAAGTGAGGAATTTTTCAAAATATTTAAATGCTTGGAAACAGATTGAGGATTTGTTGTAAGGAAATAGGCCTTCCGCGCCCGTCCCCCAAAAACAGGCGACATCGCCTGAATTCAACCGTTAACGGTTGAATTGCCGGGCGTCTTCCGGCAAAAAGAGTCGGCACCGACTCAATTGGCCGAGGGGACTCCAGCGCCCGTGTAGCGAACCCCAAACTTGCCAGGTCACAAAGTCACAAGGGCACACATAGAGTTGGTAGTTTGGAGTTGGTAGTTCGTGTCGGCCGCCGCAGAAATTCAGTTGCCTTTTTCAGCTTTAGCGGTTATATTAGCAAAAGTTAGCAGCCCCCCCCTTTTTTTATATTCCCCCTTGGTTGGTCCCGGCGTGTTCCGAACTTTAGTTTGCAATCTATGACACCCAGTGTTATACTTTAACCAGAGAGGCATTGATGAGGTATTTGAAAAATAAGCCCTTTCAGCGTGATCTTGAAGACCACGGGCTGGAAAATGATGATTTGAGGGAAGTGTTGGATGACATTTTTAATGGGAGAGCGGCGCCGCTTGGTTCTAAAATATATAAAATACGAGGAGCACAGGAAGGAAAAGGCAAGAGGGGCGGTTTTCGAAGCCTGTTTTTCTGGAAACAGGACGAACTTATAATTTTTTGCGTATTATTCGCAAAGAATGAAAGAGATAATTTGACTTCGGATGAGAAGAAGGCGTTAAAGATCTTATCCGAAGAATACGATAGGTTAACCGAACATGAAATTCAAGAGCGGATCCAAAAGAAGACTTTCGCGGAGATTGAATATGTTAAGAAATCCAAACCATAAGTCAAAGATCCTTGATATGGTCGAAGGGGAGCTTCGTGCGATAAATGAAGTAAAAGATGCCTCTATCAGCATCAGGGAATTTAATAAAATTAAATACCCCAAACCCCGGCACTATACACGAACTCAAGTCATTAGAATTAGAAAGAAACTCCGTGTTAGTCAGACAGTATTTGCCCGTCTTTTAAACGCGAGTGAAAGCACTGTTAGAAAATGGGAAATAGGCGAAAAGGAACCCGGTGGTGCCAATTGCAGGCTTTTGCAGATTCTTGAGAACAAAGGGCTTGAAATTTTGTTAACTTAGCTTGGGATACGAAGGACAGCCCGATATTTTGACCCTGCATCATATGGTGTGGGGTTTTTTATTTATTGACATTTCTTTTTAAAATCACTATATTATTAGCTTAATTTAGAGGTAACGAAATGTCCCGCCAAAATTGTCATAAATTGCTAATTTTCAACTATATAGGAGAGGAGAGAGGTTTATGGCCGAATGGATCGGGATAGGCCGTCGCGCGCGCCGTTGCTATGGATTTGATGAAGTGGCTTTGGTCCCCGGTGCGGTGACTGTCAATCCTAATGAAGTGGACACGCGCTGGACGATCGCCGATAAAACGTACCAGGTCCCTATCTTGGCCGCGGCCATGGACGGGGTAGTCGACGTAAAGTTTGCGGTTGCGATGGGAAAGTTAGGCGGCATCGCCGTTTTGAACCTCGATGGTATCCAGACCCGCTACGATAATCCCGATGAAGTGTTAGAGTCGATCGCCAAGGCCAGCCCCGAAGAAGCCACGAAACTCGTTCAAAGCGTTTACTTAAAGCCGGTCAAGGAAAAATTGATCGCCAAGCGTATCAAGGAGATCAAGTCGCATAAAGTCCCTGCCGTTGTCAGCTGTATTCCGCAAAACGCCAAAGAGTTTTCGAAGATCGCCGAAAAGGCCGGATGCGACATTTTTGTCGTCCAGTCCACGGTCGCGACCATCAAGCATATTTCCAGCGAATACAAGGTGTTGGATTACCATAAGTTCTGCCAAGAATCTAAAATTCCGATCATCATCGGAAATTGCGTCGGCTATGACGTGGCTTTGGAGTTGATGGAAGCCGGCGCGGCCGGATTGCTCGTGGGCGTCGGGCCAGGCGCTGCCTGCACCACACGCGGCGTTCTGGGCATCGGCGTTCCGCAGATCACGGTCACGGTCGATTGCGCCGCGGCCCGCGACTATTATTTTAAACGCAGAGGCAAATACATCCCGATCATCACTGACGGCGGGATGCGCATCGGCGGAGAAATTTGCAAGGCGTTCGCCGCCGGCGCTGATGCCGTTATGGTGGGCTCGTCCTTCGCGCGCGCGCATGAGGCGCCGGGGCGAGGGTTTCACTGGGGTATGGCCACCTCGCACGCCAACTTGCCGCGAGGCACGCGTGTACAGGTCAAGACGACCGGAACCTTAAAAGAGATCCTCTTCGGGCCGGCCAAGGTCGATGACGGGTCGCAAAATCTTATGGGGGCTTTGAAGACCTCGATGGGTTCTTTGGGAGTTAGTAACATCCAGCAGATGCACGACGTGGAGATGATCATCGCGCCCTCCATTCAGACCGAAGGCAAGGTCTTCCAGGTGGGGCAGCGGGTTGGTATGGGCAAGTAAAAAAAAGGATAGGTCATGGTACATAGAATGAAAAAAGTAAAGGCAAAAAAATTAAAGCTGCGCAAGATCACCCGTAAGCCACCCCGGCCCACATCCAGCAAGAGCAAGTTCATCAAGACATCCCGCGCCATTGCCCGACGGAGCCTCTCCGCGGAGAAGACCCACAAGGTGCGCAACAAAGATATCATCCTCGTTCTGGATTTCGGGTCGCAATACACTCAATTGATCGCCCGCCGGGTCCGGGAAAGCAAGGTTTTCAGCCGGATCGTCCCGTATACGATCTCGGTCGAGGAGATCAAGGAGATCAATCCTAAAGGGCTCATTCTTTCCGGCGGCCCGTTGAGCGTGTACGACCGCGGCGCCCCCGCGCTCAAGAAGGAAATTTACAATTTGGGGATCCCTATTTTGGGCGTTTGTTACGGCATGCAGCTTATCTGCGACCAGATGGGGGGCAAGGTCCAGGGAAGCAAGGAACGCGAGTTCGGCCGCGCGGAACTCTTTATCGACAGCAACAAGGATCTTTTTGTCAATCTGCCTACCAATATCACCTGCTGGATGAGCCACAGCGACCAGATCGCCAAACTTCCGCCGGGTTTTACCGCCATCGCCCATACGCTTAACGCGCCCATAGCCGCGGTGGCCAACCGCGCCAAAAGAATCTATGGCGTCCAGTTCCATCCGGAAGTCGTCCATACGCAACGCGGCGTGCAGATGCTTTCGAATTTTATTTTCGGCATCTGCGGATGCCTGCCGCGCTGGACCATGGACAAATTCATCGACACCACGATCAAGCAGATCAAGGAGACCGTCGGAAAGAAGAAGGTCATCCTCGGTTTAAGCGGCGGGGTCGATTCTTCGGTCGCCGCGCTCTTGCTCCACAAAGCCATCGGCACGAAATTGCATTGTATCTTTGTCGACAACGGGCTGTTGCGCAAGAACGAAGTGACTTCCGTCCAGAAGACGTTTAACGGCCATTTTAACATCAACCTTAATGTCATTAACGCTGAAAAGAGTTTCTTGAAGCGCCTGGAGAAGGTCACCGACCCGGAAGAAAAGCGCAAGATCATCGGGGATGAATTCGCCAAGGTGTTCGTTGACAAATCGAAAAAGATCAAGGACGCCGCGTTCCTGGCCCAGGGGACGCTTTATCCGGATGTGATCGAGTCGTATTCTCCCACGGGCGGCCCATCGGCGGTCATCAAAAGCCATCATAACGTCGGCGGCCTGCCGAAGAATTTGAAACTGGGATTGATCGAGCCGTTCCGTGAATTGTTCAAGGACGAGGTGCGCGCCATCGGGAAACATCTGGGAATACCGGATCCGGTCCTCAAACGTCAACCTTTCCCGGGGCCTGGCCTCGCGATCCGTATTATCGGTGAAGTGACCAAGGAACGCCTGGAGATATTACGCGAGGCGGATGAGCGCGTCTTGGAAGAGATCAAGAAGGCCGGGCTTTATAACGAGGTATGGCAATCCTTCGCGGTTTTGCTTCCGATCAAGACCGTCGGCGTCATGGGCGACCAGCGCACCTACGAAAATGTCCTCGCGATCCGCTGTGTGAGCAGCCTTGACGGAATGACCGCGGATTGGGTAAAATTACCCTATGAGCTGCTGGGCCAGATCGCCAATCGCATCATCAATGAAGTCCGGGGTGTCAACCGCGTCGTTTACGATATCAGTTCCAAGCCTCCCGCCACGATTGAATGGGAGTAGCATGGGGCATAGGGCTTAGAGCATAGAGCTTAGGGCTCTTGGCCATAAGCTCTAAGCGTGGGTAACAATGAATTCTTCCGACTTCGTCCATCTGCACGTCCATACCCAGTACAGCCTCCTCGACGGGGCCTGCCGCATCAAAAACCTTATCCAGAAAGCCGCCGACTATAAAATGCCCGCGTTAGGGATGACCGACCACGGGAATATGTTCGGCGCCATCGATTTTTATCAGACCGCCACATCGCTCGGGGTAAAACCTTTGATCGGCTGTGAAGCTTACGTCGTCACCGAAGGCAGCCGGCATGAGCGTAAAAGAGAGCGGGGCACGGTTTCCCATCTGGTCTTGTTCGCGCGCGACATAGAAGGGTATCGCAACCTGATGAAACTTGTTTCCACCGCTTATTTGGAAGGTTTTTATTATTTTCCGCGCATGGACAAGGAAATTTTGAGCAAACATGCCGGCGGACTGCTGGCCACGTCCGCGTGTTTGAAAGGCGAGATCGCCTGGCATCTGCAGCAGGGAAATTACAACACGGCTTTAAAGGCCGCGGATGACTTAAGCCAGATCTTCGGCAAGGGGAACTTTTACATCGAGATCATGGACCACGGGCTGACCGAGCAGAAAACGGTCAATGAAGGCCTGTTGAAGATCTCCAAAGATTTGAACCTGCCGCTGGTCGTCAGCAACGACGTGCATTATCTGGAACAATCCCAATCGACCGCGCACGAGGCGCTTTTGTGCATCCAGACCCAGGCCATGCTCAATGACCCCAAAAGGATGCGCTTGAAGACCGACCAGTTTTATTTCAAGGACCCGGCCCTGATGATCAAGGAATTCGGCTGGCTCCCGCAGGCGCTTAAAAACACGGTCGAGATCGCCGATAAGTGTAACCTCAAACTGGATTTCGACAAGATCCACCTGCCGCGGTTTTCTCCGCCGGAAGGAAAAACGAAAGAGGCTTACCTGCGGGAACTGTGCCAGGAAAATCTGCACAAACGTTTTGCGACGGTCACTTCCGAAATCACCGACCGGCTTGCCCACGAGATCAAGACGATCGAAAAAATGGATTTTGTCGGATACTTCCTGATCGTATCGGATTTTATCAATTTCGCCAAGCAAAAAGGAATTCCCGTCGGCCCCGGGCGCGGGTCCGCGGCAGGGAGCTTGGTCAGTTATCTTTTAGGGATCACGGACCTGGACCCGCTCAAATACGGATTGCTCTTTGAGCGGTTTTTGAACCCTGACCGCGCGGGGATGCCGGATATTGACATTGATTTTTGCTTCGAACGCCGCGGGGAGGTCATTGATTACGTGACCCAGAAATACGGCACGGAGAATGTCGCGCAGATCATCACTTTTGGAACGATGCAGGCGCGCGCGGCGATCCGCGACGTTGGCCGCGTCATGGGCATGCCCTAGGGCGACGTGGACAAGATCGCCAAGCTGGTCCCGGCGGAGCTCGGGATCACCGTAGAAGAGGCTTTGCAGAAGGAGCCACAGCTTAAGAAACTTTTTGACGACGACGCGACCGCGCGCCAGTTGATCGAGACCGCGCAGGTGTTGGAAGGCCTGAACCGTCACGCCTCGACCCACGCCGCGGGTGTCGTGATCGCCGACAAACCGCTCAATGAATACGTGCCGCTTTTTAAGACCAGCGACGGACAGATCGTCACCGGTTTCGCGATGAACGCGATCGCCAAGATCGGGTTGCTGAAAATGGATTTTCTTGGGCTCCGGACCTTGACGGTCATCAGCCAGGCGGTCGAACTGATCAGGAAGATCCACGGGATCTCAATCGACATCAGCCGCATCCCGCTTGATGATGCCAAAACTTACGCCCTTTTGGCGCAGGCCAACAGTTTCGGCGTGTTCCAGCTGGAAAGCGCGGGGATGCGCGAGCTTTTAAAGAAGACCCAGCCGTCGGAATTCGAGGACATCATCTCCGTCCTGGCCTTGTATCGCCCGGGGCCGATGGGCAGCGGGATGCTCGATGATTTTATCCGCCGCAAACGCGGGGAGGTCCAGATCAAATACGACCACCCCAAGCTTGAGCCGATCTTAAAAGCAACATACGGCATCATCGTGTATCAGGAGCAGGTCATGCAGATCCCCGTCGCCCTGGCCGGATTTTCCATGACCCAGGCCGACCATCTGCGCCGCGCCATGAGCAAGAAGATCCCCTCGGTCATGGAGCAGATGCGCAAGGAATTCGTCGACGGTTGCGCCAAAGCCAGTAACATTGATGACAAGAAGGCCAATAAACTTTTTGACTTGATCGATTATTTTTCCGGCTACGGCTTTAATCGAAGCCATTCCGCCGCCTACGCGATGATCTCCTACCAGACCGCGTATTTGAAAGCGAATTATCCGGTGGAATTCATGTGCGCGCTGCTTAATAGCGAAAAGAACAACACTGACAAGATCGTCGAATACGTCAGGGAATGCGAGGCCATGGGGATCACGGTCCTGCCCCCGGATATCAATGAAAGCGTTAAAGAATTCAATGTCGTGGACGACCATACGGTGCGTTTTGGCCTTTTGGCGGTGAAGAACGTTGGGTCAACGGCCATTGATTCGATCGTGGAAAACCGGAACGCGGGGCATTACGCGTCGCTTTCAGACCTGTGCGGGCGCGTCGATCTGCGCCTGGTCAACCGCAAGGTCGTGGAAAGCTTGATCAAGTGCGGCGCGCTGGATTCTTTCAAGGCGAACCGCGCCCAAATGATGGCCGCGCTGGAGCGGGCGCTTGCGGTGGGCGCGAAAAATCAGCGGGAAAAAGCCGTCGGTCAGGTATCGTTCTTTGATCTTGCCGGAGGGGAAGGTGGATTTTCGCAGGAAGCGGAAGCCCTCCCCGATGTCAAGGAATGGTCCAAGACCCAGATCCTGGCTTTTGAGAAAGAGATCCTCGGTTTTTATGTCAGTGGACATCCGTTGACGCATTACGGCGCCGAGATCAAGGAGTTCACGAATTTTACCACCAAGGATCTGAAGCAAACTATTGACGGCGAGCAAGTGCGGCTGGTGGGATTACTGGAGGAGATCAAGCTCACCAACACGCGTAAGACCAACGAGCGCATGGCCATCGCGCGGCTTGAAGATATGGAAGGCTCCGTCGAAGTGGTTTTGTTCCCTTCGACTTACACGCAGCTGGCGAAATATTTGATTGAGGGTGAGGTCGTTTTTTTAAGCGGCCGGGTCAGCCGGCGCGATGATGAGGCCAAGATCATCGCCACTGACATGAAGCAGATGCAGGACGTTTACGGGGCCATCAAGACCATCAACGTGGATCTAGTCGGTATCGATCAGCGTAAATTCAATGATCTCAAGCAGAAGCTGACCAGATCGCCGGGCAAAGTGCCGGTTTATCTTAAAATGGACACCCCAACGCAGAAAAGTGTCCAGATCCTGGTGAGTGAAGATCTTTTTGTCACGCCCAACGAGGAATTGATGAACGAGATCAAGGAATTGGTGGGGGAGGGGAATTTTTCCTTGACACTGTAACATACTGATGTTACGCTACTTACCGTTAGGAGGTGCTTCGATGACGAAAAAAGATATAGTTCTGCGAATAACCGATATGACCGGCATTAAACAGGTGGATGTCAAAAAGGTCGTGCAAAAGACCTTTGATGTTATCGTGGACAGCCTGGTGCGCAGCGAGAAGGTTGAGCTCCGCAATTTTGGCGTGTTCAAGATCAAGGAAAGAAAAGCGCGCTTCGGCCGCAATCCACGGACAGGCCAAAGCGTTCCCGTTCCTCCGCGCAAAGTTGTCGTCTTCAAGCCCGGCTTGGAGATGAAATACAAGATCAAATAATCTCGAACATATATACCGTGGTACAACATTTACAACCCCGCTGTTTCTAAGCAATTAAATAGAAACAGCGGGGTTCATGCTAAAATGAGCAAACAATTTTCACTCCCCCGCGGGACCAGCGATATTCTTCCTTCGCAAGCGCCCCAATGGCAGGACATCGAGAGCAAAGCCCGTCGGCTTCTGGCCAAGTATAATTTTGCCGAGGTCCGCACGCCGATCTTTGAACAAACGTCCCTTTTCAAGCGCTCTTTAGGGCAGACCAGCGACGTGGTCAATAAACAGCTTTTGGAACTGGTTTCCCCCGGGAAAGAGGAAGGGTTCGCCTTAAGGCCCGAAGGGACCGCGTCGGTGGTGCGCTCCTACATCGAGAACAGCCTGGACCGGCAGGAAAGTATTTCAAAATTATTTTACATCGGAGCGATGTTCCGGGGTGAGCGGCCGCAAAAAGGACGCTTGCGCCAGTTCCACCAGATCGGGGTCGAGGTCATCGGGGCCAATACGGCGACACCCTATCTCGATGCCGAGGTGATCGCTTTGAATGTACAGCTTTTGCGGCTGTTGGGCGTCAAAGATTTCCGGCTGAAGCTCAATACGCTGGGCTCAGTGCAGGATAAAGAAAATTTTGCCAAGGCGCTGCGTAAATCGCTTCAGCCGGATGTAAACAACCTCTGCGAAGATTGTCGGGATCGTTTTGAACGCAACGTTTTTCGTATCCTGGATTGTAAGAACAACACGTGCCGCGCCATTGTCGCCAAGGTCCATCTTGGCCACGGGCATTTATCCGCGGACAGTCAGAAATATTACGCCGAACTTAAGAACATCCTCCAGAAGTTGAAGGTCGAATTCGAGGAAGTGCCGACACTGGTCAGGGGGCTGGATTATTACACCCACACGGTCTTTGAGATCACGCAGTCCTCTCTGGGCAGCCAGGACGCGTTAAGCGCCGGCGGACGATACAATGATCTGGTCGCGCAGTTAGGCGGTCCGCAGGTCGACGCCGTCGGGTTCGCCTGCGGCATCGAACGTATTCTTCTGGCGCTGCCGGATGAAAACAAACCGCAAGCCGATCCGCTGACGGTTTATGTGATCGCCCTTGATGAAGAAAGGTTTTCCAAGGCCTTCTGCCTTGTGCAGAAGCTCCGCGGCGAGGGCATCGCGTGTGACATGAGCTATAAAGTATCTTCGATGAAAAGCCAGATGCGCGCGGCGGATAAGGCCGGGAGCAGGTATGTCGCGATCCTGGGGGAAGAAGAAGACAAAAAAGGCGTCGTTGCCCTCAAAGACATGAAGACCGGTGAACAGAAAGAAGTTAAAGAAGACACGTTAAGTGAATTACTGAAGGGATAGAAGTCATGTTAAGGACACATACCTGCGGTCAATTGAATAAAGAACACGGCAATACAAAAGCGACGCTCTGCGGGTGGGTGGCGGCCCGGCGCGATCATGGCAAATTGATCTTTATCGATATCCGCGACCGTTACGGGATCACCCAGGTCGTGTTCGTGCCTTCGGTCAGCCCGCAGGCGCACACCGTTGCCCAGAAACTCGGGCCGGAATTCGTCGTGCGTGTCGCGGGCACGGTCAATGTCCGCCCGCCGAAGATGGTCAATAAAGATATTCCTACGGGAGAAGTTGAGTTGTGCGCTGAAGAGCTGGAGATCCTTAACCCCAGTGAAGTCCCGGTATTTGAGATCACCGATGCAATAGAGCCTTCTGAAGAGTTGCGTTTGACCTACCGTTATCTGGACCTGCGCCGGTCGAAACTGCGCCAGTCATTGGAAACCCGGCACAAACTTTGTTCCGCTGCCCGGACATTTATGAACGGCCAGGGTTTTATTGATGTGGAAACACCTGTGCTGACAAAATCCACACCCGAAGGCGCGCGGGACTTTTTGGTTCCATCCCGTTTGAGCCCGGGTGAATTCTTCGCCCTGCCACAGTCGCCGCAGTTGTTCAAGCAAATATTGATGGTCTCCGGCATGGACCGTTATTACCAGATCGTGAAATGTTTCCGCGATGAAGACCTGCGCGCCGACCGCCAGCCGGAATTCACCCAGCTCGATATCGAAATGTCCTTTGTGACCCAGGAAGATATCTTTGCCCTGGCCGAGGGGCTGTTCCAGAAGATCTTCAAGGAAGTCAAGGGGATCGATATCCCGATCCCCTTCCCGCGCATGACCCACGCGCAGGCGATGCAGCAATACAATTCCGACAAGCCGGACCTGCGCAAGGACAAGAACAACAAGGACGAGTTCGCCTTCACCTGGGTGGTCGATTTCCCGATGTTCAAATATAATAAGGAGGAAAAGCGCTGGGAGAGCGAGCACCATCCGTTTACCTCTATTATGGAAGAAGACTTGGAACATTTTGAAAAAGGCGATTACTCTAAAGTGCGCGCCCGGTCGTATGACCTGGTCTTAAATGGCAATGAGCTCGGCAGCGGGTCGGTGCGTATCCACCAGCGCGGGAGACAGAAGAAGATATTTGAGATCATCGGTTTAAGCGACCAGGAAGCCCAGAAGCGTTTCGGGTTTCTCTTGAAAGCCTTCGACTACGGCGCGCCGCCGCACGCGGGGGTGGCCTTCGGCATTGACCGTTTGACCGCGATCCTTTGCGGATTGGACTCCATCCGCGACACGATCGCCTTCCCGAAGACCCAAAAAGGGAGCTGTATGATGACCGACGCCCCTTCCGAAGTTGATAAAAAACAGTTAGACGAGCTGGGTTTGAAGAGGTTATAATACCGCATATGAAAGCCAGATCCACATATCAGCTGATGTTTTTAAGCGCCTTGGCGCTGTTTTTATACGGTTGCGGCTCCTCCGGCATCAACATTCGCACCTACGCCGAGGACCGGCCCCGGGTCGACCAGGAAGTTTCCGGGATGGGCAACGCGGGTTATATCGGGGGGAGCATGAATGAAAGCACCCTCACGGAGCGTAAGAAAACGCGCAAGGTCTATGTGATGGAGATTTCCAAAGGCGCGGGGAACATCAAGCCCATCCTTCCGGATGAGGGAGTGTCGATAGGCGCTTTAACGGATAAAAGCATTGATAAAAAATCAGCGGCAGGACAAATCATCCAATATACGGTCGAAAAAGACGATACCCTCCAGAAAATATCCCAAAAATTCTACAACTCCTACAGCAAATGGACCAGCATCTACGAAGCAAATAAGTCTGTGATCCCGGATCCAGACCGGATCAGACCCGGCACTGTCCTGCAGATCCCGATGGATTGATCAGCCCAACACCACCTCTCCCTTATGGAAAGAACGATCCAATTTAAAGATCCCCAAAAATTACCGACACTTTTCGGCAAATACGACGGTAACCTCAAGCTCATCGAGAAAGAGCTAAAGGTGAGGATCGTCCGCAATGAGATCGGTTTGAAGATCAGCGGCGAGCGCCCCCAAGTCGACAAAGCCTGCGACCTGTTCGATTATCTTTTGGGTATCCTTGACACCGGCGGGGGTATCAAGACCCGCGACATCATTTACGCCCTGAAACTGGCCCAGCCGGATGAGGGTGTGGATTTCAAGCAACTAGCCAAGGAAAAGATCGATGTTTCCGTAAAAGGGACGCTCGTTACCCCCAAGACCAAAGGACAAATTGAGTACGTGGATGCGATCAAACACCACGACATTGTTTTCGGCGTAGGCCCGGCGGGGACCGGAAAAACGTATCTGGCCATGGCCATGGCGGTCAACGCTTTGAAAAAGGGTTTGGTGCGGCGCATCATCTTGACGCGTCCGGCCATCGAAGCGGGGGAGAGTCTGGGATATTTGCCGGGTGATATGGTGGAAAAAGTTTTGCCGTACTTGCGGCCGCTGTATGACGCCCTCTACGACATGATGGACGCCGATAAAGTGGAAAGTTTTACCGAGCAGGGGATCATTGAGGTGGCGCCTTTGGCGTTCATGCGCGGACGAACGCTCAACGACGCTTTTGTTATCCTGGATGAAGCCCAGAACAGCACGCCGTTCCAGATGAAGATGTTCTTGACGCGCCTGGGGTTCGATTCCAAAACGGTCATCACCGGTGATATCACGCAAAGCGACCTGCCCAAGGGAGCGCCCAACGGGTTGGTCAACGCCGAGAAAGTGCTTAAGAATATCGCGGGGATCAAATTTGTCCATTTGACCGGTGCCGACGTGGTCCGCCACGAACTTGTCCAGAGGATTATTGAGGCCTACGCCAATGATCAACAAGCTTAAAGGATCAGCGCGGAATAATGTGGCCAACATCTCTCTGGCCGTTCTTGCGCTTGTTGGTTTATGGATATTCTGCTGGGCCGCGCAGTATCCGCTGATCATCCCTTTATTCCTGCTTTTTCTGGCGATTCACCTGATCTTCTCGCGTAAATCCGACCTTAAATTATTCCTCAATTTCGGACTGTTGCTGGCTTTGGTCGTTTTTGCCGCGCATGTCATTGTTCATTATAGCGATACGCCCGTGCGTTATGTGCCTGTCGCCGGGGTAGCTATTCTGACCATGCTTTTGTTCAATGATCTGCAGCTGGCCTTTACGATGTCCTTTGCCGGCAGCGTTCTGGTCAGCCTTATTTTAGGCGGCGATTTGGGCATGATGCTGACCTTTTTTATGGGGGCCCTGGCCGGAGCGTATACGGTGCGCGACGCGCGCATGCGGGGTCAGATCATCGGTGCCGGCGTATTTGTCAGCGTGGTCCATTTGGCGTGCCTGGTCTTGTTGAACCCGGACTATCATCTGTTTTTGAACAGGGATTTTGCCGTTCATCAGTTGTACCCGTTGGCGTCGAACGGTTTTATTTGCGCGTTCCTGGTCATCGCGACCCTGAAAGTGTTTGAGTATCTTTTCGGCGTGTTGACTAATTACAGTTTGCTGGAACTGGCCGATTTTAACCAGCCGCTTCTTAAGCGTTTGATCCTGGAAGCGCCGGGGACGTATCACCACAGCCTCATCGTCAGCAACCTTGCCGAAGGAGCGGCGGACACCATCGGCGCTAACGCGCTTTTGACCCGCGTGGGCGCGTACTATCACGATATCGGCAAGCTGGTCAAGGCCGAATATTTCACGGAAAACCAGATGCTCGGGTACAACAAGCACGATGACATTGAGCCGAGCATGAGCCGGCTGGTCATTTTAAATCACGTCACCGAAGGCATCGAGCTGGCCCAGAAGCATAAACTGAATCCCGCCATCATTGATTTTATCCCGCAGCATCACGGGACGGGGCTGATGTATTATTTTTATCAGAAGGCGCTCGAAGAGGCCCAGGAAGGGGAGAAGGTCGATGAAGCGGACTTTCGTTATCCCGGCCCTAAGCCGCAAACGCGCGAGACGGCGATCACCCTTTTGGCCGACTCTGTTGAAGGCGCTACCCGCGCTTTGGATGAGCCCAATCCGACGAATATCGAAGAAACGGTCAAAAAGGTCATCAACAACAAATTCATCGACGGCCAGCTGGATG
>ORJL010126081.1_pt1 | contig 16639 bp, 16 predicted proteins | sample 1779941 | NCBI WGS metagenome assembly ORJL01 (sample SAMEA104232317, study PRJEB22302) | groundwater metagenome | biome: forest; feature: aquifer; material: groundwater | place: USA | collected 2011-08-07 | depth 5.8 m | reverse complement strand
TGTCCGCGAAGAGGGCCGGGCTGTCCCATCCGGCCGCGTTCACCAGCACGTCAATGGCACCCATCTGCCCCCTCACCCGGGCGACGCCCGCGGCCACCGCAGCGGCATCGGTGACGTCCGCCGCCACGCCCACCTCGGCCCGTGATCAGCACAACCCGCCCCGCCGCTGGATCTGCGTACCCGGGCGCCGCGGTGGCCCGCGGGGATGGGTGCCCCGAACGCATCACGCGGCCTCATCCGCACCATCAGTCCGCGGGGTCGGCCGGGACGCGGGCGACCACCCGGCATTCCCCGGCACGCGGATCCGCCGGGGTGAACTCCAGGATCTCACCCCCAACGGTGGCAAGGATTCCGCGGGCGACACCGCGGTGCAGCGCGCACACGGTGGCTCCGTGCTCCCCATCGGCAGCATCGGCGAATGGGCAGTGGCGCAGCATCACCGTCCCCTCGCCGCGCGCAGCAGCCGTGCCATCGGTCACGTCATCAGGTGCGAATCCCATGCGGCGAAAGGACTCCACGAACCCGATGCCCTCCGCGGCCATGCGCCGACCATCCTCGACGCCGACCGCCTCCACCTCGGTCTCGGTGATGTGCGCCCGCTTGACGAGCTTCAGGAGCAGGCCGACGAGCTCGTGTCGTGGGTTGACCTCAGCCACCATCTCGGGGTGGGCGAGGCGGTAGACGATGCGTGGCCGCCCGGGGCGCCCGGTCCCCCGCTCCCTCTCGGACCACACGACGCCAGCGCGCGCCAGCGCGGCCATGTGGCTGCGCACCGCGTTGTGATGAAGACCCACCACCCCGGCGAGATCGAAGATGGTGGCCCCATCGGGCGCCGCGGCGACGGCGTCCACGATACGCCTGCGCGACGGGTGGGCCATCGCGGCGATCGCGGCGTCGGAGACCGTGCGATCACTCATCGTCAGGGATCCCGGCCGGGGCCCGGTCACCCGCGGGCGGAGACGTGATCATCTCGGCAATTCATGCTCGGTGAATACGTGGGGCCTCCATGGTGCGGTGCCCCTCCCGCTCGGGCGCGTGCGTACGCGAGATCCGTTGGGTCGTTGACGTTCAGGAGGCTCGCCGGGGGCACCTCGACGTGCAGCGCGAGAAGTGCCCCGACAAGCCCGCGGGCCCGCGGCAGCCCCGCGGAGAGCAGTGCGTTCGCGGCGGCGAGCGCCGCCAGGCGAGGGTACCGAGCACAGAGCGGCTGTGCATGGCCGCATGCCGTGGCGACGCACGCCACGTCGTCAGGCACCTCGAGGAGGGCATCGATGGCGGCTGAGGCGAATGGCAGGTCGCAGGCGAGCACCAGTACCTGGTCGCCGGTGATGGCCGCGAGCCCCGTGGCGATCGCCACGAGCGGTGCGTCGGGGCCCGGGCGATCGTGGATGACCGGCACGGAGAGCAGCGGCAGTGGCACGCCGGGGCGCGAGACCACGACCACCTCACGACACCTGCCAACCAGCGCGTCCACTGCGTGTTCGACCAACGTACGGCCCTCCAACACGACCCCGGCCTTCGGGACCCCCAGGCGCCGCCCCGGCCCCCCCGCCAGGACGACGCCCGAGAGGTCACCGCGCCGGTTCATCAGGTGGCCACTGCCCCTCGCGCCCGTGCGCCGGCCCCGGGCCGCCGCACCATCATCAGCAGCACCGCGAGGCAGGCGGCAGACGTCAGGCCCAGCAGGAGGAACGCGATCACGTACGAACCGGTGATCCCGTAGGTGATCGCCATGACCAGGGGCGGGAAGAATCCGCCCAGGCCGCCCGCGGCGCCCACGACGCCGGTGACGGCGCCGACCTGGTCCGGGAACTCCTGGGCCACGAGCTTGAACACGGCACCCGTTCCGAGTCCGAGGATGCCGGCGAGGGTGAGGGCCGCGACGGTCAGGACGACCATGCTCTCGTACCCGAAGGCCAGGACCACGGCCAGGATCGCGGCTGCTGCGAACACCACCCGAAGCACCGCGTTCGCGCCGATCCGGTCGGCGAGGATTCCGCCAAGCGGTCGGCAGACGACGGCGACGGCCGCGAACCCGGCGGCGCGCGCTGCCGCGTCGGGCTTGTCGAGGTGATGAACGCTGGTCAGGAACACCGGCAGGTACGCGAACATCGCCACGAAGCCGCCGAACACCAGGAAGTAGTACAGGGTCGGCGCCCACGCGGCAGGCCGCTCGCGGAAGACCACGAGCGGAGCCAGGAAGCCGCCCTTCGCGGGCGGACGGTCACGAGGGGCGTCGCGCGCCATGAGCAGGAACACCACCAGCACGAGCGCCACGAGGCAGATCGCCACGATGAAGGGAGCGGTGAGCCCCCAGCGATCGGCGATGCGCGGGGCAGTGAGGCCACCCAGAACCGTGCCGCCCATGCCCATGCCGTAGATACCGAGAGCACGCCCCTGCGTGGCCGGCGGGTACCAGCGGTTGACGAACGGCACGCCCACCGCGAATGACGCACCGGCGAACCCGAGAAAGAAGCCGAGGATGACGAGGGCCGCGAACGATGAGTGCCACACGGCCAGCAGGGCCAGCGGCACAAGGGTGAATGCCAGCAGGCCGCTGAAGACCTTCCGACCACCGATACGGTCCGTGAGGATGCCGAGGGGGATCCTCATCAGCGAGCCCATGAGCACCGGAACCGCCACCACGACCGCCAACTGGATGCCCGAGAGCCCGAGGGACTCCTTGAGGTCCGGACCGAGTGGCCCGAGCATGCTCCATGCGTAGAACGTGACGAGGAACCCCAGGGTGGCAAGTCCCAGCGCCAGGGGATTCCCTCGCTTCTCCTCCGTGCTCATTGGTGCTGCCTCCGGGTTGCGAGTAGCCGCTCACGGCGTGCCCGGGCTGTCGCCCGCACGCGTGAGCGGTAGAGAATGGGGCTCCTGGTCAGGTAGCCGACGGGAACGCTCCATGCGTGCACGAGGCGCGTATAGGGCCAGAGGGCGAGGAGCAGCCACGCCGCGATGACGTGGAGCCGATAGACCATCGGGGCACCGGCGATGAGCACGGTGTCCGGGTCAAGGGTGAACAGGCTCCGGAACCACGGCGACACCGTGGCCCGGTAGTCGTATCCGGCGCCGAGCAGGTTCACCGCGACGGTCGCCCACATGCCGAGGGCGATCACCACCGCGAGCAGCCCCTCCACGATCCAGTCCGAGCGGGTGGTGGTGATGCGTACCTCGGGGACGGCCATGCGGCGCACCAGGAGGATCACGAAGCCGACGGCCATCGCCGTGCCCGCCGCGGTACCCGCGGCCCCCGCCGTCTGGTGGTAGAGGTCGTCCGACACGCCAAGACGCTCGGTGAGGGATGCGGGCACCAGGATGCCGCCCACGTGGCCCGCGAGCACAGCCAGCATCCCGACGTGGAACAGCAGGCTGCCCGGGCGGAGCCAGCGACGCTCGAGCAACTGGGTCGACCTGCTGGTTATCGTGAACTGGTCGCGCCTGTAGCGCCAGATGTGCCCCAGCACGAAGCTGGTGAGCGCCGCGTAGGGCAGGATGAGGAACAGCAGCACGTCCAGACGGCTCATCGCACGGCTCCATTCGACTCGCGTGCGCAGGTCGCCCGCATCGGCGGGGGCATGACGTCCGGCGGGGCGAACGGCTCGAGTCCGACCGCCTCGACGGGCGGGCCCTCACGCGCAAGGGTGCGCACCAGGACATCCTCCTCATCGGAGAGCTCGGGAAGACAGGCGGTCACCGCGCCGACGACGTCGGCAAAGGGGCTGTCGGCCTCGGCCAGTGCCAGGCGCAGCAACTCGATGACCGGTCGGTGGTCCATCAGCATCTGCGCCCCGTCCGGGTGCCCCGACGCGGCGAATTCCAGTGCCATGGGCAGGTAGTCGGGCAGTTCGGTGCCGTCCGGCTCGAAACCCCCGGCTTCGAACCTGCGACGAATCCCCAGCAGCGCGATGCCCCGCTGCCGGCGGTCGCCGTACGTGAAGTAGGTGAGGTCGAGGGACGTGCGCCGCGAGAGGTCGAACGTGGACACGTACTCCTCACGCAGTGCATCGGCGGGCCTGGCCGCCCACCGAGCCGCCGCGGCGGCGATGAGGTCGCGCCCGGCGCCGGGCGCCAGAGTTGACGCGGCCCTGGCGATCTCGTCGCGCGCGGCAAGCAGGTCGTCATCAGGGTGGCGCAGCATCAGTGATGCGATCTCCATGACGTCGGTGTCCATCAGGCCACCCCCGGCGCCGGCGCGCCCCCGCAGCCACCATCCCCGCACCCGCATTCGTGCCCGCCCCCGTCGGGAGGCGCCCCCACGGGATCGAGCGGGGCCCCCGACGGCACCGCCAGGTGAAAGGCGGCCACGTCGACGGGGGCGTCCTCGGCGGCGAAGGGGCCGCAGGCGCCCGGACCACCCGGGCCGGTGAGACCGCAGGCGCCCTGCTGCAGGTTCATCGCCCCGGCCACCTCCATGTGCGCCTTGGGGATGACGAACCGCTCGGTCGACTTCGCCAGCGCCAGTAGGCGATACATGTCGTCGATGTCGTCCTCCGTCATGCCCACCGACGCCGCGAATGCGGGGTCCACGGCCCCGGCCACGGTCTTCGCGCGCATGTGGGAACGCATGGCGGCGAGTCGCTTGAGCACCCCGCGGACGACATCCTCGTCGCCCGCCGACAGCAGGTTGGCCAGGAAGCGAATGGGGATGCGCAGGGAGTCGATGGCCGGGAAGACATCGTCCGGATCCGCCTCGGACCCCTCGCCCTCGATCGCCGCCATCACCGGGGAGAGCGGCGGCACGTACCAGACCATCGGCAGGGTGCGGTACTCCGGGTGCAGCGGCAGGGCGATGCGGTGGCGTATCGCGAGCGCCCAGACGGGCGACCGACGCGCCGCCTCGATCCAGTCGGCCGGGATTCCGTCGGCCTCGGCCTGACGGCGCACGGCGGGGTCGTCCGGGTCGAGGAACACGTCCAACTGGGCATCGAGGAGGTCCTTGACGTCAGGTGTGGACGCCGCGGCCTCCACCCGATCGGCGTCGTACAGGACGACCCCGATGTACCGAATGCGCCCCACACAGGTCTCCGCGCAGATCGTGGGCATGCCGGCCTCAAGCCGCGGGTAGCAGAGGGTGCACTTCTCGGCCTTGCCGCTCTGCCAATTGAAGTAGACCTTCTTGTACGGGCAGCCGCTCACGCACATGCGCCAGCCCCGGCAGGCGTCCTGATCCACGAGGACCACGCCGTCCTCCTCGCGCTTGTACATCGCGCCGGACGGGCAGGAGGCCACGCACGAGGGGTTCAGGCAGTGCTCGCAGATGCGCGGCAGGTACATCATGAAGACCTGCTCGTACTCCATGCGCACCGACTCCTCGAGCCCGCGCATGTTGGGGTCGGCGGGACCCGTGGTGGGCCCACCCGCGAGGTCATCCTCCCAGTTCGGCCCCCACTGGATGTCCATCTCCGCTCCGGTCAGGGCGGAGATGGGCCTGGCGACCGGCTGATGCTCGGACGTGCCGGTGCTGGTGAGGTCCTCGAACCGGAACGTGAACGGCTCGTAGTAGTCGTCGAGCTCGGGGAGATCGGGGTTGAAGAAGATGTTGGCCACGCGACGGATCCGGCTCCCGGAGCGCAGGCGCAGCTTTCCGCCCCGCGAGAGCTCCCATCCCCCGTTCCATCGATGCTGGTCCTCCCACGCGCGCGGGTATCCCACGCCCGGCTTGGTCTCGACGTTGTTGAACCACATGTACTCGGCACCGGCGCGGTTCGTCCACACGTTCTTGCACGTGACGCTGCACGTATGGCAGCCAATGCACTTGTCGAGGTTCATGACCATGCCCATCTGGGCCTTGACGCGCATCAGTACTCCACCTCCGTGCGGCGACGGCGGATGACCGTGAGTTCGTCACGCTGCGAACCGGTCGGTCCGTAGTAGTTGAAGCCCCATGACAGCTGGGCGTAGCCGCCAATCATGTGAGTCGGCTTGAGGTTGATGCGCGTGAGCGAGTTGTGCGTCCCGCCGCGGGTGCCCGACACCTCGGACAGAGGCACGTTCACGTGCCGGTCCTGGGCGTGGTACATCATCGACGTTCCCTCGGGGATCCGATGCGACACCACGGCCCGGCAGGCGACCACCCCATTCCGGTTGTAGGCCTCGACCCAGTCGTTGTCGGCCACGCCGATCCTCTCCGCATCCCGGGGGGCCATCCAGATGACGGGGCCCCCGCGGAACAACGTGAGCATGTGCTGGTTGTCCTGGTAGGTCGAGTGGATCGACCACTTCGAGTGCGGCGTGAGATACCGCAGTGTCACCTCGGCGACCCCGTCGTCGATCCCCTGCCCACCGAGGTGGCGCGCCAGGTTGAGCGGGGGCCGGTAGGCGGGCAGGCCCTCCCCGTACTCGAGCATCCAGGGGTGATCCAGATAGAAGCTCTGCCGCCCCGTCAGCGTGCGAAACGGCACGTCGCGATCGATGTTGATCGTGAACGGCGAGTACCGCCGGTCGCGGCTCTCCATCCCGGACCACTCGGCAGACGCCATGACCTTGCGCGGCTGGATGCCGACGTCCTCGTACCGGATGCGATCATCCACATGGTCCGCGGCGAGGTCGGCAAGTGGCCGCCCCACGCGCTTCTCCAGGGCCTCGAAACCCAGGACCCCCAAGCGGCCGTTCGTGGTGCCCGACAGCGCCAGCATGGTCTCGCACGCCTGGTCGGCGCGCTCCATCCGCGGACGGCCCGTGGCCGGCCCCTCCCGAACTCGCCCGTGCCGCTCCCCGAGCTCCTGCACCTCCTCCCCCGGGACCCATGACACCCCTTTCGTTCCGGTCCCGGCGGTCTCGGGAAGCGGCCCGAGGGCGACCATCTTCGCGTGCACAGCCGCGTAGTCACGCTCCACCACCACGAGGCGTGGCATGGTGCGCCCGGGCTCGGGCTCACACTCGCCTCGCGTCCAGTCGCGCACCGGCGCGCCCACCTGGGCGAGTTCGTCGGGCGAGTCATGCATGAGGGGCACGGCGACGATGTCCTTGCGCACTCCCAGGTGCGTCTCGGCCATGCGCGAGAACGACTCCGCAATGCGCACGAAGATGTCCCAGTCCGTGCGCGTCTCCCACGGCGGGTCGATGGCCGGGGCGAACGAGTGCACGAACGGGTGCATATCCGTGCTCGAGATGTCGTCTTTCTCGTACCAGGTGGCAGCGGGCAGCACCACGTCGGAGTGCAGGCACGATCCATTCATCCGGAAGTCCATCGTCACCAGCAGGTCGAGCTTCGCCCGGGCCGCCTCGTCCCGCCACACGACCTCCTTCGGGCGAAGTTCCGGAGCCGACTCCTCGTTGCGGATGGCCGCCGTCGTGACGCCCAGCAGGTGGTCGAGGAAGTACTCGTGCCCCTTGCTCGACGAGCCCAGCAGGTTGCTGCGCCACAGGGTCAGGACCCGCGGCCAGTTGGCCTCGTCACCGGGGTCCTCGGCGGCGAAGCGCAACCTGCGCGCCGCGAGCTCCTCCACCACGTGCTCCACCGGGGGCCGCCCGGCCGCCTCGGCGTCGTCCACCATGTCGAGCGGGTTGCGATCGAAGGTGGGGTAGCTGGGGATCCAGCCCATCCGCGCCGCCTGCAGGTAGCAGTCGGCGAAGTGGCGCCCCCGCAGGTGCCCCTCCCCCAGGGGCGACGACATCTCGCCGGCGTCGAAGGCCTCGTAGCGCCACTGCTCGGTGGCCAGGTACCAGAAGGGCGTCGCGGCCTGCTGGCGCGGCGGGCGGCTCCAGTCCAGTCCGAAGGCCACCTGCGAGAAGCCGGTGATTGGGCGCACCTTCTCCTGCCCCACGTAGTGCGCCCATCCGCCGCCGTTGACGCCCTGGCACCCGCACAGCAGGACCATGCTGAGCATGGCGCGATAGATCTGGTCGGAGTGGTACCAGTGGTTGGTGCCGGCGCCCATCACGATCATCGACCGGCCCTCGGTCTGCTCGGCGTTGCGGGCGAACTCACGCGCGATGCGCGTGACGAGCGCGGCGTCCACGCCGGTGATCTCCTCCTGCCAGGCAGGCGTGCAGGGCTCGGGATCGTCGTACCCGGTGGGCCACTCGCCGGGCAGCCCATCCCGGGCGATCCCCAACTGGGCCGCCATGAGGTCAAAGACGGTGGTCACCAGATGGTCGCCCACACGCACGGCCGGCACGCCGCGGTGCAGGATGGATCCACCCTCGGTGTCCCCCACGTCGAAACGCGGAAGATCCACCGCCACCAGATCATCGTGGCGCCCGAGGAGGGTCAGGGCGGGATCGATGTCCTCGAGGTCGAGGTTCCAGCGGCCGACGCCCTCATCACCCCACCGGAAGCCGATCGACCCGTTGGGAACGATCGGCGCGCCGGTGGCGACGTCGAGCACGACGGTCTTCGCCTCGGCGTTCGCGGTCGAGGCGGTATCGCCCCCGAGGTCCGACGCGCGCAGCATCCGGTCTGGCGTGTGGACGCCGTCGCGCTCGCGCAGGGTCACCAGGAACGGCATGTCCGTGTACTTCCGGACGTAGTCACGGAAGTACGGCACCTCGCGGTCCACATGGAACTCCCGCATGATCACATGGGCCATCGCGATGGCCAGGGCACCGTCGGTGCCGGGCTGCGCGGCCAGCCAGTGGTCGGCGAACTTCGTGTGATCGCTGTAGTCGGGCGACACCACCACCGTCTTCTGCCCCCGGTAGCGCGCCTCGGTCATGAAGTGGGCGTCAGGCGTGCGGGTCATCGGGATGTTCGAGCCCCACATCATCAGATAGCCGGCGTTGAACCAGTCGGCGGACTCGGGGACATCGGTCTGGTCGCCCCACACCTGGGGGGACGCCGGAGGGAGATCCGCGTACCAGTCGTAGAAGCTGTTGACGACCCCGCCGATGAGCGAGTGGTACCGAGTACCCGCCGCGTACGACGCCATGGACATCGCGGGAATCGGGGAGAAGGCCACCACCCGGTCGGGGCCGTAGCGACGGATGGTGTGGACCTGGGACGCGGCCACGAGGTCCGCGGCCTCCTCCCATGTGGCGCGTACGAACCCCCCCTTGCCGCGCTGCGACACGTATGCGTCGCGTGCCTCGGGGTCGTCCACCACCGCCGCCCATGCCTCCACCGGGTCACCGGTCTCCCGCAGGGCCTCCCGCCAGCGCGTGAGCAGGGCGGCCCGCACGTAGGGGTAGCGCACCCGCAGCGGCGAGTAGACGTACCACGAGAACGACGCGCCGCGGGGGCAGCCGCGCGGCTCGTAGTCCGGTACGTCGGCGCCGTTGCCGGGATAGTCGGTCTGCTGGGTCTCCCACGTGACGATTCCCTGCTTCACGTGAACCTTCCATGAGCACGAGCCCGTGCAGTTCACCCCGTGGGTGGATCGCACCACGCGGTCGTGCTGCCAGCGGTCCCGGTAGAACGACTCCCAGTCGCGGCTGCGTCCGTCCGTCGCGCTCCAGGCCGCCGCCAGGCCATCCCCATCGCCTCGACGCAGCAGGCCCCGGACCCCGATCCGTGCTCTCAAACCGGCCACGTCGTGCCCCCTCGCATTGCTCGCCTGACTGGTTTTTCTACATCATGCTGTGAAAACTATTCCACGCCGTTCCCGCGCGCACCCGGACAGGTGTCCCAACCTCGGGCGGGCGAGCCGGCCTACCCTCCGATCCGGCTCATGGAGCGGCCGTCATAGCTCCAGCCCGGTCGGCCGATGCCGTGCCCCGCGGGCTTGCCGGCCACGGCCGCCGCCACCAGATCGCCGATGGCCCGGTCATCCACCCCGGCGCGCAGCGGCGTGCGCAGGTCGGTCTCATCCTCGGCGAACAGGCACGTGCGCAACTGCCCGTCGGCGGTCACGCGCACGCGATCGCACGCGGCGCAGAACGGCTCGGTCACCGACGACACAAACTCCACGTGGCCGTGGCCATCGGCGAAGCGCCAGGTGGCGGCCGGGGCCGATGGACGTTCCCGCCCCACGGGCACCAGTGGCCAGCGCCCGGAGATGAGCGCCCGGACCTCGGCACCGGGGATCACCGACTCGACCGTCCACGCCCGATCGGCATCGAGCGGCATCGCCTCGATGAACCGCACAATGAATGGCCTGCGACGGGCCATTCCGGCCAAGGGCAGGATGTCGTCCTCGCCCCAGCCGCGAAGCAGTACCGCATTGACCTTGATCACACCGAGCCCCGCATGGCGCTCACAGGCATCGAGGCCCGCCAGGACCCGGTCGAGCTCGCACCGCCTGGTCACCGCGGCGAAGCGATCCGGGTCGAGGGAGTCCACGCTCACGTTCACGCGCCCAAGACCCGCGGCCACCAGGTCGTCCAGGTGGTCGGCGAGCAGCACCCCGTTGGTCGTGATCGAGACCTCGCGGATGCCGGGCGTGCCGACCGCGTCGGCGACGATCCCATCGAGGTCCGGCCTGAGAAGTGGCTCGCCGCCTGTGATGCGCACGTCGCGTACCCCACGTTCCGCCAGGGCACCGATGATGCGCCCGATCTCCCCCCGCGTCAGCACGTCGGAACCCGGGATCCAGTCGAGCCCGCGCGCGGGCATGCAATACCGGCACCGCAGGTTGCAGCGATCCGTGACGGATACCCGCACCGACCCGACCACGCGCCCGAAGCCGTCCACGAGGTCGGGGGCGGCGGCTGACGCGACCGCATCAGCTTGGTTTCTCCTTCTCATTCATGACAAAATACCGCACGGCCGGACGACGCCCCCGAACGCCACTCCCAGCCGCCCGTGAATGACCCGACCAGAGGAGGCGTTCGATGACCGACCGGGAATGGCTGGAGGCTCTGGGTCGCGAACTCGGCGTGGACCCGCCCAGCCCCGAGCAGCACGACCTCATCCTGCGCATCGCCGGAGTTGCGGCGCACGCGTCAGAGCGCACTGCGGCTCCATCCAGCACCTGGATGGCGGCCCGCAGCGGACGACCCCTTGCCGACGTGCTCGCCATCGCGGCGCGGTTGGGACCCGTAGGGTGACCGGCACGCCGCTCGGCGCGGCGCTGATGTGGGCACGGCGCCTCGCCGTGCCCGTCATCCCCGAATGGGTCGACCTCGCCGGGATCACCGGCCGGGTACTGGCCGACGACGTCCTGGCGCGCGCCGACCTGCCCGCCACCGACAGCGCGGCGATGGACGGCTGGGCGGTACGGGCGTCCGACACGCCCGGGCGCATGCACCTGGTCGGCGAATCGCGGGCAGGCGCCCCATGGGCCGGCTTCGTGGATGTCGGCGACGCGGTGCGGATCTCGACGGGCGCGTTGGTGCCGCCGGGGGCGGATTCGATCCTCCGGGTCGAGGATGGCGTGGACGACGGCTCCGCGGTCACCACGGACACGCCGCTGCGCACTGGGCGCGACATCCGGTACGCGGCCGAGGACCTCCGAGCCGGGCACATGGTCCTGCGCGCGGGGACGCGCATGGATGCGCATCGTGTGGGCGTCCTGGCGGCGACCGGACATGAAGGGGCCCTCTGCCGCATGCCACCGGACGTCGCGATCGTCACCACGGGCAGCGAACTCGTGGAACCCGGTGGGCGCGTGGACGCGGGAACGGTTTTCGACTCCAACCGCCACGGCCTGGCCGCCCAGGTACGAGCTGCCGGCGGGCGGGTGGTGTCGGCCATCACGGTCGAGGACGATCCGGAGATGGTCCGGAAGGCGCTGGCGGACACGCTCCCGAGGTGCGACCTACTGGTCGTGGCCGGCGGCCTGTCCGTGGGACGCCATGACCACGTGCGCTCGGCCCTCACCGAAATCGGAATGCGGCCCGAGTTCTCCCGCATGGCGATGCGGCCCGGGCGGCCGACGACCGTGGGCGTGATCCGCGGCCACCTCGTCCTGGCAGTGCCCGGGAACCCGGCGGCGGCGGCGATCGGCATGCACCTGCTGGGGCGGGCCCTGCTCGGGACGGAGGTGCCGTGGACCCGCCTGCCACTTGGAAGCGACTGCACGTCACGCGGCGACATCGACGAGATTCTGCGGTGCCGGGAACGCGATGGCATCGCCGAACCCCTCGCCATGCAGGGCTCGGGGTCGGTGTCATCGCTCGCGGATGCCGACGCCCTGGCGTGGCTTCCGTGGGGACGCAGTTCGTTCCCCGCCGGGACCCTCGTGGCGGTGTCACGCCTGTGAGCCCTGATGCCCCCGTGATTGGGATCGGCGTGCGCCTGTTCGCCGCGGCCCGCGAGGCCGCCGGCTCGCCGACCATCGCCGTCCACGTCCCGGCGGCCACCAACGCCGGGCGCGTCTGGGATCACCTGCCTGCCGCCGTGCGGGCCACCATCAATCCGGGCGCCACCCGTATCGCCGTCAACGGGGAGTGGGCAGGCGACGCCATGCTTCTTGCCGACGGCGACGAGGTGGCCCTGATCACCCCGGTCTCCGGGGGCTGCGCGTGAATGTACGCGCCCCACTCGCCGCTTCCGCCGTAGTGCTGGTCACCATCGCCGCCGGCTGCGGTGGCCACGACCGACCGCTCGTCCTCGCGGCCTCATCGCTCTCCGACGCGCTGCCCGAGATGGCCGTGGGCGTCGACTACTCGTTCGGCGGATCGGATCACCTGGTCGCCCAGATGCGTGCGGGAGCACCAGTCGACATGATCGTGACGGCGGACCCCGAAATCCTTCAGGGGCTGCGGCGGGACGGGCTGGTCGGCGCGCCGGTGATGATCGCCACCAACCGGCTGGTACTGGCGGTACGGGCCGATGCGACGGGCATTCACTCGATCGCCGACATCCCGCGGCATGACACCCGTCTGGCCCTGGCGGCGCCGGGCGTCCCGGCCGGCAGGCTCGCTCGCGAGCTCCTGGAGCGCCTCGGGAGGGACGACCTCACCAACGGCGCCCTGACCCACGAGGACAGCGTGCGCAGCGTGCTTGGCCTCATCACCATGGGCGAGGCCGACGCCGGAATCGTCTACGCGACCGATGCGCGCGCGGCGAGGAGGCACATTCGCGTGGTGCCGCTGCCACCGGGCGCCTCTCCCGTCGCGCACTACGCCGCCGCCGTGGCCAACCCGGACGGTTCCGAGGGTCGGCGCCTGCTCTCGTCGATCACCAGCGCGCGGGCGCGACGACTGCTCGCCCAGGCCGGGTTCGGCCCGCCATGAATCGCGCCTTCTGGTGGGCCTGCATCGGCGCCGCGGCACTGGTGGTCGCCTTCCTCGCCCTTCCCCCGCTGGCTCTCCTGCTGCGGGTGCATCCGATGGACGTGGCGTCCCAGCTCTCCGGGCCCGTGGCCCGGGACGCCCTCATGCTCAGCCTGAAGACGAGCCTCATCGCGCAGGTCATCGTCGTGGTGGTCGGTACCCCCGCGGCCTACCTCCTGGCCCGACACCGGTTCCGGGGACGCGGTGCGGTGCTTACCCTCATCGAGATGCCCATGGTGCTCCCGCCCGCCGTCGCGGGCGTCGGGCTGCTGGCGGCGCTCGGGCGCGAGGGCCTACTGGGGCGCGGCTTCGACGCCATGGGCGTGACGATTCCGTTCTCCGAGGCAGCCGTCATCATCGCCATCATCTTCGTGTCGAGTCCGTTCTTCCTGCGGCAGGCGGTGGCGGCATTCGAGTCCGTGGACCCCGGGCTGATCGAGACCGCACGCACCCTTGGGGCGTCCCCGTGGCGCGTATTCCGGCGCGTCTCCGTACCGCTCGCGCGGGCGGGGCTCGTGGTGGGGCTGACCCTCTCCCTGGCCCGCGGTCTGGGGGAGTTCGGCGCCACAATCATCGTGGCCGGGAGCATCCCCGGCATCACCCAGACGATGCCCCTGGCCATCTATGCCGAGCTCGACCGGGACTTCGACTCCGCCCTGGCGATGAGCGCGGTGCTCCTCGTCGCCAGCCTGCTGGTACTGGTGACGGCACGCCTGCTCGCGGGGCGATCGCGGGTGCTCAATGCCTGAGCGGGGCGGTCTGGACGTGGACATCCGCGTACCGCGGCGCGTCCACGATGTCGCCGTGGAACTGGCGACGGGTCCGACGACCACCGCGATCGTGGGACCGTCCGGTGCCGGGAAGTCCACGCTGCTCCGGGCCGTGGCCGGGCTCGTCCGCCCGTCCGCCGGGCATATCCGGGTTGCGGGCCGACCCTGGTTCGACATCGGCGCGGGCGTCGACCTGCCGCCCGAGCGACGACGCGTCGGCTACCTACCGCAGGACCTCGCCCTCTTCCCGCACATGACGGGGTTGCAGAATGTGGCCTTCCCCGCCGACTCCGATCGTGCCTGGCACCTGCTGGCACGCCTGGGCGCCGACCACCTAGCCCACGTGCGTCCCCCGCACATGTCGGGCGGCGAGCGGCGCCGGGTGGCCCTGGCGCGCGCCCTCGCCCGCGACCCCGACGTGCTGCTGCTCGACGAGCCCACCTCGGCCCTCGATCCCGCTGCGCGCGCCGAAGTGCGTGCGCAGCTGGCGACCATCCTCCGGGATACCGGCCTGCCGGCCCTGGTGGTCACCCACGACATCGCGGAAGCCACGATGCTCGCCGAGCGGGTGGCCGTGATAGTGACCGGCCGCGTGCGGCAGTTCGGCACGCCGGATGAGGTGATCCTGTCGCCGGCCGACGCCGACGTGGCGCGCCTGGTGGGGGCGAACGTGCTGGGCGCCCGGGCGGTTCCCGCGGGCCCGCAGCGCAGCGAGGTGACCCTCGACGCCGGGGGGGTCTTCATCGCCGAGCGGGTCGACGTCGGCCGCATGGCCGTCGTCATCCGCCCCGGCGACCTCGAGCTCACCCATGTCGCGCCCGGCGACGGATTCGAGGGCGTGGCCATCACGGGCACGATCGATGCGATCACCGGATTCGACGGCAGTGAGCGGGTCATCGTGGGCGCCGTGCAGGCCGAGGTGCCAACCGGGCTCACGGCCCGGTTGGGGCTGGGACCCGGCTCCCCCTGCGCCCTCAGCGCCCCGGTGGACCGGGTGCGCGTGGTGCCCGTCCGCGCGCCCGAGCCCGTGACTACGCCCCCTCCGCCCACTCGGCGCCGCCGTCGGCGAAGGTCTGGAGCTTCCACACCGGTACCCGAGCCTTGAGCTCGTCGACCACGTACTCGCAGGCGGTCATCGCCACGCGGTAACTGACCGCGCACACCGCCGCGATGACGCTGGGCTCCCCGACCCGCACCACCCCGGTGCGGTGCACCAGCGCGCAGCGCGCGCCATGGCGCTCCGCCACCTCGTCGCAGATCGCGCGCATCTCGGCTTCCGCCAGTTCGGTGAACGCCTCGTACTCCAGGGACACCACCCGCCGCGTGGCGCTGTCATCGCGCACCGTGCCGACGAACAGCGCGGCGGCCGGATAGCTGGGGTGTGCCACCGATGCCATCGCGGCCGACGCGTCCAGCGGATCCGCGCTCAGCCTCACGTCGCCCATGGCCCGCGCGCTCACCGGGGCGCCGGTCGTCACGTGCGACCGATGCGCACGCGCCAGATCTCCGGCCCCTCGTCCAGGTACTCCCAGGTGAACGTGTCGGGTCGCTGCGCATCGAACTGGTAGCGCAACGGCACCGGATCGTGGTCGTTCAGCAGGACGAATGCCGCACCTGGCGCCAAGGCGTCGTGCCACGCGAAGATCGTGGGGTGCTTCTCCCGTGGCGGAAGCACCCGCACGTCCAGCGTCATCATGCCGTCCTTCTCCATGTCTCCCCCTCGTCCGAATTGTTCTTCTGCGATGTGGAGTATAAGCACGACCCCAATCGGGCTTTCGGCGCGATACGCATCACCCGGGCATGTGATGATGCCTGCCCCCGCTCCACGTGTACTTCTACTGATGGACAGGGATTCACAGTCCCCATCGCCGAGGTGGACGACATGAGCACGACCCCGGGGAACGCCCCGGCCACCAGCGGGACCCTTCCCAGTTGGCCCGCGACCCGGTGATCGTGGTGTGGGAGGGGACCCGGGCGTGCGGCTACCGCTGCCCGTACCACCGGGCCGACGCCGAACCGCATCCGGCTGTCGGCGAGCCCTCGCACAAGAAGGGCATGGACCCTGTGAACGGCCCTCTCGGCATTCACCGAATCGGCGGAGGCCGGGATGCGCGCGATGCGATGAGGTGGCGGAGCGCCATGGCGCGTGAGCGCGCGGGTGCACCGCACCGGGGTCGTACGCGTAGGTGGTGGCGTGGAACCGCACGCGCTCCTGCAACCCCGCCTGCCTGCCGCTGCCACTCCGACTCACACGCGCAGCACTACAGCGTGGTCGACCTCAGCATCGAGACGCACGAGCGCGGGCTCACACCGTGGAGAAGGGGTCCACCAGCCGGGGCTACATCGCGACCCCGCCGTTGACCGACAGGGACTGCCCGGTGATGAAGCCCGACGCCGGCGAGGCGAGGAACAGCACGGCCTCGGCCACCTCGCCCGGCTGCCCCACTCGGCGCATGGGGGTGGCGCGTACCGCGCCCTCCACGATCTTCTTCCCCACCTCATCGGCCTCAAGGCGCGACTGGAACGCCGTGTCGGTGACGGCGGGCGACACGCAGTTCACCCGCACTCCATAGCGAGCCTCCTCGCGGGCCAGGGACTTGGAGAACGCCACCACGGCCGCCTTGGCACCGGCGTACACGGCCTCGCCCCAACCGCCCACGCGTGCGGTGTCGGACGCGATCGACACGACCGCCCCACCCCCGACCGACTCCCGCAGAGCGGGAAGCGCCGCATGGGTGACGGCGAGCACCCCGAGGTAGTTGATGCCC
>ORJL010094207.1_pt1 | contig 16642 bp, 20 predicted proteins | sample 1779941 | NCBI WGS metagenome assembly ORJL01 (sample SAMEA104232317, study PRJEB22302) | groundwater metagenome | biome: forest; feature: aquifer; material: groundwater | place: USA | collected 2011-08-07 | depth 5.8 m | reverse complement strand
TACAACATTCACCAGGAATAGAAAACCCTCCTGGCAGCCAGGGGTGCCCGATTACCTGGATACCATCGTTTTCCCCTGGCTGTAGAGTCCCGAAGCCGCCAGCCCTGCCGCCACCCCTAGAAGTAGGGCGGTCGGTACGTCTCGGCCCCGGGCCAGGGCGACTCCCACGTTCAGGCCTAAGCCCATAACCAGGGCCATAAGCGGGTAGTAGCGCTCATCGGCTACCCACGCCTTGGCTACCTGGACCAAAGCAACGATAAGCGGCACACCTGCCAGCCCAATGACGTCTACCACTTCCATTCAATCCTCCTTTCGTTCGTCAGTCTTCAGTTGTCAGTTGTCAGATATCAGCTTTCAGGGGCTAGCCAACAACCGTGAGCCATCCAGTTTTCAGCCGTCAGCCGAATCTGTTTTACCCGTTCCTCGTTCCGTGTTCCCTGTCCCTCGTTCCCCCGTCTCTCGTCCCTCGTTCCCCGTCCCTCGTTCCCGGTGGTGCTACCCCATTATCCGACCCTTCCAGCGGGGTCCCTTCAGGAAGGTGTCTCCGGGGCATGATGTGCCGTAGCCGGGGAGGGCGATCTCGCGGTGGCCGGCGATGGGAACGGCCCATCCCAGGGCAAACTGGAGGTTGGCGAGCAGGTCCCGGGCGGCTTCGAGTTGGAGCCGGCCTGGCGGCCGGTTTGTGAAGTCGCCGGGCAGGCAGACGCCTATGACTTGGGGGTTGAGGCTGGCGACGTTGTAGCGGACCTGCAGGATGTCGCCCACGTAGTCGATGCTCCCGTCCTGGTGGACGAGGAGGTGGTAGCCGATCCCCGGCCACGCGAGGTTCGCGACGTGGTAGCGGGCGATGGCGTGGGCTGTGACGTCGCCAGCGGTAGCGGTGTGGTGGACGACGAGCCAGTTCAGCTTGGCGCCTGGCTCGAGGTCGGCGAGGTCGCGGCGTGCGTAGTCCGCGGCGCCGTGGGGGAGCTTGCCGCGCAGGTCTGCGATGCCTTCCAGGTTGCCGATGTTCATGTTAACTCTCCTTTCGTGCTGCGGTGCTGCGGGTAGCGACTGGCAGGGCGTGCCGGCCGGCCGATGACGATGGCGCGGCGGACGGCGCGAGGGCGCGACGGCGCGGGCCGGCCGTGACGCCAGGTGAACTCCGGGGCGGTGCCGGGATGGCTGATCACTGACCACTGACCGCTGATGACTCGTTGGCTAGGTGTACTCGTAGTGGACGCCGGTGAAGAGAACATCGCCATCGCAGGTGTCAGATTCGTTGTCGGCGGTGCGGTTGACCATGGCGCCCAGGATGTCGCCGGCAGCCAGGGACGTGAGGGCTGAGGATATGTCCCACTCCAGCATGGTGTCGGCGGTGGCGGCGACGATGGCGTTGACTATGGAGGTGTTGTGGGTCTGGTGTGCCTCGCCGGCGGCTGCGTGGTTGATGTAGCCGCTCAGACGTAGGTTGCCGGTGGCCTTGGGGATGAAGCAGGCTACGGCCTTGGTGAGGGCGCCGAAGTCGGTCGGCATGCGGGCGGTGGTAGACCCGGAGCGGTTGAAGGTGTTGGCCAGCAGGTAGCCGACGTACGCTCCGTTGGTGCCGTAGGTGGAGCCGAGGTAGCCGTTGGGTCCGTAGAAGCATGGCGCCCAGAGGGATTTGGTGGGGCCGGTGGCCCCGTGGGCGGCGGTGGCGGCGATGTGGGTGTCTATGCCGGCGTGGGTGTTGCTGCCGATGTCGGTGAGGGCGATGTGCGAGAGGCTGCCGGAGTGGTCGGCGCCTCCGATGCTGTGGGCCCGGGCGTGGTGGTCGTCGGCTGATACGCCGGTGAGGTCGGTGTCGTGGCTGTGGGTGTGGGTCTGGGCGTGGTGCTGGTCGGCGCTTACCCCGGATAGGGATCCGTGGCCGACCGTGCCTCCCTGGCCGGCTCCGCTGTGGGCGTGTCCGGAGACGTCCACGCCGTCGACGGTGCCTCCTACGGTGATGAGGCCGTCGACGTTAAGGTCTCCGTCTACGTCGAAGGCGTCGGTGGCGGGTGCGCCTCCGAAGAGCAGGACGACGGCTGCGTCTGTGGGGTTGGCCTCGTCGAAGAAGACTACTCCGCACTTGGTCCCTGCTGTCAGCAGGTTGGGCCTCAGATGGTGGGCGACGGGTACCCCGGCCAGGTAGGTGGCCAGGGAGCCGGTGAGCTGTACGGTGGCAGTGTAGGTCGCGGCGTCGAAGGCGCGGATGATGGCGCGGTGGATGGCGGCGGTCATGGTTCCCCCTTGTGGTCAGTGGTCAGTGGCCAGTGGCCGGCGCGCGCGGCGGCGGCGCGCGGTGCGGCGGCGGCGCGGTCGGTGGCGGCGGGGAGCGGCGTGGTGCGGCGGTGGCGGCGGGCGGTCGGGTCGGTCGGTGGAGGGGGTAGGCCCTTAAAAGGGCGGTTCTGCCCACACATATGGGGGGGTGAGTTTTCCGCGGGGGTTTTTCGGGAAACAACCCATTCGTGGGTGGGCGCTTCCATGGGGTTGTTCCGGCCAGTGGCTAGTGGGCAGTGGCTAGTGGGCAGTGGGCAGTGGCTAGTGGGCAGTGGCTGGTGGTCAGTCGCTGGTAACTGATCACTGATCACTGACAACTGGCGGGGTGTGGGGAGATAGAGGCGGCGCTTGAGGCCGTCCTTGGACCAGCCGTCCTCGCGCCAGCCTGCCTTGAGGTAGCACCAGCCGGGTCTGGCCCAGTGGCGTGTGGCGGAGTCGAGCTTGGCTGGGCAGACGTAGGTGTCGTACCCATGCTCGGGGATGCCCCACTCGCGGTTGACGATCTCGACCGCTTGGCGGATGAGGTCGCTGGAGAGGTGTGGGCTCTCGTTCCTAAAGAACTGGCAGTTCCACCAGCCGTCGTAGCCGTCGATGCGGCGAGTGCCGACGTGGGGGTAGCGGATAGGGGCGTTGGGGCTGGGGTGCCACCAGATCCAGGCTGCGGCGGCTGTGGTGGGGTGGTTTGGGTGGGAAATGCAGAGGACGATGCGGCAGCCGGGGGGGCCTACCTGGCGGCTGCCGATTTTCTGGCTAGAGTAGTGACGGTCTGCGAGCCGGCAGACTCTGGGGTCGAAGTGGTTGGTTCGCTGCCAGGGGCTGGTGGCCAGTGGGCTGTGGCCAGTCAGGGGTAACTGACCGCTGATGACTGGCCACTGATCACTGGCCACTGACCACTGGTCACTGACAACTCGCTTCACGGCGCTCCGAGGGTGAGGGTGTGGGTGTAGGCGCCCTTGCGGGTGTCGTAGTCCAACTGGAGGGCGAGGACGCGGCGCTTGGCGGCGGCGAGGTTGGCGCGGGTGTCGGTGACGTCGATGACGTCCAGGAGCTCCTGTCCGGCGTGCGGGCGGACGGTGATGCGGTCTTGAGTGGCCGGGATGGCCTGGTCCCGGAGTTCGGCTTGGGCCAGGGCCAGGGTATCGGCGGCGGCGGTGAGGCCGGCGTCGTGGACCTGGTGGATGCGGTTATAGAGCAGGGCGATCTCGGTCCAGTTGAAATCTTGGGAGAAGACGGCGGCGCCGGTGGCCTGGACCTGGTTGGTGTGTTGGGATGCGGTGGAGTACTCGGCCTTTAGGATGGGGTGGGTGGAGGGTGGGGCGGACACCAGGTCCGCCCCTACGTAGGCGTAGGCGCTGGCTTGGGAGGCGGTGGGCTGGAAGATGTAGGCGGTTCCTCCGCGGAAGAAGACGTGGTCGGGGACCTTGGCCAGGAGGCGGGCGGCGGCGGTCGCGCCGGATTCCCCTGGGTGGATGGTGAAGGCCGGGTAGAGGCCCGTACAGGCGGCGGATGCGCCGGGGGTGATGCTGGTGAGCTCGAGGCCGGCCCGGGCCATGATCCAGGCGAGAAGCTGGTAGATGTTCCTGGCGCCGGCGACCCAGGTGATCTGGCGGGGTGAGGTCCAGTTTCTTAGCAGGGCCCAACCTCCGAGGGCGGTGATGACCAGCTCGGCGTGTCCGGGGGTGGCGGTGTACTGGAGTGATTCTATCCAGTAGGCGGGGCCGGAGCTGACCTGGTCGCCGGAGGTGGTGTGGTAGCCGGGGGAGATGGAGAGCTGGGAGCCTCGCTGGAGCTCGAGCAGGGCGCCGGTACCGGGGGTGGCGTACTGGCCGGCGTCGTTTCTGAGGGTGACCTCGGCCTGGCCCGCAGGCGTGGAGCCTGCGGCTACGGGGGCGGACTCGCGGAGGCGGAGGGAGAGGACGTTGGCGGTGAGGTCCAGGCCGGTACCGGTGATAAGGGGGGCTCTCCAGACGCCGGAGGGTGTGGATAGCCAGGCGTAGGTACCGGTGGCGTAGGCCAGGGCCAGGCCTTGGGTGGAGGTCAGGTTGAAGGGGACGGGCTCTCTCCACAGGTTATCCACAAAGTCTGAGGTTAGTGAGGTGTGGGAGAAGTAGGGGCGGTTGTAGCTGGTGGTACCGGAGTACTGCTCGACGAAGAAGAGGCGGAAGACGTCGGGCTGGGCCAGGGACGGGCTGCGGTAGGAGACGCCGGAGCCGGCGCTGGCAGCGGTGAGCTCGGCCAGGGCGGACCAGGTGTTAAGGGCCTGGCCGTAGCCGTCTCCGTAGAGGCAGGTCCAGACGCCGGGGTCAGTGGTTAGTGGCCAGTGGCCAGTGACGGCTACGTTGAAGTCGCCGGAGTACTGGACGGCGATGCCGGTAATGGTGGCCAGGGAGTTGGACCAGGGGGTCTCGGCGCCCCAGCCTCCGGAGTCCTTGACGGAGCTGATGGAGGCGCCACGGTCGAAGAGGACCAGGGTGGCGGCGGTGGTGGGCTTGATGGCAGCGGCGATGACGGTGGGGACCGTACCAGGGCCGGCGATCTGGACCCAGATGCTCCAGGTGAGGCCGTTGTCGGTGGAGGCGGCGTCGTAGACCCGGCCGTCGGTGGAGTCGGCGTATAAGGCGACGACGAGGGCTCCGGCGCTGGCGATGGCGACGCAGGCGGCGTTGGAGCCGGTACCGGCGGGCCAGGTGGCGAAGTCGGAGCTGGGCCCGGGGCTGGCGGTGCGCTGGATCTGGACGGTGTTGGTGGCGGATATCCGGATCCTGACCAGGGAGCCGTCCGCGGGCTGGGTAGCTCCGTGGGAGACTTCGGGCTCGGCGCCGGTGTAGAGGCGCTCCCAGTCCAGGCGTCCGACGCCGGCGGGCTTGCGGATGGCGCGGACCTGGACGAAGGGTGCGGCGCTGGTGGAGCGCTGGGCGGCCAGGAGGGGGGCGGCTAGGGTGCGCATGGGGCGGTGGTCAGTGGTTAGTGGTCAGTGGCCGGTTGGCTGATCACTGGCCACTGATTACTGGCGAGTGGAGGGTGTGCAGTGGGGTAGTGGCCAGTAGCCGGTTGGCTGATCACTGGCCACTGATCACTGTCCACTGTTGGGTGTTTCAGGTTCAGTGCCAGATTATACTGAACGTAGGTGATAACAAACACAAAAACCTCCGTGGTCAAGCGCCAAAGGCCAGACTATTGGACAACTCATGTAGCCGGCATCGTCCGCGATGCCGACAGCCGGGGTCTGGGACGACCCCAATGCTGTCCGACAAAGAATACGCGATGCATACGTGGCGAAACCGTAGTGCGGGGGCTTGTCCCCCGCTCCCGGTCCCAGCAGGGGACAAGCGTATGAGACCACGTCACCCAACCGCTTCCGTGGGCTTGTCCTCCGCTCCCGGTCCCAGCAGGGGGCAAGCCCCCGCACTACAAACCGGCTCCCAAGCACGTTAGGGAACAGGCCAGAGCCCACGTGCGGGGTTCCTCCTGCCAGGTTTTATCGGACAGCATTGGGGACGACCCCGGCTGCGGGAAATACAATCATTCAACACTTTCAGGGGCCCGGGTCTGTAGATTGCGTAGGAAGAGGGCCGGACGGCTGGTAGAGCGTGGACGTGCGCAAAGAGCCGCAGCCGCCGAAGAGTTTCAACTGGCTACGGAATTCGTCGAGCCGCTGATTCCCGAAGTCCAGGTAATGCTTCCAGGCGGCCTCCCCGCCGGCGTTGACGCGGTTGGTGGCGTAGGAGGCCCAGTCCAGGGCGGCGTAGCCGGCGGCGCCCAGGGCCACCAGGTCCTCGGCCCAGACGGGGAGGGTGGAGGAACTGGCGTCGATAGTGTGAAGCTTGTACCAGAAGATATAAGCGTCTTCCACCCCTGAGGGCTTGCGGTCGCCGATTAAGGTCAGGGTTGTCGACCATAAAGAGAACCGGGAGTAGGTGGGCGGGAAGTTATCAACGGGGTACTCCACAGCGTGAACCTCGATGAGGTCGGCGAAGGTGGCCGACCCGATGGAGATGTCCCGGCTGTTGGCGGTGGTGGCTACGGTGGTCTTGACCTCCACGGGGACGTATTTGGAGAACTCCTTGACGGCCCGGCCGATGTGGCGGTTCAGCACCGCGTCGGTCCAACGGTAGGCGGTGGCGTCCTCGTCGTGGAGGTCCTGGCGGACGGCGGCGCGCATGAGGGCGAGGTAGTCGGTGGGCATTACCTCTCCCTAGCCCTCTCCTGCGAGGAGAGAGTATAACCTGGTCCGGAGTCCAGGGATTATGTAATTCTTATAAGTCCGGGCCATGCTTATTCCTCCTTGAGGCGCACACATAGGGGCGCCCCTATGTGTTGGGTCGTTCGGACCGGGCAGTCGTGGTCCAATGGTCGAGGACTTGGGATGGGGCCCCCATACCCTATATCCCATTGTTCTCACCGCCAACGGGCGCCAACGCTAGGGCGTTCCTGGCATACGGCACAATTAATTGTGCGGTATGCCTCACCCCCAACGGGCGCCCACATAGGGGCGCCCCTACGTGCCGCGGCATGGTCCCACGGCGGTGGAGGCCCGGACCGGCGAGTGTGGCGGCCCGCCGGCCCGGGTGAATTGGGGTCCGGGGGGATGGCGGCCCCCCTTCCCCGTGGGGGTTGGAGGCAATCCAGTGGCCGGTGACCAGTGGGCAGTGACCAGCGGCCGGTGAGTGGTGGGATAACGACTGAGCACTGATCGCTGACGACTGACCTCTGACCACTAAACGCTGAGCACTGAACACTGAACACTGAACACTGAGCACTGAACACTGAGCACTGAGCACTCGTGTTAGGCTTCTCTGGCCCAGGTGCCGGTCTGGCGGACGACGGTATAGCCGTCCACGCCGTCGGCGAGGAGTTGGACCATGTCTCCCTTTTTGGCGGTGGCTTTGGTGTTGAGGAGGTCCTTGTCGTCGCCGGGGGTGAGGCCGGCCCCGGAGATCTTGTCGGCGGCCTGGGGCCTGATGGTGACCAGGACGGCGCCGTCTGCTCCGGCGTTGACGATGGTGAAGTGGAGGCCGGCGGCGGTGGCCGGCAGGGTGATGACCTTGGCGTCGGTGTCGACGAGCTGAACGATGCCGCAGTCGGCCAGGACGAGGGTCTTGTCGGCGGAGACGGTGGCGGTGAGCTCCACGTCGCTGAGGAGGCTCTCGCCATGGCGGATGCTGCCCTCCAGAGTGATGTCATCCAGGCCGGTGCCGTCGGCGCTGATGGTGAGCTTGCCGTCGGCGTTGCTGTGGATGAAGAGGCCGCTGTCCCGGAAGAACTGTTTGACGGCGGCGGGGGTGAGCTGGCCTCCGAGGGAGTAGGCGGGGAAGAGCAGGATCTCCGTGGCGGTGAGTGACACGCCCACGACCTGGCCGACGGTACCGGCGGACTCGTCGTTCTCGCCGGCGGTGTCGGAGAGGTAGATGGGATTGCCCTTGGTGGCGCCGCTAACGTTGCCGACTACGGCGATGCGGTAGGCGGTGATGGTGTCCCCGGAGGCGCCGGCCTGGCCGGCCACGAGCTCGGCGAAGATGCTGTTATTGGCGTCGGCTCGCTTCCAGGTGTTGGCGCTGACGCCGAGGAGGTCTCCGACCTCCGCCGCCTCGGAGACGACGATCTGGACGGGGGCGAGGCCCTGGATGATGGTCCGGCCCCCGGTGGTCTGGTCTGCGTATGCCATAATGCGCTCCTTTCTGTGAGCTATGAGCTATGAGCACTGAGCCGTGAGTAGCGTGCTCATAGCTCACCGCTCATAGCTCATAGCTCGGTGCTTGCTAGTCCTGTACTCCGGTGAGCTTGGCCAGCTTCAGGGTGCTCAGGAGGGCCAGGGAGATGTACCACTTGATGCGGGTGCGGGTGGCGTCCTTGGTCTCGAGAGAGCCCAGGCGCTCGACCTGCATGCCGCCGCCGCCCTGGAGTCCCAGGAGGGCACCTTCTCCGAAGGACATGGCGTAGATGGTGGAGTTGGTGGAGGTGTTGCCGTGGGTCTGGGTGTCGGAGATCCAGTCGGAGACTCCGATGGGGATTCCGTCGTAGAAGTTGAGCCTCTTGCCGTAAGAGTCGGTGTCGGACTCCAGGACGGAGCCGCCGGCGATGCGGAGGGCCTTGAGCTTGCGCCTGCTGCGTTTGGACATAAGGAGCAGGTCGGGCTTGCCGCCCATGACCAAGTCGATCATGGTGTCCAGCTTGGCGACGGTGAGGGCGGCGCCGTTGGTGGCCATCTCCACGGTCTGGCCGGCGGTGCAGAGGGTGTCGATGCCATCGAAGGACTTGGCGTCGGTGGCCACTGCGCCGTTGATGAAGGTGTCCTCGAACTTGTGGCGGACGGCCTTGGCTTTGAGCTCGAGGATGGCCGCCTCGATGTCCTGGACGTTCTGGCGGGTCTGACGGATGTAGTTGTCCACGTCGGCGTCGCCTCCGAGGATGACCAGGGCGGTGGTGACGTGGGTGATGGTGGGCGTGGACTCCGTCCAGGTGTCTCCCACGGAGTAGAAGGCGGCCGAAGCGGCGGCGTTCTCGCGGTTGTAGGAGAGGGAGTTACCGACGATGTCGGCGAAGGGCAGGCGGGCCAGGACGTCGGAGTCCTTGACCACGGTCTCGATGACGCCCTGGACCAGGACGTCGGTGGCGAGCTTGGCGGCATCTGCTAGGGTTAATGACATGGGTTAACCTCCTCTGGATACAGTCGTTATTGATTGTGCTTGGTTATTCAGGATCTGTGCCTGACTGTGCTTAGCTGTGCCCGGTTGTGCTCTGTCCCGTGCTATTGCCGATTCGTCGAAAGCGCGAACTGGAGGCCACCGGGAATATCATGAAGTAGCTGAAAACAGCATCGGTACGAAGAGGCACTAGCAAGCACGACAAAGCACAATCAAGCACTATGCCCGCCTGTCCTCAGCCCGTACAGGATCTTCTCCCTGGGGCTGAAGGCTGAGAGGTCCGGGCCCCGGCGCACCGGGGCGCCCACGGGGACGGACAGCGAGCGGGCCATATCCTCCTCCAGCTTCTTCCGCACCATCTCCACGGCCGCCCGGGCCCGCTCCAGGCTCTGCTCCAGCTCCTCGACCGTGGCGCCGGAGAGCAACTGTTCCGGGATGACCGGGTAGGCCTCCAGCAGGGCCTGACGGTACTTCATGGCCGCTTCCGAGAGCGAGCTGCGGAGCCTGAGCACCTCCTCGTCCCGCTGGGCCAACTGGTCCCGTAGCCGGTCGCTCTGGGCCTGAAGTTCGAGCACCTGCTGCAACGGCGCCAGGTCCTCGTCCTGCCCGCCGGCAGGTTCTGCAGACTCGGCCGCGCCAGAGCCCGCCTCGTCTCCTTCCCCCTGTAGGGGAAGCTCATGAGCTTCCCCCGTCTGTAGGGGAGGCTCATGAGCTTCCCCTACAGGAGCGAGGCGTACGTGGGCGCCGTTGCCGCCCCGGCTTTCACCGGACCCCGGTGTCTCTTCGCCGCGGCCCGACACGGCCAGGTCCTGAACCTCGCTTATAGCGGCCATCTATGGTTTCCTCCCTTAACGTTATTCCAAACCGGACCAACTGGCTCCTGTCTAACCTGGCCTGGATGATAGCACATTAGTGCTACTCAGTCAAGGGGCTGTTTGTCTCCGGGCCAGAAGACCAGTCGCACATAGCCGCAGGCTTCAGGCCTGCGGATGCTTGCGGGTACCGAATGGTAGTCTGCAGGCACAAAGCGCAGGCATAAAGCCTGCGGCTACGGATACGGGCGCACGTAGGCACAGGGCTTCACACCTGCGGGACGGATACGGTCGCACGTAGCCGCAGGCTTCATGCCTGCGAATCACGGATGCTGCCCGGCCCTTGCAGAACGCCTTGGCCGGGGCCTATAATGGGCATCCAGCGGGACTGTGTGTCCAGGCACACATGCACCCGAAGACTTGGCCTGACACTGGCTGCAGAGCAAGGGCAAAATTGCCTCAAGACCGGGATGTCCGATACACCCCAGAAGCTCTTAGGCTCCCGCAGATTCGGGAAGATCACGAAAGGGATAAAGCCATATAGCAGATCGGTCCGAGAAAGCGGCCGTCATCCTGACAACCAACCTGCCCTTCTCAGAGTGGACCCAGGTCCTCCCCAACGCCCGGTTATGCAAAGCATTGCTCGACCGGATCACTGACCGGGCTCACATCATCGAGACAGGCACCGACTCGTTCCGTTTTCGCCGCACCCTAAAGAGACGAAAGGGGAAAGGGGTGATCGAAGGAGAATAGACTTACCTACAGGCTAAGACTGCCACCAGGGTGGGCCATTCCCGATGATCAAAGTGGGCCATTCCGGATTGACAAAAACAGGCGCCCTTCCTTCTGTTCGGCATCACCTTGGGCCGGCGCCGCCACTGTCTGACGTGGATGATGTCGGAGCAGGTCTTCCTGGAGAAAGTCCTGGGCAGTTGACACCCTTACCACTGCGGGGTATGCTTACAGTAAGAAAGTAAGCAACACGAGGAAAGTCCATGGCCATTGCCCGTATTGGACCCAAGCACCAGATCACCATTCCCCAGGAGGTCTTTCAGCGGCTCGGGCTCGAGCCTGGGGACTTCCTGGAGGTGCAGGTGCAGGGCGAAGCCATCCACCTGGTGCCCCAGAAATTGGTCCCCCGGGACCAGGCGTGGTTCTGGACCGACCAATGGCAAGAACGGGAACGGGAGGCTGACGAAGCTATGGCCCGAGGGGAGGTCTCCGGCCCGTTTGAGTCCGCGGAGGATCTGGTCCGCCACCTGCGGCGCGGGTGAAGGTCCAGACCACCCGCCCCTTTGACCGAGACTACGCGCGCTTGCCCGACGATCTGAAGGAGCGGGTGGACAAGCAGCTTGACCTTCTACTCAAAGACGCACGGCACCCTTCGCTGCGTCTGAAGAGGATGCGCGGCACCGCCAACATCTGGGAGGCTCGCGTCACTCGCGGCTACCGCATGACCCTGGAGGTCAGCGAGAACAGCATCATCCTGCGAAGAATTGGCCCTCACGATGTACTGAGAAAGCCGTAGGGATGTAGCCGCAGGCTTTATGCCTGCGCTGACCGAGGGAGCCATAGGCCTGTAGGCTGTAGCCGCAGGCTTCACGCCTGCGCAGCGTGGTTGGACCGCACGCCGTAACCGCAGGCATAAAGCCTGCGGCTACCATGCCTGCGCAGACCGGCGAGAGTCGACCGCAGGCATGAGGTAACCGCGGGCATAAAGCCTGCGCCTACACAGGATCAATGAGACGGAACACCCGGCCATGCCCAAGATCTGTTCGGGAAAAGCCTCACCGGCTGCCAAGAGAAGTGTACCGGTGCCAGGTCACAGCCTCGATTACCATGTGCGTTGACCGCCGCGCACCCCTTTTTGCGGACCCGGCCATCGTCGGCGAGTTCGCGCGGATGCTACGCGCCTCGGCCGAGCGGTGGTCCAGTCTGGTGCTTGTCTATTGCTTCATGCCTGACCACTTGCACCTGGTGCTGCAGGGCCGAAATGAGGATGCCGATCTTTGGAAGATGCTGGTTGGCTACAAGCAGAAGACCGGATACTGGCTTTCCCGGAACATGCCCGGAGTGTCCTGGCAGAAGGACTTTTATGACCACATCATCCGCCGGCCAGAAGATCTCACCGCCCACGTACGTTACATACTCGACAACCCTTGCCGCAAGGCCCTGGTATCGCAGTGGCAGGATTACCCCTTTAAGGGAGCGATAGGATGCGACCTGGAGCATGTGCTTGATGGTACCTAGTGGTAGCCGCAGGCTTCACGCCTGCGGACGGGGGAGGCTCAGTGCTATTCCACGGCGATAAAGCGCAGGCATAAAGCCTGCGGCTACGGATACGGTCACACGTAGGCGCAGGCTTCATGCCTGCGGACGCAGGGGGTGCCCAATCGTAACCGCAGGCATGAAGCCTGCGCCTACACTGCGCCCCACCGGGCGCCCTTCCGTTTGTTCGGTATCCCCTTGGGCCTCCGCCTCCACTGCTTGCCGTCAACCGTATCGAAGCGGCAGCGGGGCAGATGGCACTCCAGGCAATGGGGCGCCAGCTCACACCCCTTGTCGGGATAGGACGGCAGGCCTGCCTCCCCCTCAGGGGACGGGCCGATGATGATGGAATTGAGGCGCCTCACAAGCCTCGTCTCCGCGGTGGGGTGAGAAATCCCGCCCTCAACTTTCCCCGCTTTCAAAGAGAGGGGGAATTGCGCCGCCCTCAGTCCCCAGCAGCCGGGCCTCCTCCAGGATGGCCGCGATTTCGCGGTCAGGGTCCCGGACCCCCAGGTTATCCATGGCCCGGCGACGGGAATGGAGCGCTGCGCCCACCAGTGCCCGCTCGTCGCTGACCAGCCGGCTGCGGTCCTGGGGCAGGACCGGACCCCAGACTATCCGGGAGCGGTAAGGCGCAAAACTCGCGCCGCTGAAGCGCTCCAGGATCCGCAGGACCATCTCGTTTCTCCTCTGGTAGGCGACGGTGCGTATCAGGCGCTTGCGCTTGACCTTCTGAAGCAGGGGATGCATCTCCATCTCCAATGCCACCCCGGAGAACTGCCTCTCCGTGTCTCCGAAGGCGGTCCGGGGCGACTCCGAGAGGTCGTGAAGTGTGCGCCGTATCTGCTCAATATACTCGATGTGCAGGCGCACGCCGCCTCCCGCTAGCAGGTCCAGCAGATAGGCCCGGGCGTCCTGAGGCAGCTCCCAGACCGCTCCCGGTTGTACCGCGATGTCCTGCGCCTTGTCCACATTCTCCAGGACGGCGATGGGGTTGCCGGAAAGCTCCAGGATGGTCGAAAGGGCGGTCATGGCCCGGTTCAGCTCTACCGCCGGCTGCCTCAAGACCGGGATGTCCGACACACCCCAGAAGCTCTTAGGCTCTCGTAGATTGGGGAAGATCACGAAAGGGATAAAGCCATAGGGGTTGGCCTCCTCCCGCAGGAAGGCACCGTCCAGCCACACCTGGTACTCACGCGCCGTCCAGACCTCGACCACCTCTGCACTGGCCCCCGCCGGGCGCCGGCCGTAGAGCTCCCCCACCTCTCCGGCGTCCAGCCGGTAGCGGCTGGCCACCTTCCAGACCCGGTCCCGGTCGTCCCCTACCCACCAGGCATAGAGGCCCTGGACATCGGGAGCACTTACCCGCACCCCGTTCTCCGCAGAGTCCCAGATAACCTTGAAGCACCCATCGCCCAGGATGGCCGTATCTATCTCCGTCTCCAGGTCTAAAAGCTCCAGGTTGTTGTCCTGGTAAACCCGGTAGAGGGCCTCCTCAGCCCCGCGAACCTCGTCCGGGGCCGTCCCCTTATCTGGGTCCACGGCGAAGTTGAGGCTGCTCATGAGATAAGAGGAGACTTTGTCTATCAGCACCTTGGCATAGTTTAAGGTCAGCCGGCGCTCTCGCGGCCGGGGGCTGCCCGGCCACTGAAGCCCGTTGTAGAAGTCCAGGTTCTCCCGGTAGGCCCGCATCCTGTCCTGGTCCCTGAGCCGGAGTTGCTGGCGAATGTTCGTTTCTCGAGAAAGCTCCATGGCAATTCGTACCTCCGATAGGGTTTATGGTTTAGGACCGATACCGCACAATTAATTGTGCGGTATCACGTGCGACCCTACACCCTGTTCCTCCCTCGTGCCTCTCGCGGCTGAGAGCCCGCGGCGGCCTCGACGGCCAGGGCGGCGCTCATTAGGAAATCATCGTGGCCCTCGCGGGGGTCCACGTAAAAGTTCATGGTCTGGTTGGGCCGCACGGTGCTTCTGGCGTGCTCCATCTGGAACCAGAACTCCCGGGCCTCCTGGCTCCCATCCCAGGCATACATCTTCAGACGTCCCCCGTTGAGGGCTGACAGCATGCCGAAGGCCAGACTGCTCTTGGACGGGGCCGTGAAGAGATAAGGCCTCGCCACCGCCTCGCCCAACAAGGCCAGTAGGTACTGGGCCACGCCGCCCCCTACCCCCGTGGCGTCCACCACGACCGCCTTGCATCGCCAAACGCTCTTCAAGAGGTCCAGGAGTCGGGGATAGAGGGAGGCGTGCTTGACCCCAGTCCACCAATAGTGCTCCACGATCTTTATTCGAGGGCTGGGGAGTACCCGGTCGCTAGCCGAGAAGTCCAGCTCGGCGATAGTCACCACTGTGGAATCGCGAAGCGGTTTGAGGCGACGCAGGGCGGCGTCTTCCGCCTCCTCGTCCTCGCCGGCCACGTCGATCCCCGCCACGAAGATCCCGCCGGAGCCGCGATGCTCCCGGGGCTGGTCGCCCCGTAACTGCCCCAATTGGGCCGGGGAAAGGAAACGCCCGCCGCGCCCCAGGGGGCGCAAGCAGTACTGGGTAACGAAGAGCGGATGGTCTTCCCCCAACCGGGCCCGCTCCGATTCCACGTAGGCCAGATAAGCCGGGTTGTGCCGGGCCACCTCCTGCCAGTCGAAGCTGAAGTGGCGCCGCACCCCGTCCTTCCTCTCAGTCTCCAGGTTGACCTGTTTCATCTCTTCGAGAAGCGTGAAGTCGTCCCAAGGAGTGCCGTAGAGGACGGTCGTAACGTTGGTGCTGGAGCCCATGGGCCGGAAGTCCTTCGCGAACTTCTCCTTGGAGACATCCTGGGCCTCGTCCAGCTCCAGCAGGAGGTGGGCCGTATGCCCCACCACGTTGGAGGATCCGTCCGCGGAGAGAAAGAGCTGGCGGGCCCGGCCCAGTCGCACAATATATCCATGCTCAGTTATAACAAAGGCCGCCAGGCCGGCCTGTTCGATCCGCTCCTTCAAACGGCCCAGGGAGATGAGGGCCTGGGGCCGGAAAGTGGGAGTTGCCTTTACCATATCGCCACCCCGGGCCATGTTCAGGGTCAAGAGAAGAAGCTCCAGTTGGGCGCTGAGCTCGTTCTTGCCACCCTGGCGGCTTATCTCCACTGTAAAGCACAGCCCCAGCCGTCCCCGGATGCTCTTCAGCACCGACCGGGCAACCTCCACTTGATAAGGACGCAAGCGAATCATGCTACCAATCACCTAATCACCTAACAACCCTCATCACCACTTCCAACGCTACGGCGCCTGCCAGAAGGAAGAGAAGGCCGTTAAGACGAGCCTTCATCTCGGCCACCTCCTTTTGCAAGTCCTCCAGGGCCTGGGCATAGCGCACGCCATAGGCGCAGCCGGGGGAAAGGCTGATCTGGGGTGGCTGCGGCCCTCTGGCTCGCCAGCGGCTGGCCAGCCGTCCCAGGGCATCCTCCAACCGGCCCTTAGCCATCCCCGGCCTCCCCCAGAATGGCCCCTCCGATCCCCTCCAGCACGCCCATAACGCTCTCCATCAGGTCCTCTTGGGCCTTCTTGCTCAGCCGGTACCTGGCCCCCACGGCCTTTACCAGCAGCTCCATTCCTTTCAGAAAGGCGGCCAGATTCTCCGGGTCCTCGGCAGCCACGGAGCGGAGCCGGACTCGCAGCAGGGCGATCTCCTCGTCCAGGCCGTCCAGGTCCCGGGCCTGGGAAAGGGCTACCTGCTCCGCCTGGGTCAGGGCCTCTTCGTAGAATCCCGACTTCACGGCCCTTTTGGCGCTAACGGCCTTTCTTGCCAAGCCCTTCTCGGGGCCCTTCCCTCGGGCCATGCTTCCTCCCACTGAGAACGTCTAAGAGTCCCTCCAGAGAATTAGCGGGCAGCTTCTCCAGGGCCCTGGCCACTCCCACCAGCAGGCAGCGTGCCGCCACCTCCCAGTCTTCCCGGTCCAGGGCCTGGACCAGCAACGTCTCTCCCATGCTACTGCACCCCCAATCCCAGAGTGCGCCCTCTCCCCGCGGGGGTTTCAACGCAGAGAACCCAGATGTAGGGGAGGCTCATGAGCCTCCCCTACGGACTTCTCCCAACACTCGGCGATTCGGACGGAACAAGAGGCATCGGGACCGAAGGAATTCCGCTGCCGTTATTGCCGCCCATAGCGCCGAGGAATCGTCAAGAAGATCCCTGTGGTCTCTGCGCTCTCTGCGTTGAAGTACCCGTCCGCTTGGCATCAGTACCTCCGCTCCAGCCAGCGGCGAATGATGAGCGCGCTGATGCACCAGGAAGACAGAGCCACCAGGAACCGGGCGCCCAGCCAGGGGGCCGAATACAGCGGAGACCAGGGGCGGTCCACCAGGAAGAGCATCAGGCTCTCCAGAAAGGTGGCCAGGCTGAGAAAGGCCATCACCGCCGCTCCCACCCGCCTGCCAGCCATCGGGGAGCGGTAGGCCCAGAAGTAGACGGCGTTGAAACCGCTGCTTACCAATACTGCGGCGTATTGTGCTAAGAGGACAATTGCTATATAGTCCAATCCTGGCTCCATACGTTGCTTCTATGGCCCGCATAATAGCACGTATGTGCTAGTAGGTCAAGGGGCTGTTTTGCCCAATATGCCAAATAGTGGTAGAATGGCTACCAACAGAGAAGTCAAGGCGG
>ORJL011020893.1_pt1 | contig 16644 bp, 17 predicted proteins | sample 1779941 | NCBI WGS metagenome assembly ORJL01 (sample SAMEA104232317, study PRJEB22302) | groundwater metagenome | biome: forest; feature: aquifer; material: groundwater | place: USA | collected 2011-08-07 | depth 5.8 m | reverse complement strand
TCCGGAGGGGAGAAAATATTTAGTGCTCCACTCCAGCCGCGAGCCAGGTTCCAAAAGACCGGAGCATTGGGATTTTCCGAAGGGACTTTTAGACAAAGGAGAAGATGGAATATCCGCCGCAAAGCGTGAGGCAAAAGAAGAAGTCGGATTTGAAGATTTTGAAATTATCGTAGAATTTAAAGAGACGGCGCAGTATTTCAAAAAACAAGAAGGAAAAACAATTTTAAAATTTGTGGCGATGTTTCTTGCCCGAACTGGAGACGATAAGGTTAAGCTTTCATGGGAACACGATAAATATGAATGGCTTTCTTTTGCAGAAGCATATAGAAGAATCACCTATAAACCTTTGAAAAATGTTTTGAAAAAAGCCGATGAATTTCTTCAAAGACAAGGTTCTTAAGGTTGTCCGCAAAATACCGCGCGGGGAAGCGCTTACTTACAAGGAAGTGGCGCGCCGTGCGAAGCGCCCCCGAGCTTTTCGCGCGGTTGGGAATATTTTGGCTAAAAATTTTGACCCAAAAATTCCGTGCCACCGGGTAATACGCTCGGACGGGCGTCTGGGAGGGTATAACCGGGGCAGCAGGCGCAAGAAATTACTTTTGGCGAAAGAAGGAGTAAAATTAAACCAATGAGCGAAAAAACGATTTTGGAAGTTAAAAATTTGAAAGTGAAGATAGGCGACGCGATTTTGCTTGAAAACGTCTCTTTTGCCGTTAACGAAGGAGAGGCGGTTATCGTAATCGGGCCGAACGGAGCCGGGAAAACCACTTTGTTCCGGGCGCTCATCGGCGCCATCCCCTTTGAAGGCGATATTAACTGGAAAGAAAATATTCGACTGGGTTATGTCCCGCAAAAAATTGATTTGGAACGCGATTTGCCGATAACGGTGGGAGAATTTTTTAAATTAAAATCGCACGGGCGCGAAAAACTCTCGCCGGAAGCCGTTCGTACCGCGCTCGCGGACGTGAAACTTTCTCCCGAATATGCCGCCAAGGGAATCAGCGAGCTTTCCTCCGGCGAATTTCAGCGCGTTTTAATAGCTTGGGCGATTTTGGGGCATCCCCAGCTTTTGCTCTTCGACGAGCCGACGGCCTCGATCGACATTGCGGGGCAGGAAACCGTCTACGAGCTTTTGCACGAGCTCCAGGATGAGCACGATTTGACCTTGATGATGATTTCCCACGATTTGACCGTAGTTTACCGCTATGCCACGCAGGTTTTATGTCTCAACAAAACGCAAGTCTGCTACGGAGCCCCGCAGGAAGTGCTGACGCCAGCCGAGCTTTCCAAGCTCTATGGCGAGAGCCGCACTTTTTATCATCACTTGCATCCCGAGAAATTATCATGAACCAAATTTCATTCGGAGAAATTTTAATTGCCGCGAGCTTCATCGCGGCGGCCGGCGGGCTCTTGGGGGCTTTCGCGCTTTTGCGCCGCATGGCTTTAGTGGGGGACGCCTTGTCGCACGTGGCGCTTCCCGGCATCGCCTTGGGGCTTTTATTTCATTTCAATATTCTCTTCGGTTCGCTGGCCTTTCTCCTTCTGGGGACTTTCATTATCTGGGCGGTCGAGCATAAAACTAAACTGCCGACAGACACGGTAGTGGGGGTGTCTTTTACGCTCTCGCTCGCGATCGGCGCTCTCCTTACGCCCGAGACGGAAATTCTTGAAGCCCTTTTTGGAGACATTACCAAGCTCTCGCGTTTTGATTTTTGGTGGGCAGTGGGATTGTCGCTTGTCATTATAATCCTGCTTCTTTATTTCTCGAGGCGTTTTATTTTGACTTTGATTTCAACCGACCTTTCTCGTTCCGTGGGCCATACCCCGCACCGTCTCGAACTTTTGTTCCTTTTGATCTTCGCCCTTGCGGTCGCGGTCGGAATTAAATTCGTGGGAGCTTTATTGATGGGCTCTTTGATAATCATTCCGGCCGCGGCGAGCCGCAACCTCTCCCGCTCCATGAGCTCTTACCTTTTGCTCTCGGCTCTTATCGGGATTCTCGCGGCCGTCTTGGGAATTTTGGGCGCCAGATTTTATAATCTTCCACCCGGCCCCGTTTTTATTCTGGTGGCGGGCGCGCTCTTTTTTATCTCAATTTTTTTCCGGAGAAAATAAAAAGAAGGCGAACCTGCACGGGGTCGCCTTCTTATGCCGCTTAATTTAAGACGGCTTTCTTACGCTGTTGGGCTTGAGCCGACAGCTATTTCTCCGCAAGCTTATAGCTACGGTAAAGGGGGTCAAACTCCTCGTACCTGCCGTTAAGAACAAATCTTGCGAGAACGATTACCGTCCCTGCCAAATCCTCATCTGCTGGCGGTTTCTTGAGTATGTCTCGCATATCTTTGAGTCGATACACCTCTTCTCGCCGGCCTTCCTCGTGTAAACCCTCTAACTCAATCTTCTTGCTGTACCTCTCCTCAACCAAGACCAGAAGTCTTTTCAGCTCCTTTTTGAGATCTTGCGCTGCTGCGTTTGCACCCATGTTTTTCTCCTTTCTCCCATATTGGGCTTTTACAAAATAAAAACCTTTGCCGTTTGCCATTTTTCCCTCCCCCTCCCTCATTCTGTTTTTAATGAACCAAAAAACCGGCTTCGGGGCCGGTGTCTTGAAGCTTTTCTTGAACTTATGCCTTAAACCTTATTACCTAAATCTTCAAAAGACCGACCCCTAAGCGCGGCAAAAAAGAAGCTAAAAAAGAAGTAATTTGGTCGGTCAAACTTGCTCATAATGGCATTGTAACTCCTGCCCCAAAATAGGTCAAGGGGAGGCCGCGTTTGCGTTCCTCCCCCTGCGTTTGTCCTCCGGCGGTCAGTCGCCGTGGCCGTGCTTGCGGATAATTTCCATCGCGGCTTGTTGGAGCGCCGGTCCCGCTCTCTTGATTTGACTGTCAAATCTCTCTCGCATTTCTGGTGAGGCGTGCTCGTCAGAAATCGCCTGCGCCAAAGCTAAAAGTTCTCCGCTGTCACACATATCGTCCCTCCTTCCCCCTAAAAACAAAATTCCGGTTCCTTGGAGAACCGGTTTTTGGAAGTATCTTTATTTTTTCTCTCGTCAGGATATGTCCAAAGACCGGCGCTCCAATGAGTCCTTAATAACTACGAGGATAAGAGCCAGTCGTCCCTTCATATCCATAATCATATATCCTATCATATACCTTTTACGTTTGCAACTAGCTCTTTGAAAGCGTGGGGATAATCACGGGCAAGCTGGGCCAGTATTTTGCGGTCGAGCTCTATCCGGGCTTTTTTAAGTTTGCCCATAAAGACGCTGTAGGAAAGACCATGCTCGCGCGTTGCAGCGTTGATTTGTATCTGCCAGAGTTTTCTGAAATTCCGCTTCTTTTTTCTGCGGTCATGAAAAGCGTGCACGCCGGCGTGCAACAATCTCTCTCGGGCGAGGCGCTCTTTTGATTTTCCGCCATGCCGAAAGCCCTTGGTGCGTCGAAGCACGTTTCGCCTCCGCTTTAATGAAATTTTCCCGCGTTTTACTCTGGTCATAATCTACATTTTGGCGCTAGGCAAAAATCTTTTCAAAGTTTTTTTGGCGATATTAAAACTCTGCAATCCTTTTTGGCGCAACTGTTTGGCTCCCGAGGCGCGTGCATTGAAATGGTTTTTCCCGGGCATTCTGGCTAAAACTTTGCCACGGCGCGTTATTCTCAAACGCTTTAGAAATGATTTATTCGTCTTGGCCATTATTTCTTCTCGATTATTACGTAAATCCCGCGCGGACCTTGTTTCGGGCCTTCCGCAAGTTTATACTCTTGCGGGATAAAATGCAAGACTCGTTCCAATCTCTCGTGTATGAATTTTTTATCGAGATATTTGGCGCGCCCCCGCAAAACGAGTTCCACTTTGACCTTGTCGCCCCCGTCCAGAAATTCTCCGATTTTCTTCGCTTTCATCTCAAGGTCGTGCTCCGAAGTTCCGAGCCCCACCCGGACTCCGCGCACCTCGGCCGTATGGGCTTTTTTGCCCGACTCGCGGCGCTTTCGCTCTTCCTGATACTGCCATTTACCGTAGTCCATTATTTTGACCACTGGCGGTTTGGCGGTCGGGGAGATTTCTATCAAATCCAAACCTTTTTCCTGCGCAATTCGAAGAGCTTCGGAAATTTCCAAAACGCCGTAGTTCGTGCCGTCGTCTCCGATTACCCGGATGGGCGAGGCGGTTATCTGATTATTGATTCTGGTTCGTGCTTGCAGATGTTTTGATTATACAATAATTTCCCAAAGCAGTCCCTCGACTTCGCTCGGGACACTAAATTTTGCAGTCAAAAATTCTTCGCACAATTTGTTCGAATTTTTGAGCAAAATTTGTGGAGGCGAGGAGATTTGCACTCCTGTCTGAATCAGTGGATTAAAAAAATCTACAGCGTTAGCTCCTTTGTGTACTTCTGAATTAAAAAAGGAGCAAAATAATTTAGAAGTTTCTCCCTTTAATTTTCCGCGAAATCGGGAGATTTTTCGCGGTAAGCCCCAAATATTATGCCCATTCCTATTTATGAGGCCTCAAAAGGATGAACACCGCGCTTAGCGATTAAGCGTAAGCGAGGGCAGGTGCATTATTGTTTGCACTTGAAAGTTTGCGAAGAAATATTTATGAGGGAACTTCGCATCCTCACGCTGCATTTTTCAATGTCCTAATCCATCGAGACTAGACGCCCCCGCGCTAAGCGCGGGTTACGGCACGCTCAGCGTGCCCCCGTACTATTTAATCGAACGGCCGATTTCGCGCTCAATGTCGCGTTTTTTTATTTTCTCGCGCTTTTCATATTTCTTTTTGCCGCGAACGACCGCGATTTCAACTTTGATTCTGCCGCCTGAAGTATACATCTTCATGGGGATTACGGTCAAGCCCTTCTCTTCGGCTTTGCCTGCGAGGCGCGAGATTTCTTTTTTGTGCAGCAAAAGCTTTCGCGTTCTCTGCGGCTCGTAGTCTTTGGGCGTGTTTTTCGGCTGATAGGGCGGGATGTCCATCCCGACGAGATAGGCCTCGCCCCCGCGGATGATGGCGCGCGCCCCATGAATGTTCCCGCGCTTTAATTTAAGCGACTTTACCTCGTATCCTCTCAATTCCAAACCGGCCTCGTATTTCTCAAGGATTTCATAGTCAAAGTATGCTTTTTTGTTTTCTAGAAGCGCGGGCATAGGCTTATTCTATCACAATTTGACTTTTATTTTGGTATATGATATAGTCTATTTTGAAAGGGAGGATTGTATGAATAAAAAAGTGCTTGTTGTGCATTGTCATTCGGACATGTGCGAGATCATTGATATTTGTCTCCGGGAGGGCCTGAAGCTCAACGGTTCTACGGAGATAAAGCGCGAATGCGATGGCGCTAAGGCCGCGGAGTTTCTGCAGGATAACATCAATGAACTTATGCTGGTGGTCGTGGGTGAGAGGCTATATGGTAACACCGTGGAAAACATCGTCCGTCTCGCCAAGGCGCTGGGGGAAGTGGAAGGAAGGAAAATCCCTTGCGTTATCGTGGCAGAAGCGCAACCGTCCGAGGGTAAAAAGTGGGCAGATCGTTACGAATACCTTCGGACAGTTGGTGACGCTGTGGTGCCAGGGGTTAATCTATCCAAAGGCCTTACGCCAGCAGTCCGAGAAGCCATCGCCGCTTGTAATTGAAGGCGGCAGAGTGTGAAAAAGAGAGTCCGCGGCGTTCCTTCAGTGGGATGTCGCGGCTCTTTTATTTTTTTGTTGGATGTGGTATGGTTAGCTTGAATTACAAACTGAATACAACTGAATACAAGAGGAGGCCAAGATGAGAAAACTTGCCGTTTTAGGGGTTTTATTGCTTTCTTTTATCGTTGTTCCGGCTCGAGCTGCGGAGCTACCGCGAACACCGGATTCTAATTCTGCCGCAGTTGCAATGCGGCATTATTTGAACTTAATCTCTACCTTTGGACGCCACTTTGACAAACTCTTTATCAGAGAATTTGCAGGGGAATGGCAGCGAGAGATTATTCCGAGTGTGTTTGACGGGAGACCATCCTTGCGGATACGCCTGAACCACCTACGCCGTAAAGGGGATCGGGTCTCCCTCATCGCCACTATTCCCGAAGAAGATGAGATTCCGTATGCAGTTTCAGAAGTTATTGATGAGCTAAAAAGGCTCATCAAGATAAAAACTTTCTTCTAGAAAGGAGAGGAAAACTATGAAGGCCTTGATTGCTAGTTGTGATGCGATGCAGAGATATTTGTGGCGGCGGGAATTGAAACGGATGAGGTGGAAAGTGGTTGAGGCCAAGAACGGGAGAGAAGCGGCAGAACTTTTTCTTGTTCACGGCGATACAAAGTTGGTTATGGTGGCTTTAGAAATGTCCGAGCTGGATGGGTTGTGGCTCGCCGCCTTTGTAAGAAGTTTCCCCGCGCGTAACGCTGTTAAAGTAATTATTGTGGGGGATGATGCCTTACCGCAGGATAAAGCCGCGGCGATCAGAAAAAATGCGCACGTCTATCTTAGGCGGCGTGTTACAGAGAGTTCTTTGACTATGCGGCTGAGGGAGCTTTTTCTAGAAGAGGATCGAGCTCACGCCTAAGCCGCCTTTCGCCCTTACTCTTTTTGAAGAAGAAGGCCACGGCATACACTGTCGTGGTCTCTTTTATTTCTGGGCAAAACTCGGTTAAACCCCCACACCGACTTTTAAGGTTTCGAAGAGTTAAGAGCTAGAAACAAAGTTGGTGTGGGGGTAAACTGAAACTATGTTGAGGGAAATTTTGCAAAAGGAAATTTATAAAGTTGCGGGGATTGAAGCCAAAATCTCCGAGCCGGACCGGCCGGAGAACGGCGATTTTTCGACGAATGTCGCTTTTTTGCCTGCGAAATCTTCCGGCAGAAAACCTCAAGAGATTGCTAAGGAAATTAAAGAGAAATTGTCCGCTTCTAAATCTTTACAGAACTATGTAGAGAAAATTGAAGTTGCGGGAGGTGGTTTTATTAATTTTTACCTTTCACGGCAAGTTTTTATAGATAATCTGGCTGACATTTTGAAGCTTAAAGATAAATTTGGCAGGAATGAAAATATGCAAGGAAAAAAAGTAATTGTTGAATATACGGATCCTAATCTTTTTAAAGAATTCCATATCGGGCACCTCATGAGTAATATTATAGGCGAGTCCCTCACCAGAATTGTTGAATTTAGTGGTGCCGAAGTGAAGCGCGCCAATTATCAAGGCGATGTCGGTATACATGTTGTATACGCTTTTGCTAATTTACTGCGAGAAATCAAAGAGGCAGGAAGTTTTGATAATTGGACGCAAGGATTATCTGATGAGGAAATCGCGCGGAAAATTTTTAAAACATTGGACTATTCCTATGGTTTTAAAAGAGCTCAGGAAAATGAAGAATTCCGCGAAGCCGCCAAGACAATAAACAAGAAAATTTATGATAGAAGCGATCCGACCGTTACTAAAATTTACGATATAGCTAAAAAGGCAAGTTTAGCTTACTTTAAGACAGTTTATGGCATTATCGGCATGAAAAAATTAGATAACGGAGAATATTTTGATTACTACTTTTTGGAAAGCGATACGGGCGAAAAAGGAAAAGAAATCGTTGACGAAGGATTAAAGAAGGGTATCTTTGAAAAAAGCGATGGTGCGACTGTGTTTCGAGGAGAAAAATATGGCTTGCATACAAGGGTATTTATAAATAGAGATGGATTGCCGACTTACGAAGCAAAAGAATTGGGCTTGGCGGTGATTAAACACGCTCAATACCCTTTTGATACATCGCTGGTGGTTACCGGAAACGAAATTGTGGAATATTTTAAAGTAGTTTTGGAAGCAGAAAAACAACTTTATCCCGACATTGCTGTAAAGACTAAACATATACCACATGGGATGTTGCGCGTTCCAAGCGGTAAAATGTCGTCACGAACGGGCGATGTTATTACCGCTGAAGCTCTTTATGATGAAGTAAAAAAGAGAATTTTAGAAAAGATTAATGAAAGTAAAAACGTTTCTATTGAAGACCAGAAGCGCGATGATATAGCGGATAAAATTACGCTCGGAGCCATAAAATATTCCATTCTTCACCAATCCATTGGAAGCGATATCATTTTTGACTTTGACACTTCGTTATCTTTTGAAGGAGCTTCCGGCCCGTATATCCAGTATTCTCATGCTCGCGCGATGTCTGTTTTGGAAAAGGGACGACGAAACAATTTAACCCCCTCTTTAAAAAATCCTCACCCCGTGTTTTCGTTAGAGCGCATCCTTTTTAAGTTTCCGGATGTCGTTTTTAGAACACAAAGCGAATACGATCCGCACTATCTTTGCACTTATCTTTTTTATTTAGCCAAGGAATTCAATAATTTTTACGAACACGAAAGAATTATTGATTCGGATTATGCTCCGTACCGCCTTGCTCTAGCCGAAGCGGTAGCAACCACGATTAAAAACGGTCTCTGGCTACTCGGCATCTCCGCTCCGGAGAAGATGTGAATTCAAATCTGCAAATAACTTGCGATCGCTCAATAACTGCAGATTTGGAAAAAATAAAAAGGGGTGGTGACAAGCCACGCCCTTTTTTATTTTTCGACCGCCATGCAGTCGTTTAGTAGTGCCAAACCATAACTCCATTGATTATGCATTCCATTGGCGCCACAGCGCGCGTTGAGGCTTTTACGTTCGACTGATGCCTTGGTTTGGAATTCCACCGTTTTATTTTGGAAAGATCGATTTCTAGGATCTCCGATCTATCTACAAAGAACTTTGGCTTACTTTTTCTCGCTACTTTCTTTGCTGTTTTTTCTTTCATTCGAAATTACCTCCATCTACATTATAGCGCGTTCCGCATCTATATTCATCTCGAGAAAATCTTTCGCGAACTTGGCGAATTTCTCTGAGTCGCTTGTTGTAATATATCGCCGCAGGCCGTTTTTGGAGAGGCGCTTTTCGATTTCAGGATGGCGCGATAAATAATTTTCTAGTGCCAGAGGAATCACCGAAGGAGAGTCAAAAATGCACGCTTCCGGAAGTTCGGCCCGGATGAGATGTTTTATGAAAGGATAGTGCGTGCAGCCGAGGATGATATTTTGTATGTTTTCTTTTTTGAAATCCGAAAGGTAATGTTTTAAAATTTCGCGCGTGACGGGATGCTCGGCCCAGCCTTCTTCAATCAACGGCACCAAAAGCGGGGCGGCTTTTTGAATAATGGTCAACACCGAGTGTCGGCCATATTTTTTAATTTCTTTCAGATATGCTCCAGATTCGACCGTGGCTTTGGTTGCCAAGATGCCTACGGCGTTAGGATTTTGGCGAGCGATTTCTTCTGCGACAGGAATTAAAACGCCAAGCACTCTTTTTTGCGGGAAGTTTTGTGGCAAGTATTCCTGCTGAATTTTTCGAAGCGCTGTGGCGCTTGCAGTGTTGCAGGCCAAAATTATAAGCTCGCAACCTTCTCGAAAAAGCCAGTCCACGGCTTCTTTGGTGTATTAAAAATTTGCCCGGGGGGAGCGGGAGCCGTAGGGGGCGCGGGCATTGTCTCCGAAATATATAAAATCGTATTTCGGAAATTTTTTGTCCAATTCCCGAAAAACCGTTAGCCCTCCGTATCCCGAATCAAAAACCCCAATCATGGCTTGATTATATCTCAATTTTACCTACAATAGAGTTATGGCCGATGAGAAAGGTCCAAATTATGATAGCGTATCTCCTCAGGCCGAAGAGGAGGTTCTTTTGTTTTGGAAAGAAAATAAGATTTTTGAGAAGTCGCTGGAGCAGAGAAAGCAGGGAGAGGTTTTCGTATTTTACGAAGGGCCTCCCTATGCCAACGGTCTTCCAGGCATACATCACGTAGAGTCGCGCTCTTTCAAGGATATAATTTTGCGATATAAGACGATGCGCGGATATTACGCGCCCCGCAAGGCGGGATGGGATACCCACGGCCTTCCAACCGAAATGGCTGTCGAAAAAGAGCTCGGTATTAATTCCAAGCGCGAGATTGAAGAGAAAATCGGCGTGGAAAAATTTGTCCAAGCCGCGAAGAAAAACGTTTTTTTCTACAAGGAAGCTTGGGAAAAACTAACGGAACGGATGGCCTACTGGCTCGATTTAAAAAATGCCTACGTGACGATGACCAACGATTATATCGAGTCTCTATGGTCGATTGTTGCCGAGATTTCAAAAAAGGGGCTTTTGTACGAAGACTATCGCGTGCTGCCGTGGTGCCCGCGCTGCGGGACTTCGCTTTCTTCGCACGAATTGGCGATGGGATATAAGAAAGTAAAAGAGAATTCGATTTATGTGAAGTTTAAGGCAAGAGGTGAAGAAAAAACTTATTTTTTAGTCTGGACAACTACTCCATGGACGCTTCCCGGCAACGTGGCACTTGCGGTGAACCCGGATATTGATTATATAAAAATAAAATCACCATATGATACTGAAGGCGGTTTTGAACAATTTGGAGACGAAAGAATTAAGGGCGAAGTTGGATACTTTATTTTGTCAAAAGAAGCTTTTTGGAAATCGAGAGGAAAGCCAGAATTTGAGAACCTCCTCTCTCATAGTAGCGATCTATTGGAGATTAATGAGCTAGATGAGCATGAAGACATAAAAATTATAAAAGGCAAAGATTTGATTGGTTTTCAGTACGAACCTCTTTATAAAAATAATGCGCCTTACAAAGTAGTCGCCGGGGATTTTGTTTCCACCGAGGATGGCTCCGGTATTGTTCATATCGCGCCGGCATTCGGAGGAGATGATTTGGAAGTTGGCAGGCAAAACAAGCTCCCAACCCTGATTACCGTTAGTGAAGAGGGAAAAATGTTAACACCCGAAAAATCCTGGGACGGGAAATTCATAAAAGACGCGGACCCGCTGATTGTTAAAGATTTGAAAGAGCGCTCGCTTCTTTTCAAAACCGAAATGTACGAGCACGATTATCCTTTCTGCTGGAGATGCCAGAACCCCTTGATGTACTACGCGAAGAATTCCTGGTTTTTCAAAACCACGGCGGTAAAAGAAAAAATGCTTGCGGAGAATACAAAAATCGATTGGCGCCCGGCCTATTTGCGAGACGGTCGTTTTGGAGAATGGCTGAAAGAGAATGTGGACTGGGGAATTTCGCGCGAGCGTTACTGGGGAACGCCGTTGCCGATTTGGCGGTGCAAAGAATGTAAAACTATTAAAGTCATTGGCTCCCTCGGAGATTTAGATGACGGCAATTCCGCTCCGACAACGCTTTTTGTCATGCGTCACGGAGAGGCCGTTAACAATGTAGAAAAGATTATTCACTATATTACGCCAGAGGGAGATAAAAAAATTGTTTTGACGGAGAAGGGCAAAAAAGAAGCTGCTGTATGCGCTAAAAGACTTAAAGAAGAAGGAATTGAAGTGATAATTTCTTCGCCTTCGGTGCGGGCGAAAGAAACGGCAGAGATTGTGGCGCGGGAGCTGGGGGGCCTTAATTTTGAGACTATGCCGGAGTTTTATGAAATTTTAATTTCCTCTGATTTTTCAGGAAAAGACGAAAAAGAATATCACCAGAGATTTGCGACTTGGGAAGGGCGTTTTTCGGAGAAGCCGGGCGGTTCAGAAAACTGGCGCGAGCTCAGAGCTCGGGCAATGAAGGGACTCGCCGCCATTCTGGGAAAATATCGCGGAAAGAAAATTTTGCTCGTAAGTCATGGCGATACAACCTGGATTATGATGGCGGCGTTATCAGGACTTGATGAGGAGGATTATAAAAATTCGCTTTATCTAGGAACGGCGGAGTTCAAAAAAATTATGCTTCACAACTGGCCATATAACTCGGAGGGCGAGTTGGATTTGCATAAACCCTACGTGGATGAGATTAAATTGAAGTGTCCGGATTGTTCCGGGGCGATGCGGCGTGTTTCGGAAGTGATTGACGTCTGGTTTGATTCCGGGGCGATGCCGTTTGCCGGAAAATATTATCCGAAATTTTATCCGGCGGATTATATTTCGGAAGCAATCGACCAGACTCGGGGATGGTTTTACACGCTCCTTGCGGTCTCTTCCCTTCTGGGCTTGGAATCTTCTTACAAACGCGTCTTGTCGCTCGGACTCGTTTTGGATGAGAAAGGCGAGAAGATGTCCAAGTCCAAAGGCAACGTAGTTGACCCGATTAAGTTGATTGAAAAACACGGGGCGGACGCCGTCCGGTGGTATTTTTACACGATAAACCAACCATGGGACGACAAACTTTTCCGTGAACGCGATATTCAGGACGCGAGCCGCAGATTTCTGATGATTTTATGGAACTCGTTCGTGTATTGGAAAACCTACTCGAATTCTAGCCATAAACTAAAAACTACAAACTATAAACTTGTTATTAACCAATGGTTCTTGACTAAATGGAACGAGGTTTTGAAAGGAGTTACGGAAAAACTGGAAAAATATGACATAGTTTCGGCGGCGCGCGAGCTGGAAGATTTTGTTATTGATGATATTTCGCACTGGTATATTCGCCGCATCCGGGAGCACATGAAAAATGAAAATTCTAAAGAAGCCAAAGAATGTTCCGAGACATTGGGATTTGTGCTCTTGGAGCTTTCCAAAACTCTGGCGCCGTTTACGCCTTTTATCGCGGAAGGGATTTATAAAGGCGTTGGCGGAGAAAAAGAAAGCGTTCATCTGGAAGATTTTCCCAACTATAAACTACCAACTACAAACTATAAACTGCTGAAGGATATGGAAAGGACGCGAGAAATCGTTTCCAAGGCGCTCGAAGCGAGGCAGAGGACTGGCATTAAAATCCGCCAGCCCTTGGAGCTTTTGAGAGTAAAAGGGGAGAAGCTCAAAGCGGAGTTTTTGGCGCTCATTCAGGGGGAGATTAATGTAAAAAGGATTGAATTTTCAGAAGACCTTCTGGAGGAAACCATGCTGGATACCGCGATAACGCCGGAGCTTCGCGAGGAAGGGCTCGTTCGCGAGTTTATTCGGCAGGTGCAGGATTTCCGGAAAGAACTTAAATTAAAACCGCAGGACAAAGTTTTGCTGTCCGTTGAAGGCGCCGAAGAAATTGAGAAGATTTTGGAAAAACACGGAGCCATGATTAAAAAAGAAATTTCCATTTCCGGTTTTGAAATTAGCTCTCTTGCGGGCGAAGAAAAGGAAATCCAGATCGACGGAAAAAAATTAAAAATCGGCATTCAAAAATGACCGAAACCAGGGTTTGCCAAAATTGCGAGCAGAACTTCGTAATTGAACCCGAAGATTTTAAGTTTTACGAGAAAATAAAAGTCCCGCCGCCGACTTTCTGTTACGAATGTCGTTTACAGCGGCGATTGGCATGGAGAAACGAGCGCGCGCTTTATCAACGCCGGTGCGATCTCTGTAAAAAAGATATTATAGCAATGTATCCCGAAGGTACAGTGTTCCCGGTCTATTGCCGTGGATGTTGGTACTCCGATAATTGGAATGAGCTTTCGTACGGAAAAGATTACAATTTTAATAAACCTTTTTTTGAGCAGTTTAAGGAACTGCAGAACAGTGTTCCTCGGATCAACTTGATGGTGGATAATTCTGTAAATTGCGATTATACAAATCAAATAGCGGATTGCAAAAATTGCTATTTGATTTCCTCTGGCTCGGATAACGAGGATTGCCTCTATAGTTTTCGCATTCTCTATTCAAAAAATGTAGTGGATGGTTATCTCATGTTGCGAAATGAGCTTTGCTATGAATGTATTGAGTGCATGGAAGTTTCGCGGCTGAAATTCGTTGAAGATTCAGTAAGTTCTCTTGATTTAGCCTTTTGTTATGACGTACGAGGTTCCCAAAATTGCTTCTTAAGCTCTAACCTTCGTAATTCCTCTTATATTTTTGAAAACAAAAAATGTAGCAAAGAAGAATTTAATAAGTTGATATCGGGCATCGACACGGGCTCTTATAAAAATCTCCAATTGTATAAAGATAAGTTTAAGGAGTTGAAGCGGAGAAGTATCCGCAGATTTATGAATACCAAAAACGCGGTAAATTCCACCGGTCATGCCATAAGCTATGCAAAAAATTGCCACTTTTGTTTTAATGTCGCGAATGTTGAGAATCTGCGATACGTTCTTTTTGTAAATGATGCGAAAGATGCGATGGATGTAAACAATGGATGTTGCACAATGGAGCTTGCGTATGAGGTGTGCACCATGGGAATTAATGCCTCCAATATAAAATTTTCTGTTGATGCATGGCCCGAGGTGCGCAATTTAGAATATTGCGATAGCGGCCGCAACGGTTCGCACGATCTTTTTGGATGTATCTCGGTTCGAAAAAAACAATATTGCATTTTAAATAAACAGTATACAAAGGAAGAATATCCCGAACTGATCAAAAAAATTAAAACGCATATGGATGAAAGGCCCTATGTCGATACAAAGGGGAGAATATATAAATACGGAGAATTTTTTTCTGCCGAATTGAGCCCTTTCCCGTATGGCGATAGTGTGGCATATGACTATTACCCTCTAACAAAAGAAGAAGCCGCCGAAAAGGGCTACTCGTGGCGCGATCCGATAAAGAAAGATTATAATTCTGCGGTAAAACCCCAAGACTTGCCGGACCATATAAATCAAGTAGATGATACGATTTTGAACGCAATTATCGAATGTGAACACGAGCAAAAATGTAATGAGCGTTGCACTAAAGCTTTTAGAATTATTCCCATGGAACTTGAGTTTTATCGGAAAATAAATCTGCCCCTGCCTCGCCTCTGTCCTAATTGTCGACATTACCAACGTCATAAACAACGAAATCCATTGAAGCTCTGGCATCGCCAATGCATGTGCGAAATTGAAAATCACGAGTGGCATGGGCGGGGCCGTTGTTCCAACGAGTTTGAAACCTCATATGCCACGGAACGCCCCGAAATCGTTTATTGTGAAAAGTGTTATTTGAGAGAAGTAGTGTGAGCTTCTCTAATTCCTGCCTACGCCAAGGCTTCGGCGGGCAGGCGCGCGAATAGGAGAATAGTTTTTATGCAAGAAACCAGACAATGCCAAAATTGTAAAAACGAGTTCACAATCGAACCCGAAGACTTTAAGTTTTATGAGAAAATCTCCGTTCCGCCGCCGACGTTTTGCCCAGAGTGCAGAATGCAAAGACGGCTTGCTTTCAGAAACGAAAGGAATCTCTATAGAAGAAATTGTAATTTATGCGGAAAAGACATGATTTCTATGTATCAAAAAAATGCCCCCTTCCCCGTTTATTGCCAAGATTGCTGGTGGTCTGATAAATGGGACCCGGCCGGCTATGGAAGGGATTTCGATTCCAGTAAAACCTTTTTTGAGCAATTTCAGGAATTACAAAGATTAGTTCCGCGATCGCAGTACCTGAATATGATATCTACTCGCATGATCAACAGTCCTTATACAAATTGCGCAGGAGATATAGAAAATTGTTATCTAATTTTCGGAGCATTAAATGATAGAAATTGTGCTTATTCGCACTATTTAGAAAATTCGCTTGATTCTTTCGATATGCTCTATTCGGAAAAAGTTGCAAGATGTTATGAGGGATTTGATATTGATAGCTGTTATAATGTTTCCTTTTCACAATCATCTCAAAACTGCATGGATTCAATGTTTTTGTTTGACTGCAGGAATTGCAATGATTGTATTGGATGTAGCGGACTCCGGAATAAAAAACATTATATTTTGAATGAGCCCTACACTAAAGAAGAGTACGAAAAGAAAATGCGGGAATTAAAATTGAATACAGCTGAGGGGCTCGCAACTTTTAGAGAGGAGTTCTTAAATAAGGTTTATCAAAAAACGCCGCGCAAGTATTATCACGGGCAAATGAATTCCGGATTTAGCGGCGATTATATCTCAAATACCGAAAAAACCTATCAAGCATTTTATACTAAAAATACCCGAAATGTAAAATATTCCTTCTGGTGCATAAATGGGCAAGATGTCTATGACTATTTTGCTTGGGGTGACTTGGAAAAATCATATGAAGTGGTTTCTTCCGGAGAAAATTCTTATAATATCAAATTTTCTAATTGCTGCTGGGGAGGGAGTAGAGATATAGAATATTCTGATTTTTGTATTTCAGGTTCTAATCTTTTTGGTTGCGTGGGTTTACGAAGCAAACAGTATTGCATATTGAATAAGCAGTACGCAAAGGAAGAATACGAAGTACTCCGAGAAAAAATCATCAAACAAATGTTTGATATGCCATTCAAGGGGAGGGATGGCGCGGTCTACAAATATGGTGAATTCCCCCCGATAGAACTATCCACTGTTTTCTATAACGATTCTGTCGCACAAGAACATTTCCCATTGAGTAAAGAAAAGGCAATTTTAAAAGGTTATCCTTGGCAGGAAGGCGAGCGCGGAGTTTACAAAATAACGCAAAAAGGAGAGGAATTACCAAATACGATTCATGAGGTAGGGGATGATATAGTAAATGAAGTTATTGAATGTACTCAGTGTAAGAGACCGTATCGGATAACGGAACAAGAACTCAAATTTTATAGAGAGCAGGATTTACCCTTACCGCAGCTATGTCCAGATTCGCGGCACTTAGAAAGGACTAAGTTTAGAAATCCGTTAAAACTCTGGCACCGCCAGTGTATGTGCGAAATTGAAAATCACGAGTGGCATGGGCGGGGCCGTTGTTCCAACGAGTTTGAAACCTCATATGCCACGGAACGCCCCGAAATCGTTT
>ORJL011419828.1_pt1 | contig 16669 bp, 15 predicted proteins | sample 1779941 | NCBI WGS metagenome assembly ORJL01 (sample SAMEA104232317, study PRJEB22302) | groundwater metagenome | biome: forest; feature: aquifer; material: groundwater | place: USA | collected 2011-08-07 | depth 5.8 m | reverse complement strand
CCGAATTGATTGATTTGAAAGATGACGGTTCATTCAAAATGAACATGAAATATTTTGACTACTGCGCAGGTTTAACGATGACAAATAAACGGTTTGATAAATTATTCGGAGGCCCTCCGCGTAAACCTGAGTCTCCTTTGACCCAGAGGGAGATGGACTTAGCCCGGTCTGTGCAGGAGGTCACGGAAGAAGTTATGCTGTGTATGGCGCGTCATGTTCACAAGGAGACCGGACAAAAAAATCTTTGTTTAGCCGGAGGAGTAGCCCTTAATTGTGTAGGTAACGGAAGAATTCTGCGTGAAGGTCCGTTTGATAATGTTTGGATACAGCCTGCTGCCGGAGACGCGGGAGGCGCTCTGGGCGCGGCATTGTTCACATGGCATCAGTATCTGGAGAACGGAAGAATTGCAGACGGCAAAAAGGATTCTCAGCAAGGGTCTTATCTCGGGCCGGAGTTTAATGCCCGCTATATCGCTGATTATCTGAATAATAATAAAATACCCTATACGGAATTGACCGGCGAAGAACTGCCTGAAAAAATTGCCGACCTGATTGCCGGTGAGAAAGTGATAGGCTGGTTTGAGGGCCGTATGGAATTTGGGCCCAGGGCGCTTGGGGCAAGATCAATCATCGGAGACGCCCGTTCGTCCCAAATGCAGGAGACAATGAACCTGAAGATAAAATTCCGTGAAAGCTTCAGACCGTTTGCCCCTTCGGTAATAGAAGAAAAGGTATCGGATTTTTTTGAAATAGACAGGGAGAGCCCCTATATGCTTTTAGTGGCGCAGGTGAAAGAGAAGTTTTGCCGCAAAATGACGGAAGAGGAACAAAAACTCTTTGGCCTTGATAAGCTGCATGTGGCCCGTTCTTCCATACCTGCTGTTACCCATATTGATTACTCTGCCAGAATACAGACAGTCAGTAAGGAGGTTAACCCGCTTTATCACAAGATGATTGCAAAATTTGATGAAAAATACAGCTGCCCGGTAATTATTAATACTTCCTTTAATGTCAGGGGCGAACCGATTGTTTGTTCACCTGAAGATGCATATCTGTGTTTTATGCGTACCAATATGGATTACCTGATACTGGGCAGCTTTTTATTGGATAAGAAAGCCCAGAAGCCGCTTGAAAAAGACATAAACTGGCTTAAGGAATTTGAGCTTGATTAGGATGAAAAATGATAATTGATGAAATCAGGGGAATAAAAAGCGGTACAAAGGAACTCCGCAGTTTCAGCATAACAATGGGTGTGGTGCTGGGCCTGCTTGGAGGTTTGCTCTGGTGGCGCGGGAAGGAATATTATATATATTTTTTTGCATTGTCGGGCGTATTTTTCTTCTTTCGGTTTTTTCTGACGGATTTATTAAGGCCTGTTTACAAGGCATGGATGACCGTAGCTGTTCTTATCGGATGGGTAATGACAAGGGTGATTTTATGTATTGCATTTTATTTAATATTCACGCCGATTGGTTTGATTCCGAGAATTCTGGGCAGACAGTTTCTTGATTTAAAGACGGGCAATTCAGAGAAGAGTTATTGGAAATACAGGGAACCGAAAGAATTTAAAAAGAGCGATTATGAAAGACAGTTTTAAAAAAGCTGCGCAGAATTTATTATTGCTGCTCATCGGGTGTGTTTTTGCATTTGCTGTAACCGAAATTATTTTAAGGATTTATAATCCTTTTGCATTTAATGTTAAGGGCAACAAGATTATATTAGAGGCAAATGCAGAGCACATAATTAAAAATAATCAGATAAAAAAGTTAGATAGAATAATAACTACCAGAAAAAACTCAATAGGTTTCAGAGGTGAGGAACCGCCTAAGGCATTGAAAAACTATTTAACAATTATAACTATTGGTGGCAGCACTACCGAATGTTCACTATTGTCTGAGGGTAAAACATGGACAGATGATTTAGAATTAAAGTTAAAGGAAGTCTTTAAACAGCTCTGGATTAACAATGCAGGGCTTGAAGGTCATTCCACAGTCGGACATATATTTTTAATGAGGAACCATATTTTAAAAATTAAACCAAAGGTTGTTTTATTCCTGGTTGGAGCAAATGATATCGGGCAGAACCAGTCTGATATTGATAATGAAATCATGAAACAAGGAGTTTATTTTAAATCTACAAGAAGTTTTTTAGTGTCAATGGCAAATCACAGCGAAGTTTTTGCTGTTGCGCTTAATTTTTATAGATATTTTAACGCAGCTGTAATGGGAGCAACTCACAAGGAGATTAATTTAAATGAAACCACGAAGATATCTGAAGAAGTTAAAGCCAATTTACTCCAACGGTTAAGAGATAAATTTCTAAAGGGTTATGAAAAGAGATTAAATGAACTTATTCAAATTTCAAATGACAATGGAATCATACCTGTTTTTATAACGCAATCTGCACTTTATGGAGATACAATAGACGATGTCACTAATATAGATTTGGCGAATGTAAGGGTTAATCTAAAGACCAATGGAAAATTTGCGTGGGAAAAAATGGAGCTTTATAATGAAGTTTTAAGGCAAACCGGCAAAAGCAAGGGTGTTCTGGTAATAGACTTAGCTAAGGAAATGCCCAAAAGTTCAAGATATTATTATGACTGGACTCACTACACAAACGAAGGCGCAGAAAAGGCTGCCGGAATTATTTATAAATTTCTATGCCCTTTTTTAGCGAAAAAGTTCAACGAATATTCAGTAAATGATTGTAATATTTCAGCATCAGGCAGGTAATTAGCAGTATACTGATGGATAATACTTACAGTGGAAAGGAGGACCGATGAGCAAGATAGCAATCATTAAAGAAGTCTGGAGTTTTTTAAGAGCCAGAAAAAAATGGTGGTTAGCGCCTATTGTTATCTGTCTTGTTCTTTTAAGCGCGCTCATTGTATTTACGGAAAGTTCTTCATTAGCGCCTTTTATCTATACGTTGTTTTAAAGAAAACTATAGAAATAACACGTGAGCATCCATTAAGCTATGTAGAAGTATGTAACTGTCTACAAAACCGGGGCAAGTCCAGATCGTTATGTTAAATTGAAACGAATGTTTAACCGGAGTTTTGACTGGAAAAATTATTACTATAATTTATATTCGGTAGATTCAGAAAGTTTAACTTATAACAGAAATGCTCTAAAGGAACTTATTGACTTGTGTAAATCACAAAACATAAAATTATAAACTGTAAATATACCTGAATTGCACATTTTGAAAGACTACCCATTTTTAATTGCGACTGACTATATAAAGAACATTACAGAAGAAGGAAATGTGCCTTTTATGGATCTCCGGCCATTTCTTGCTGAAAACACCCCTGAGTCATTATGGGTAAGTCCAGAAGATCCTCACGCAAATTCCATGGAAAATTCAATTATTGCAAGTGCGATTTACAAAAAGATAGCAGAAGACAAATTACTCCGCTAAAAGTTAGAACTTTTAAAATGAAAGTCATTGTTATCGGTGTTCGTGGATTTCCGGGAGTTCAAGGCGGTGGAGAAAAACATAGTGAAGAACTATATAGCAGATTAGCTAAAAAAAAAGATTTAGATATAACAGTAATTGCTATAGAAAAATACAAAATATTTACAGAGTGGGAGCATATTAAATTTAAATACTTTAAAAGTATCCGCTCAAAGAGTTTTGAAAAACTGTATTATGGCATTAAGGCTTCAATATTTGCGATACTGAAACGACCTGATATCATTCACTTTCAAGGCTTAAATTGTGCAATTTACATACCCTTTATAAAATTATTTGGTATAAAGGTTGTTTTTACTCCGCATGCGAGAGATTATTTGCAGCCTAAATGGGGGACGTTTGCTAAATTTATTTTAAGATTATCTGAAAGAGCCGGTTTAAAAGCAGATACAATAATTACCGTATCAGATGTAATCAACAGCCATTTTAAGAAGTATACTAATAAATCTGTAGTTATTCATAATGGAGTAAATTATAATTATCCGGAAATACCGGAAAGTGAAGAAAAACATTTTCTGGGCAAATATGGTTTAGAGAAGAACAGCTATATATTTTTTGCGGGAAGATTTACCGAGGAAAAGGCAATAGAAGATTTAATAGAAGCATATAGTCAATTGGATAATAAAAAATTCAAGCTTGTAATCGCAGGTGACGCTGACCATGAATGCAGCTATAGTCAAATGATAAAAAATTCTGTTAAAAATTCTGCAGGTATAATTTTAACAGGGTCCATAACGGGGAGGGAGTTGCAGGTTTTATTTTCAAATGCAAAACTGTTTGTATTGCCTTCAAGGTATGAAGGGCTTTCTATAGCGCTGCTTGAGGCATTAAGTTACGGCATAGAAGTATTGGCAAGCGATATTGAGGCAAATTTGCAAATTAATTTAAATAAAAATAATTACTTTAAGCAGGGAGACATTGAAGACCTTAAGAGAAAAATGTTTTATCATTTAAATACAACGTTAACTGAAGAGACAAAAAATAAAAGGCTGCAAATGATAAAAGATGAATATAACTGGGATCTGATTGCAGAAAAAACTTATAAAATATATCAGGAAATATTATGTACATAGTTTTTTAAACTCAGAATGCCTCAGCTAATAAAAATTAATAAAAACTAATAGTTAACCATATATGACTTGTAAAACATCTTGACTTTGGACCATTATTATTGTAAATTTTAATATAAAGGCTATAAATACGTGAACTCCGGATTTAACAAGAGATAAAATGCTATTGATATTGTTACTGTTATTGACATTCTTTGTATCCTTTTTAATTCAGATTCTTGTTATAAGGGTCTTTGAGAAACACCCATTCTGTATTGACGATGCAAGTACAAACAAGCCACAAAGATTCCACCATGTATCAACGCCGAGGGTGGGAGGATTAGGGATATTTTTTGCATTTATAACAGGTTTTTTGTTAAGTAATTTGTTAACAGTTGCCGGTAATGATTTTATTAATAGATCAACGCTGATTTTATTTTTACTGCCGGCATTTTCTGCGGGATTATATGAGGATATAAAATCAAATATAGGTCCTGCCTTGAGAGTTATTATAATGGCTGTCAGCCCTGCTTTAGTGGCAATCTTTTTGGACTCTAATCTTAACCCAAGCATCAATTTTACAACGAACCTCAGTGTTACTGATATTGGTTTCACAAAATTACCATTATGGCTGGGATTTCCATTTACCATCTTTAGTGTAGTAGGTGTTATCAATGCGATAAATATAATTGATGGATTTAATGGACTTGCTTCCGGTGTTTCAATTATTGCACTGATATCCTTTGCAATCGTGTCGTTTATGATTGAGGATCAACTAACTCTGAACCTTTGTATTATTCTGATTTCTGCAATCGCAGGTTTCCTCGTTTGGAATTTTCCAAAAGGAAAAATTTTCCTTGGTGACGGAGGGGCATATCTTATTGGTTTTTTGCTTGCCGTAATATCAATACTTCTTGTCAAAAGAAATCCCCAAATTTCTCCATGGTATCCTGTTACAGTGTTAGCGTATCCTATTTTTGAAGTATTTTTTTCCATATATAGAAAAAGGTTTAAAAGACACGGCTCGGCATTTAAACCGGATAGACTCCATTTACATATGTTAATCTACAAACGTATAACACGGAACAATCCAAAGACATCTTTTCAGATCTGGCTTTTTTTTCTTTTCTTTAATGTTGCTGCCTTTCTTTTTCGTTCAAATACCTTTATATTAATCTGCATCTTTTTTTCCTTTTCATCAATTTATGTTTATCTCTACAGGAGGAGAATAAAATTTAAAGTGTCAGTTTTAGTTCATTTGGATAATCGCGCAAAAAGGTCTATATAGGAATGTTGAAGATACTTTTAGTAATCCCGCCGGAAGAAAGTTACATTGAGGCAAGTTCTCATCAAAAAGTTGATAAAAAACGTGAAGCAAGGCCAAAGCTTGGAATTCTTTACGTTGCCACATACCTTAAAAAGCATCAACCTGATGTAGAGGTTAAGGTTCTTGACTGTCCTTCGGAAAATATTAATTTTGTTCAGTATGAAGAATTTGTCAGAGAGTTTAATCCTGATTTAGTCGGAATAACGGCGCTGACTTTTACTATCGTTGATGCCCTTAAAACAGTGAAACACACCAAGGAAATTAATCCCCGGACACTTGTCTGCATTGGCGGATTTCACAGCACGCTGTTTCCGCAAGAAACTCTGAAGCAACCCGGAGTTGACTTTATTGTTGTTGGAGAAGGTGAAGTTACTTTTAATGAATTGGTAAAAGAATTAAGCGTGAATAATCCGGAATTTAAAAAAATACAGGGGTTGGGTTTTCACAAAGGGGCAGATATTATAATAAATCCCCAGCGCGCATTGGTTGAAGATTTGAATCTCCTGCCTTTTCCTGATTATCATATGGTAGATATTAAGAAATATGCCCATGTGTTGGGGAAAGATGCGGTTACAGTAGCAATTCAAAGTTCACGGGGATGTCCTTTCGGCTGCATATTTTGTGATATTCGCCGCACAAAATTTCGTTTTCGTTCGGCGGATAACATAGTTGAGGAAATTACTTATTGGTATAAAGAAGGTATAAGATCATTCTTTTTTATTGATGATAATTTTGTTCTTCGCCGTGACCGGCTTGCGGATATTTGTGCTCAAATTAAAGAACGAAATATGAAAATTGACTTTAAAATAAGCGCACGGGTTGACGGCGTTGACAGGGAGATGCTGATTGATTTAAAAAATGCAGGGTGCTCAAGAATTAATTTTGGAGTAGAATCAGGTCATCAAAAACACCTTGATTATCTTGGGAAGGGCATCAACCCGGTACAGACCGAGAGAGCTTTTCGTCTTTGCCGTGAAGTTGGCATTAAGACTTTTGCATATATGATGATTGGCATCCTGAATGAAACCCGTGAAGAAATGTATGCTGAATTGGACTTTTTGAGGAAAATTAAAACTGATTATACAAATTTTACGGTTTGCAGCCCATATCCTAAAACAAAATTGTATGAAAAACTTCTTGAAGATAAAGTTGTTAAGCATGATTATTGGCAGGATTTTGCAGAAAATCCAACGAAAAATTTTGTTATGCCTGTTGTGCCGGGGCAATACACCGTGGAAGAACTCCGCAATATTCAGGCTGAACTTACGCGCCGCTACTATCTATCACGACATATCATATTAAGAGAATTGAAGGAAATTAAAAGCTTCAGGCAATTTTATAATATGTCAAAATTGGGCTTGAAAATATTATTATCTTTCAAAAGCCGTCCGCATAATTAATACTGTAACTGCACAAAGAGATACCCCAACAGCAGGAAAAGTCTTTGCACGAGTCATGGGAACAAGCATACAGCAAATTAGAAAAAAATTAGAAGAACTGCTGAAGGGTAAGAAACCGGTATTTCTTTTTACCGGTGATAAGGGGTCTGCTCTCTTGGTGAATATAGTCAAAGATATGAATGTTCGGATCGTTTTTATTGATACAGGATATCACTTTAAAGAGGTAATAGACTATGCTAAAAACTACGGCAGTGAAATAACAATGATTAGTAATAACAGTGCTACAGCCAGGCCTGAAAATGGAATGGTCCGGTGTTGTTATCAACGAAAAGCAGAGGCATTAAAAGATTACTTGGACAATTTTAATGCCGGGTGTTTGATAGTTCCATTTACAGACAAAGAAAAAGACCTTGGAATTGAAGATTCTTACTTAAAAGGAATTACCGGTACTGAGATATTGAGACCCTTAGCTGAATTTTCCGAGCGCGACATCTGGATTGAAATAAGAAACCGTAACGTCCCATTTTCAAGTATATATTACAAAGGTTATAGCATTATTGATTGCAGTTGCTGTAGCACAAGACATGGCAGAAAGAATCTGCTTAAAAATGATAAACAAGAAAATATTGAAGATAATACCATGCAAAAACTTAAAGCGTTGGGTTACATGTAATGGCGGATAATTTTTTACAAAACCCGGAGGAAAAACATACGGATAATCTGACAGCCGGCGCAAAGGGCGGGGCTGTTGCGCTTATACTTCAGGTAACCGCAACGGGTCTCGGCTTTTTAAACCAGATAGCAATGGCGCGTTTACTCGGCGCCGGCGGCATAGGCGAGGTAATTCTGGCTTTGACTGTTGTCAATGTTGCTGTTATGCTTGCGGCTTTCGGCATGCAGGGCGCTATGATTCGGTTTGTCCCTTTTTACGCTGAAAAAGGAGAGGTGTCAAAATTAAAAGGAATAATTTATTTTATATTAAAATTTTGTTTTGCAATCTCAATTATTTTTTCAGTCATGATATGGTTTTTCTCCAAAAACATTTCAATTAATATATTCCATTCCGGAGGCATGTTAAAATTACTGCTTATTGCGGCTTTAGCAGTGCCTGCCAATGTGCTGAATGATGTAATTGGCGGAATGTTAAAAGGCTATAAAGAAACTTTTAAGGCGCTGCTGCCGCAAACTATTATTTCTCCTTTTTTCAGGCTTATGTTGTTCATGTTTTTATGTTTTTATAATGTGTCAGCCGTGAATGCAATTGTTGCTTTTATTGCCGGAGAATTACTTGCACTAGTTTTTTTATTGAGTTTTTTGCTTTTGAAAATAAATAAGGACAAACCTGAATACAAACATGTTGAATATAAAAAAGTTTTTGATGTTGCAACGGCAATACTTTTCACAGGTATCGGCGCATTTATATTTACGCAGGCAGATTTATGGATAGTTGGGGTGTTTGTCACAACTGAAGCCGTAGGAGTTTACGGGGTTGTTTCAAGGCTTGTTGCGTTGATAGCATTTTCGCTGAGCGCATTCTCCACTATTATCCCGCCGATAATCTCCGCAGTGCATGCTTCCGGTGACCGTGATGAACTGCGCCGGATAGTCAGGGAGAGCACACGCTGGAGCCTGAGCGCGTCAGTGCCGATAATTTTAATCCTGATTCTGGAGGGGAAATTTATTCTTAAGTATGCCTATGGCGGGATGTTTGCGGACGGGTACGCTGCGCTCGTAATTTTGTGCGTAGGACAGCTTATTAATGTTGCTTCAGGCCTGGCAGGATGGCTCCTTCAGATGACCGGAGGACATAAGGCATTTATGAGGATAACCTTTTTGGGAGGGGTCTTAAATATTATTTTAAATATTATTCTTGTGCCTAAATTCGGCATTATAGGCGCTGCATGTGTGTCGGCATTTACTCTTGCGTTTGTGAATATCTCATCAGTTTTTGTGATATACAGCAAGATGTCCGTGATTACACTGGCAAGAGGGCTGAAGTTTGATGTTGTTTTCGGAATTATCGTCGCAGTATTTTATTTTCTATTCAGTTACAGTAATTTCCATATGGGGTACCATTTTTTATTGGCTTTCGCACTTGTTATCTATATATGGAGGTCAATTGTTAATGGTGATTTACCCGTCAGAATTTTACATGATAGGTACCGGACCGGGTAATAATGAACCTCCCCGCCGCAGAGACAGCGGGGTATTGAAAACTTAATTAATGGGGACTATTGGCTAACGATAAGATTATTATTATTCTGTGTGATACGCTAAGGGCAAAAAGCCTGCTGCATTACGGCAATACAAGAAGCACTATGCCTAACCTTAATCCTGTGGTTGAGAAGGATTTTACCGTCTATAATACGGCGTATGCTCCTTCTTCATGGACCACACCTTCTCATCTGTCGCTTTTTACCGGATTATATCCCTCGCAGGTTATGGAAACTCCGACGGTTTTTTCATTAAATCCTGTTTTTAAAACTCTGCCGGAATTGTTCAGGGATTCAGGATATGGGACAGGCGCTTTTAGCGCCAACGAACTTGTATCAAAAAAATTTGGTTTTAACAAGGGCTTTGATTCATTCTTCCAGTTGTGGCTGCCGGACCCCGGAATGGAAGAATTGATGTTCAGTCTGAAAGGGGACAGCCGTTTTGAAAAGCTGCTGACCCTGTTCAGATCAATGGCAAAAAAGGATTTGAGGGACAGGACTATCAGGGGCATGACGGAGAATTTATATAAGAATGTATTCCGAAAGGTTTTGAATGACGCAACCCCAACTACAAACAGGGCAATGAGAATGCTTAAGAGATATATAACTGGAAACAACGACAAAAGTTTATTTTGTTTTGTAAATCTGATGCAGGTTCATGAAAAATATAATCCACCGCGTGTTACAAGAAATAGGTTTGTGAAGCAGAGCCGTGAATATGAGGAATATTATAAACAAATTACCCCGTTAGATCATTATGCGCTTAAGCCGTTTAGCGGGGAGTTTATTGAATATCTCCAGTTACGATACGAAGAAGAGATTTTATATTTGGATATAGTAATTGCGGATTTCATTAAATTTTTAAAGGATAATAAGCTTTATGACAACTGCACTTTAGTCATAACAAGCGACCATGGTGAGCATTTCGGCGAAAACGGGCATTTTGCGCATACATTTTCAGTCTTTGAGCCTCTGATCAAAATACCCATGTACATTAAGTGGCAGGGCAGGGCGGAAAATCATGATAAAACCGTAAACAAACCGGTTATGCTTCAGGATTTGTATTCAACATTTCTAAATATGACGGGTCATTGGCTTCCATGCCCTGTCAGTTCCATAGACCTGACATCTGCAACTAAGCGCGCATGGGCATTATCTCAATTGCCGGATATGTCGCACAACATTAAAGGCTGTCAGGAAAAGCGCCAGTCCTTTTCCATAAAGGAATTAGGACTTGAAGGCAGCAGCCTTACGGCTTATGTTTTTGCCGATGGAACAAAAATCATAGAGAATAACGGTAAATTTTCATGTTATGATTTAAATATTGATCCGGGAGAGAGCAGTGCAATATCTGTTTCAGCCGGATATGCTGAAGAAATAAAAAGAATTAAAAATGCAGTAGTGTGAATTCGTACGTTTTTTATTGCAGTAATAACTTTCACTGTGCGATATGGCAATTCAACTAACCCCGGTGAGGGTGCAATTTCATGGCAATGCCGTAGAACATAGGGATGTCCTTCGCGTGCCGTTTCCTTATATGCGCGGCAGACAGGCGGTTTTTAGCTGTGCACGCGAGGCCCTCTTTTACGGTATCCGTTTATTCAGTCATATTCCGGTCAGGGCGCATGTGCCTGCTTATTGCTGTAAAAGTGTCTTGTCTCCATTTGAAAGACTTGGTATTGAGGTCATATTTTATGACGTCAGTAAGAACTTTGAGCCGGTATTGGACAAAACAAAATTTGAGCAAGGAGACATTTTTTTATTAATTCATTATTTTGGTCTTCCTCAGGATGTAATTTTTTTTAATAAAATATGCAAGGAATACGGTATGGCGCTTGCGGAAGATTGCGCACATACACTTCCTGACCCAGGAGCTAAATATCCGATGGGTTCAACAGGGACCTTCTCAATATACAGCCTCAGGAAGCAGCTCCCGGTTCCTGACGGAGGGGTGCTGATTGTTAATGACCAGGTGATGGGGGAACGTTTGGCAGGTCATATGCCGCCGGCTTTGCGTAATGTTCCGTTTAAAAGATGGCTTGTGACCACTCTCGACCGGTTCTCCTTCGCTTTTGGGTGGCCTAATGTATTAATTTTAAAAGATAAATTAAGGAATTTTATGGGTTCAGGCGACAGTATTTTTAACAGGCAGTTAAGGAATGACGCCAGACCTGAAATCAGTGCGGTTACTGCCCGTATTCTGAATAATACAAATATTAAAACGATTGCAGGGGTCAGAAGACGAAACTATTGCTTTATGGCTGACAAATTATCAGGTACTCAGGGGGTTACTGTACCATTTCCCCTTCTGCCCGAGGGAGCTGTTCCACAGGCTTTTCCGGTACTGCTGGAATCTCCTGAACAAGTCTGTGCAGTGTTGCGCAGAAAAGGAATAGGCGCCGGTCTCTGGCCTGATTACGAACTGCCTGAAAATATAAAGTGGGCGGATTTTCCGGGAGCATTGACTTGGGTTAAATCGCTTTTAATTCTTCCTTTGCATCAGGACCTCAATAGAGGCAATATGGAAAGTATAATAAGGGAACTTAAAAAAGCCCTTCTAAAAGGCTGAAACATTTGTTTATGAGAATCAAAAAAGAACATTTAATCCTATTTTTAATTTTAATTGTCGGCGCTCTAATCAGGTTTTATTTATTCTTTAATGAAACTTTTATAGGAACAGACGCGGTTTCTTATGTCCGCCTTGGGAAGAACCTCATAGATAATGGCAAATATGTCTTTGGCGAGGATTATAACAGGGGTATTTTCTTCCCTCCCGGGTATCCTTTGCTGGTCGGGTTATTTAATATTTTCATTAAAAATCTCATAGTTACAGGCAAATTAATATCTTTATTGTCCAGTGTTGCAACTATTTTTATTTCATATTTAATCGGCAAAGAAATTTATAACAAGGAATCTGGGTTGTTTGCTGCTTTTGTCTGTGCAATACACCCGACACTGCTTGATGTCTCTACTATGGTTACGACGGAGTCTTTATTTATCTGTCTTTTGATGTTGTCCATATATGTTTCTGTCCTGTCAATTAATAATCCCCGTTTTATTTATTTTATACTGCTCGGTGTTTTGACAGGCATGGCATATTTGACAAGGTCGGAAGGTATGCTGTTGATGCTTTTGCCTTTTCTATATTTATTTGTAACTGCTGCGTATAAGGATAAACGGCAATTTACTAAAATTTTCACTACTATAATAATCTTCATTTTAATTGCTTCGCCATATGTAATTTTCCTGAAGAAGAATACCGGTAAATTTAATCTGTCCGGCAAAAGCGATTATCTTGCATATCTTGTAGAGCAGGGACTTACAGGTCCGGGGCTTGAATTTGATGAGCTGCGCTTTTCCCTAAATAAAGATAAAACCAGAATAAAGGCTTTTACAGAGCCATACCAGACATCTTCCATCCATTATTTAATAAAAGACAAGCGCGGTTTTATCAGAAAATATTTAAGTAATGCCAAGGAAGAAGCAGATTTTATTTTAAAGATGCTGTTTCCTCTGATGCTTCCATTATTTTTCAGTTTTTTTGACAGGAGTTTATTCAAAAGGCGCAAGATAATATTTGTTTTATGTCCCCTTGTTTTTCTTTTAATTTATCCTATGCTTTTTATTGATGAAAGACAAATTCTGCTGACTATTTTATCCTTTATTTTGTTTTTATCAATTGGCTTTGCAAACGCCCCGCAGGTTGTTGGCGGACTCCTGGATTATTATAAGATCAGGAGGAATAAAGTTATTTTATTTTTTGAAAGATATATTAAACATATAATTATTGTAATGGTTGTTTTGAGGTTTCTGCAGTTTTCGCCAAACAGCAATGAAATTCCGGCTGAACACATCAGGGCCGGCAATTTTCTGAAAAGAACCATTCCCTCCCAATACGAAAAACTGAATATTATGTCAAGAATGCCATGGGTTAGTTTTTACAGCCATGCAAGATTAACTTCACTGCCTTACAGCAACCCTGTTGATGTAGTTGTCTTTGCAAAGGCATACAATGTTGATTATATCGTAATTGATGCGAGAACATTAAAGGGCTGGGAATTTTATTCCGGTTTAATTAATATGGAGAAATATTCAGAGGCAGTTGAGCTTATTTATGAGGATGATTCAGAAAGATTAATTAAAATATTTAAGGTCAAATACAAGTGATTCTATGACAATTTCAGCTATTATTCCAACAAAGTTTAGGCATCAGGATTTATTGAATACCTTGGAGAGTCTTTACTTGCAGACTCGTTTGCCGGATGAAATAATAATAGTTGATGATAATATAGCCACAGATGTTAAAGATGTAGTGTTCTCTCAGTTTAATGGATTAGATGAGTTCAGAAAGAATAAAATAATTTTAAAATATATTCATGGACATCAAACTACTGGATTAACCCAAGCAAGAAACAAAGGGATTGAAAGCAATGAAAGTGATATTGTGCTTTTTCTGGATGATGATGTGGTATTAGAAAGAGATTTTGTTTTAAAAATGATGGAGATTTATAAAAGAAATCCTGATGTCTACGGTGTGAGCGGAGTTATTACTAACTTAGAAATGGGGCAGATTGAGTATATTATGCGTAAATTATTTGAAAGAGGTAATTTTGCCGATGATAGAGTCTTTATTTTCACCCGTTTGGATAAATATAAAAATACAGAGTATATCCCTGTTTCTAAATTGCCCGGCGGCTTAACGAGTTACAAAAGGGAGATCTTTAAGGAGTTTAAATTTGATGAAACTTTTATTAAAACTGGGGTCGGTGAAGATTTTGATTTTTCATTCAGAGTGTCCAGAAGATATAAGATTGTTATTACGCCACAGGCGAGGCTGATTCATGTTGAATCGCCTGTCGCAAGAGCAGACTTTAAAAAAATCATAGGAGACAATTTATATTTTAAATATTATTTTTTTAAAAAGAATTTGGATAAAACCATAGGCAATTACATGCATTTTGGCTGGCTGATTTTTGGTGATTTTTTAGGCGGACTGCTTTTGACAATTTTCAGGCACGATACATCAAAATTAAAAGGGGTTTTTATTTTTTTAAGGAAGATTATTAAACGTGAGGAATGTGATTTTATTAAGATAGCTCATAGCTAATGGCTAATAGCGCAGAGTAGTTACTATGAGCCATGAACTATGAGCAATGAACTTCGAGATGCCAGACAAGACTAAAGACAGAAGGCTTATTGAGCTTAAATACAGAATTATGTGGCGCATAGGCACAGTGATTGCATTCCTTTTATATTTTTCAGGCATTATGGCTATCTACACTTTTGTACGCTGGAGATGTTTTAAACAATATATTGCAATTGTGCTGATGTACCACAGGGTTGGCGATAATAGTCATGAACCTGATATGACTGTTTCAAATTCAAATTTTGATTGCCAGATGAGGTATATTAAAGAAAATTATAAAATTTCTTCCCTTGATGAAATATTAGACTTATATATTAGCGGCAGCACCTTAACTGAGGATACCATTGCTATTACATTTGATGATGGGCATAGGGATAATTATATAAATGCATACCCCATACTGAGAAAGTATGATATTCCGGCTTCAATATTTGTTGCAATCAATTTTGTCGGACAGCCTTTCGGACTTACAAAAGAGGAAATTTTAACAATGAGAAAAGATAAGATAACATTCGGCGCTCACACAATGACTCACAGGGTACTTGCAGATTTAGACAAACACAGTGCTTCTCTGGAAATTAAAGGTTCAAAATCGGCATTGGAGCAAATACTTGGAGAGGATGTTAAATATTTTGCATATCCCTATGGTCTGAGAGGACGGGATTTTACTGTTGAGTCTGTTCAGATAGTCAGGGAAACAGGTTTTACCGCTGCATTTACGACTAATAACGGCTATATTGATAGGAGCAATGATATTTTTATGCTTAAAAGAATAGGGGTGAGAAATATTCCTTTATTTGTGCTTAAGTGCCGTCTTTCAGGCATTTTTGAAAATAGATTTATCCACATACTGCGGAGATGCGCCGGGGTTTAGTTAAAGATTTTTATTTTAAGACATGCAAATAACTGTAATCTCAAATTATGACGAGTTTTTAGGGTTAGAAGACGCTTGGAAAAATGTCTTTGAAAGATGTGATACTGACAATATTTTTATTTCATGGGAGTGGTGTTCGCTGTGGTGGAAGCATTTCGGAAGGAATCAGAGGTTGATGATACTTGTAATTAAAGACCGTGCTGAAACTGTCGGAATTGCTCCGTTGATGTCAGCCGGTGGGAATTTTTTCTCTTTAGGAAAACCCGTAATAAGTTTTATGGGCGGCGAGCTTGCAGATTATATAGATTTTCTTGTTCTGCGTAATAACAAGGAAGTTATCATGACAATAATGGATTTTCTTCTAAAATTTGCTGGCTGGGGACTTGTTGATCTTAGAAGGATACCTGAATATTCGCCTAATTTAATAGCCGTGGAAGAATGTCTTAGCGGATTGGGCTGTGATTATGTTGTGCGAAAAAGTTCAACCAGCCCTGCCGTTAAAATCACCGGCAGATGGGATGATTATTATAAATCTCTCAGTAAAGGACTTAGACAGGACATAAGGACTACGCTTAACAAGCTTAAATTGATCGGAGATGTAAAATTTGTAAACTATAATGCATATACTTTTAAGGAAGCTTTGGATACCTTGTTTGAATTGCATGGTAAGAGACAGGACTATAAGTTAGGGCAAAGCCTTTTTGATATACAGTCCAACCGTGATTTTTTCCACGAGTTAGCGCTTGCATTTATAAAACCCGGATGGATTGATATTTCAGCATTAAAGATTAAAGACAGGGTTATATCAATTGCGTTTGCCTTTAGGCATAAAGAAATATTTTACTATTGGGTACCTGCGTTTGATACTGAATTTATTAAATATTCACTCAGTAAAGTACATATTCAAAATTTACTTAAGAGCTGTTTTGAACAGAATTATACGGAATTTGATTTTATGCGGGGTGATGAAGAATATAAGTTCAAGTGGACCAATGCTATTCATAAAAGCTATGAAGTTAAGATATATAAAAACATGCTGTGCTGTAAATTAGATTCCCTGAGATTTACAGCAAGAAAATATATTAAAAACCTGTATAATAACTATCCATTATTTAAAAAAATACTTGTAAAAATCAGTAAAAATAATTTTTCATAGTCAGGTAACGAAGCTTTGTTGTTTCAT
>ORJL010717100.1_pt1 | contig 16673 bp, 13 predicted proteins | sample 1779941 | NCBI WGS metagenome assembly ORJL01 (sample SAMEA104232317, study PRJEB22302) | groundwater metagenome | biome: forest; feature: aquifer; material: groundwater | place: USA | collected 2011-08-07 | depth 5.8 m | reverse complement strand
GAAAAATTTCTTTTATTGATACGCCAGGTCATGCTGCTTTTGCAGCTATGAGAAGCCGTGGTGCCAAGGTTACAGATATTGTTGTTCTGGTTATCGCTGCTGATGATGGTATTATGCCTCAAACCAAGGAAGCGGCGACTCATGCTAAAGAAGCAGGGGTGGCCATTCTTGTTGCTGCCAATAAAATGGATGTTCCCGGTGCTAATATAGAAAAAATTAAACAACAATTAACAGAAATAGATCTTATGCCTGAAGAGTGGGGTGGAAAGACTATTCTTGTCCCTGTTTCGGCAAAAAAAGGAACAGGCTTAAAAGAATTACTAGATATGATTCTCTTGCAAGCCGATATTTTGGAACTTAAAGCAAACCCTGCAAAACAAGCCAAGGGTGTTGTGCTGGAATCAAAACTTGATGCCAAACAAGGTGCTATGGTCACTCTACTTGTCAAAGAAGGTACACTTAAATCGTCAGATTATATTGTAAGCGGAGTACAGTATGGAAAAGTTCGTGCTTTGCGTGATGATCTTGGAAGAATAGTTAAAGAAGCTCCTCCTTCTATGCCGGTAGAGGTTTTGGGTCTTTCTGGCGCACCTCAAGCTGGTGATGATTTTTTTGCAACTCAATCGGCACAGGAAGCAAAAGAGATTGCCGAGCATCGTATTGAAAAACAAAGGCAAACAAGTTTAGTTAAAACAAAAGGCGTTGAAAGCCTAGAAGACTTACTGAGAAAAACAGCAGAGGGTGAATCAAAAGAATTAAAACTTATTGTTAAGGCTGATGTTCAAGGTTCTGTTGAAGCATTGAGTCAGGCTTTAGAGAAGTTATCAACAGATATTGTTAAAGTTAAAGTTATTCAGAGCATGGTAGGTGGTGTCACTGAAAATGACATTCATTTGGCGGGGGCTTCACATGCCCTTATTATTGCCTTTCATGTTCGTCCGGAATCCAACGCACGAAAACTAGCCGAAGAAAAAGGTATTATTATTAAGCCTTATAAGATCATTTATGAAGCCATTGATGAAGTGAAAAAACTCATGATGGGTCTGCTTGATCCAGTTTTTGAAGAACAATTCTTGGGTAGGGCCGAGGTGAGAAGCGTATTTAATATTTCTAAAATTGGAACCATTGCGGGTTGTCAGGTTGTTGAAGGAATGTTGAGACGCAATGGTAAAGTAAGACTGTTGAGAGATAATGTTATTGTTCACGAAGGGCGACTAGCATCATTAAAAAGATTTAAAGATGATGCACGTGAGGTTCAAACAGGTTTTGAATGCGGTTTAGCACTTGAAAATTTTAATGATATTAAAGTTGGCGATATTGTAGAAATTTTTGAACAGAAACAACTAGAACCTACCCTTTAGATTGAGGAGACTGTCATGTCTATTCGCCAAGCACGTGTAGCACATCAAATTCAGTCTGAGATTGCTAGACTTCTTTTGAAAGATTTAAAAGATCCGCGCATTGGAATGATTACAATCACAAAAGTTGTGGTGACACCTGATCTTAAAGTTGCTCGAGTTTATTTTACAAAATTAAGTTGCTCACCCAAGGATAAAAATGCATCTTTGGCAGGGCTTAAGAGTGGTGCAGGTTTTATCAAAAGAATGCTAGGCAAAAATTTAGAACTAAGGTACATTCCTAGTATAGAGTTTTACCATGATGACTCTTTTGATTACGAAAATCGCATTGATGAGATCATTGAAAAAACGAAAGAAGAAGAATGAATACAGAAGAACTCGACGAAGCCGTTTCAGTCATTAAAAAATCAGATAGTTTCTTGTTAACGTGTCATGTCAGCCCTGATGCTGATGCCTTGGGTTCTGTCTTGGCTATGGGCCTAGCCCTTAAAAAAATGGGAAAACATGTAGATTGGTATAACCAAGACACTGTTCCAGCGTCTTTAGAATTTTTACCGGGTGCCAGGGAACTTTATCAAGAACTAAACCAGAAGAAAAACTATGATGTTGTGATTACCGGAGATAGCGGTGAGCTCTCTCGAATCGGTAAGAGGTTCGAAGAGTATAAAAACTATAAATGTCTTATTAATGTTGATCATCATATTACGAATACTCGTTTTGGGGATATCAATGTTGTTGAAGAAAAAGCAGCGAGTACTGGAACAGTCATGATGAAAATTATTGAAAAACTTCATGTGGAAGTAACCGCCGACATTGGCACGAATATTTTTGCTACACTTGTTGCAGATACGGGTTCATTTCAGTACACGAATACAACACAAGAGGCGTTTGATTTAGCGGGTAAGTTGGTGGGTAAGGGGGTCGATCCCGGAAAGGTTTCTCAAAATCTTTACTTTAGTTTTCCAGCTGAAAAACTTTTGTTGTTGAAACGAGTTTTGAATACTTTAGAGTTTTCCGAAGATAATGAGTATTCCTCTATTGTTTTAAGGCTTGATGATTTGAATGAATTAAATGTGGCTCGCGATGTGGCAGAAGATTTTATTGATTTACCACGATCTGTGAAGTCAGTAAAAATTGCGGCCTACTTTAAGGAAGTTGCTCCAGAAAAATTTAAGCTTAGTTTGCGATCGAAATATGGTATCGATGTGAGTCGTGTATGTGGATATTTTGGCGGCGGTGGCCATTATGCCGCTTCGGGTTGCCTTATTGAAGGATCTCTTGAAGACGTTAAAAAACGTGTCTACGACCAATGTCGAAAAGCCATTCAATCCGCTTCCATTTCCAAATACTAATTTTAGCTTATTAATATGAATGGAGTACTTAATATAAACAAACCTGCCGATATCACATCTTTCGGTGTTGTAGCACACATAAGAAAAACTCTTGGAGTAAAAAAAATAGGACATGCCGGCACGTTAGATCCCATGGCAACGGGTGTGCTTATTGTGTGCCTCGGTGAGGCTACAAAACTTGTTCCTTACCTTATGGATGGTGAAAAAGAATATAAGGCATGTCTTAAGCTTGGGATCGAAACAACCACAGAAGATCGTACGGGTGAGGTTACACAAGAAAATAGTTTTTCACCTGTGAGCGAAAAAGACATTCGCGAAGTATTGCAATCTTTCATAGGTAGTATTGAGCAAGTGCCACCTGTTATTTCGGCCTTAAAATATAAAGGAAAACCCTTGTACAAATATGCCAGGGAAGGAAATCCCATTACACCGGAGGCTCGAACCATATTGGTACATGAACTTCACATTGAAAAAATAAGTTTACCTTTTGTTCATTTTTTAGTCCGTTGCAGCAAGGGGACTTATGTTCGTTCTTTGTGCAGAGATATTGGAAGAGCTTTAAAAGTAGGTGGTCATCTTTTCGAACTTGAAAGAAGCCGAAGTGGTTCTTTTAGGATCGAAGACTCAGTTCATTTAGATAACATTCAAAATGATAAAAAAATTCCTTTAATGAGTGTGAACGATGCACTTTCAAATTTACCCAGCTTTACACTACTTTCGGGAAGCTTAAATAAGATTAAAAATGGGAGACAACCTGTTTGGAACGATTTTGATAATGGGAGTTTAAATGAATGGAAAAGTGGTGACGTCATTCGGCTTCTTTCGGAAGACCATGACCTCGTAGCTCTTGGTGAAATGGTATATGATTATAAAGACTTATCTCGATATTCTAAAACAAATCCTTGTATAAACTTGCTACGAGTATTTAATTGCTAGTGTCCATAATATAATCTTTCTTTACACAGCCAGCATCCTGTGTTACAAATTTCAGTGAATAAAAAAGGAGAAAGGAAAAGTGTTAGAAAAAGATCAAGTTGTTGAAATCATTAAGAAGTTTGGTAAGCACGCGCAAGATTCTGGAGCAGCTGAAACTCAGATTGCTCTTCTTTCAAAAAGAATTGAAAGCTTAACTGGCCATGTAGGTGTTCACAAGAAGGATTTTTCAACCCGTCGTGGGTTACTCCAACTTGTAGGTCAAAGACGGCAGCTTCTTTCTTATATTCGACGTAAGAATGAAGATCGTTATCAAAAAATAGTAAAAGAATTAGGACTGCGTAAATAATCTAGAGGTAAAATTCAATGAAAAATCAAGTTAGTTGTGAAGTAGGGGGACGTTTGTTAACAATTGAGACAGGTCATATGGCTAGACAAGCCAGTGGCTCTGTTGTGGTTCATTATGGTGAAACTGTCGTTTTGGTGACAGCCACCGCAGCCAAGAAAAAAAAAGAGGGGATAGATTTTTTTCCTCTCACCGTTGATTATCAAGAAAAATATTATTCAGCCGGTAAAATTCCGGGTGGTTTTTTTAAGAGAGAAGGAAGACCCACTTCAAAAGCCACATTATCAGCTAGACTGATCGACAGACCTTTACGACCCTCTTTTGCTGAAGGGTATGTCAATGAAACTCAAGTCATTGCAACTATTCTTTCAATTGATAATAAAAACGATCCAGAAATTCCGGCACTTATCGGGGCCTCAGCGGCGCTAGCAATTTCTGACATTCCATTTTTAGGTCCTATTGCAGCAGCGAAGGTGGGTTACGTTGATGGAGAGTTTATAATTAATCCAACTCCTGAACAGGCACAAAAAAGTGAGTTAGATCTTCTCGTAGCAGGTACTCGTGAATCCATTCTTATGGTTGAGGGTGCCGCAAAAGAGCTTCCAGAAAAAATTATTTTAGAAGCTTTGGAATTGGCTCACAAGAGTTTTCAGCCCATTTTAGACATGCAAGAAGAATTAAAAGCTCAAGTTGGTAAACCTAAAATGAAGTATGAAAAGTATTCTTTAGATGCAGAAGTTAAAAAAAATGTTGAGAGAGAGGGAATTTCTCTTATTAAAAAAGCATATGCCATTAATGAAAAGCATGAAAGATATGGAGCTCTAGATGATGCACTTAAAGTTATTACTGAAAAGTTAGTTAAAGGAAAATCTTCTGATGAAGTTGATGAATTAAAAGAGCACATTGCTTCTGCTTACAGTGTTGTAAAAGATGAATACATTCGTGGAATTATTCTTAAAGAAAAACGCCGAATTGGGGGAAGAAAATTTAATGAAATTCGTGAGATCACACCTGAAGTAGGTGTTTTGCCACGGACCCATGGTTCGAGTCTTTTTACTCGTGGTGAAACACAAGCGCTTGTTACTATCACCTTAGGTACAGCTGATGATGAACAGATGATAGATTCTATTGAGGGTGAGCGGTCAGATAGATTTATGCTCCATTATAACTTTCCACCCTTTTCAGTTGGTGAAGTTGGATTTATGAGAGGGCCTGGCAGAAGAGAAATTGGGCATGGTAACCTTGCTCAACGTGCTCTCGAAGCCGTATTGCCCTCACCGGAGCAATGTCCTTACACCATTCGAATTGTTTCTGACATTTTAGAGTCGAATGGTTCTTCTTCTATGGCAACCGTGTGCGGTGGTTCATTAGCTTTGATGGATGCCGGTATTAGTATTTCTTCACCTGTGGCGGGAATTGCTATGGGGCTTATTAAAGAAGGAAGCGAGACGGCCATTCTTTCTGATATTTTGGGTGACGAAGACCACTTTGGAGATATGGATTTTAAGGTTGCTGGAACAGCAAAGGGTATTACAGCAGTTCAGATGGATATTAAAATTGCCGGTATTTCACAAGAGCTTATGAAGCAAGCCTTGGAGCAAGCACGCGAAGGGCGACTTTTTATTTTAGGCAAAATGAGAGAAACTATTGAAGTGCATCGAGAAGAACTTTCAAAATATGCTCCTCGAATTGAAGTTGTTTATGTGAAGCCAGATCAAGTGGGTAATATTATTGGCAAGGGTGGAGCAACCATTAAAAAAATTATTGAAGAAACAGGTGTTAAAATTGATATTGATGACACAGGAAAGGTTTGCATTATTTCAAGTAATGCTGAAGCTATAAAAAAAGCCAAAGAATATGTTCAACAGTTAACTGAAGAAGTTGAAGTGGGCAAAACCTATGCTGGAAAAGTAACAAAGCTTGCCGATTTTGGTGCCTTTGTTGAAATTCTACCAAAAGTTTCTGGGTTACTTCATATTTCTGAGCTTGAACATAGACGTGTGGAGCAAGTTTCTGATATAGTGAGAGTGGGGGATAAAGTTCAAGTCAAGGTGCTCGAGATTTCTCCAGATGGAAAAATAAGATTGAGTCGCAAAGCACTTTTAGAACAGCCGCAATAGTCGATAATAAAGGGAGTTATTATGTTAAAAAAAAATCGGTTTGTGATTTTTTTTGTTTTCATATTTCCCTTGATATGCGGTGCTGATCTTTACGATTGGGAAAGAAGTAAAGATTCTCTTGATTCAATTATAGCTCTTGCCTCTTATCAATATAAAGTTCCGGAATCCTTAATACGAGCCATCATTAAAGTTGAATCTAATTTCGATCACAAGGCTGTTTCTCACGTAGGGGCCGAGGGGCTTATGCAGCTTATGCCGCATACAGCAAAAAAACTTGGGGTTAAAAACTCATTTAGCATAAGACAAAATGTATTGGCCGGAACACGTTATTTTAGAGAGCTCTTAAATGAGTTTAGAGGAGATTTAGAGCTTGCCATTGCAGCCTACAATGCTGGTTCTGCAATAGTAAAAAAGTTTAATAAAATTCCACCTTATGAAGAAACACAAAAATTTGTTCAATTAGTTTTAAAATATTACAAAAAATTTGAAGCTCCTTCTTCATGAAATCGTGGTTGCCTAATATTCTTACCTTTTGCCGATTTGCTTTGGCTTGTGCTGTTGTTATTCTTTTACATCAAAGAGATCAGGTTTTTTTTGAAATTGCGTGCTGGTTAGTTATTTTAGCAGGGCTTACTGATTTTTTAGATGGCATGTTTGCTAGGAAATATAAGTTAGAATCAAATTTTGGGAAATTTTTAGATCCTCTTGCTGATAAGGTTTTTGTTTTTGGAGCTTTGGTGATGCTTGTGTGGCTTCATCGGGTTGAGCCGGTATTAGCTATTGTTATTATGAGCCGCGAGGTGCTCATTACGGGTATGCGAGCTATTGCCGGGTCTCAAGGTATTATTATTCCTGCCGGTATGCAGGGCAAAATTAAAACAAATTTTCAAATGATTGGTATAGGGGCGCTTATTTTGCACGAAGAGTATTTTTGGCTTGATGCACACATTGTCGGAACAATATGTATTTGGATTTCTCTCTATTTCTCTCTCGTCTCAGCCTACGACTATGTTGAAAACTATGTAAAACTTCGGGCTTCAGCAGAATCTAAATAATACTTTATACTGTTTCTGGTGAAAAGCCTTGGCGTTGGGTTTTTTCAGTAATCACTTTTGGTTCCATGAATTGAAGTAAATAATCTGGTCCACCTGCTTTTGATCCGACTCCAGAAAGCTTAAAGCCACCAAAGGGTTGGCGTGCAACGAGGGCACCTGTGCATTTTCTATTAATATAAAGATTACCTACTTGAAACTCTTGTGAAGCCTTTTCAATATTTTTTGGGCTGCGTGAATAAACTCCCCCTGTGAGGGCATAAGCTACACCATTTGCAATTTCTAGCGCTTGATCAAAATTTTTTGCCTTGATGACAGAAAGTACAGGCCCAAAAATTTCTTCTTGAGCGATCGTGGCACTAGGTGCAACATCTACAAAAATAGTGGGAGGAACAAAATAGCCCTGATTGGGTACTTCTCTTTGTACAAGAAGTTTTGCTTCCTTTTTACCCTTTTCAATAAAGCTTTTTATTTTTTCTTGAGCCCGCTTATTAATAACAGGACCTACAACACTGCCTGGATCTTCTGCTGGAGCAATTTTGATACTTTCGGCTGCCTCTTTTAATCTACTGACAAACTTGTCGTAGATATCTTCTAATATGATGGCGCGTGAGCATGCTGAACATTTTTGACCTTGATAACCAAAAGCTGAAGTCAAAATACCTGTAATGGCAGAGTCTAAATCTGCATCAGAGTCGACAATGATAGCATTTTTTCCACCCATTTCAGAGATAACGCGTTTTACGTGGGTTTGGCCAGGTTGTACTTTGGAGGCGACTTCAAGCATTTTGAGTCCAACTTCTTTTGAACCTGTAAATGCAATAAAATGCATTTTTGGGTGATTGACTAAGTAATTTCCTACTGTTTCACCACGTCCAGTTAAAAAATTGAGAACGCCAGCTGGCAATCCTGCCTCATAGAAAGCTTGAGCTATCATATAAGAACAAATAGGAGCATCTTTCGAGGGTTTGAAAATAATTGTATTTCCCGTTACGAGACTTGCTGCAACCATGCCAGTAGGAATAGCGATAGGAAAATTCCATGGAGGAATAACAGCGCCGACACCCTTAGGTTTATATACATAAAGATTGCTTTCGCCGGCTTCGCTGCCCATTTTTGTAGGTTCTGAAAGCCTTTCCATTTCACATGCGTAATAGTCTAAAAAATCAATCGCTTCACACATATCGCCATCGGCCTCTGGCCATTGTTTTCCGCACTCAAAAACTTCCCATGCAGCCAACTCACATCGCTTGTCTCTAAAAATTTTGGCTACTTTTCTTAAAATATTGGCTCTTTCTTTAACGGGAGTTTTAGACCATGATGTGAAAGCTTGCAGTGCCGTTTGCACTGCTTTTTCGGCTAACTCTTCAGATGCCTCGTACACATAACCAACAACTTGATCGGGATTGGCAGGGTTTAAAGAGCGGGCTTTTTCACCCAATTTATATTCTTTGCCCCCAATAATTGATGGATATTCTCTACCACATTCTTTTTTTATTTTTTCAAGAGCGGAAAACATTTTTTTTCTGTTTTGTTCTTTAGAAAAATCAAGTAAAGGTTCATTTTTAAAATCGGCATATAAAGTTTTCATCATCACTCTCCTAGTGTTGGCGCTTTTAACAGTTTTTCTATAGATTCTGCATCAACAAAGCTCTGTCTTAAAAATGATTCGTTCGAAGTGTTTTCAAGTAATCGTCTTACTAAATAAGCCATGCCAGGGATAAGCTCACCAATGGGAGTATAATCTCTTACCCGGTAGCCCATATCCACAAAAACTTTTTTGATAGGTTCAGCCATACCATACAACATTTGAACTTCAATGGCATTTTTCGGAAGATCAAATTTTTTTGCACAAACCAGCGCATGGGCAAGGCTTCTTACGTTGTGGCTCGCAAAGGCTGATTTTATGAATTGTGAGTTTTGAAGCATGAGAAGGGTAAGTTTTTCATAATTGGCGTCGCTTGATTCTTTTTTAGAAAAAACAGGAACAGGCCAATTATTGAGTTGTGCATTAATATTTTCATGATCCCAATAAGCACCCTTAACAAGTCGCACGTAAATTTTTTTGTTATGTGTTTCACACCAGGACGTGATATTTTTTAAATCATTTTGGGTATCTTTAAGATAAGCTTGCAGAACAAGCCCAGCATTTTCAAAATGTGAAAACTCATTTTCTTCCAGTAAGCTCTTAAAAAGAGCTATGGTTAAGTCTTTTAAGGCATAGTGTTCCATGTCGAGATAGAGAGTTACATTCTGCGTTAACGCTTTTTGAAATAGGGGTCGTAAGCGATTTTTTAAAATAAAAATACTTTCATCAAAATCGAGGGCGTTTAATTGCGAGTAAAGAGCAGAAATTTTAATTGAAATATTAACTCGTGGAATAGGTCCTTCATGGGTGGTTTCTAAAGTAGGGTTGTGGGGCCAACTTATGGTTTCTTTTACAAGAGTGTCGAGAAGTTCTAAATAATGGGTTTGATGGTGTTCGGCTTCTTTTTCGGAAACTGCTTTTTCACCAAGAAGGTCTGTTGTGAAACACATGCCCTCGTTCCACATTTTTTTTAATTGGCTTAAAGCATCATGTGGAGTACTTCCAGCGATGAAAATTTTTGCCATATTATTTATATTTTTTTTAAGTGCGGTCAGTGCAATGCGAGATGTGATGCCTTCTGTTGCAGCCATAATACCAAATTGCAAAACTGAAGGAAGTCTTAAACCCGGTCGATTAAAATATTCTTCGATGTGTTGTCTTATTTGATCATCGGTGTGGAGTGTTGGGAAAACATCAACAAAACGAAACATTTCAAGCTTAAAGGCTTTATGTTTCATGCAATATTCTAAAACTTTTCCATTCCACCAGTTTTTGTTGAAAATAGAAGGGGTTTGACGCTGTGCCTCTTCGAGAATGTGGGTTCCCAGGGCTTTAATATCTGCTTCTACGCTAAGCATGGCCGTAGGGTAGCCAAGTGGAACAAAATTGTCATCCCCACAAAAGTGCCAGGCACTTTTTTATATGTTACACTTCTACTCATGAAAATCCGTGTGTTGGGTTGTCATGGTGGTGAATTACCGGGTTTTTCTTCTGTAGGCTTGCTCATTAATGAGAAAATATGTGTTGATGCGGGCAGCATTACAAGTGTTCTCACTCAAAAAGAACAGCTTAAGCTTAAACACGTTCTTATAACCCATGCCCATATGGATCATGTGCGTGATCTTCATTTTCTTGTGGATAATCGTTTTGTGGGTGACTGCTTGAATGAACCCGTTACTGTTTATGGCTCTTCCTTTGTGCTCACAAGTATTCATGAACATATTTTTAATGGCATTATGTGGCCAGATTATACAAAGCTTCCGCCTGGCTCTCCACTTCTTAATCTATATCCCCTAGACAATAAACCCATTAAAATTGAGGGGTTAAGCGTGCAGGCAGTGCCTGTTTATCATGCACAAGAGGCTGTTGGGTACATTGTGAGTGATGGAAAATCTACATGCGTGTTTAGTGGAGATACGACATCTACAGAAGCTCTTTGGAAGGAGTGCACACAATATAAGAATGTAAAAGCGGTTTTTCTTGAGATTTCCTATAGTGAGCGGCGCAAGGATTTAGTGCCTTTAGCGCGGCACCATTGCCCCTCAACCTTTGTTGAAGAGCTTAAAAAATTGCCGCGAGATATTACGGTTTACGCTTATCATTTGAAACCACACTTTTACGACGATATCATTAAAGAATTGAAATCTAAAAAATTATCCAATGTGAAAATTCTAAAAAATGGAGAAATAATTAACATATAAATGAAAAAATTCTTCACTCTTTCTGTACCCAAAATTGCTCTTTTCATTGCGCTCATGCACATTGGAGAAGCTATTTATCTTCATGTTTCTCCCGAGGGGCATTCTTTTCTAAATTATTTAGAATTGAAACTGCTGGACACAAAATTTCAAACGAGAAAAGCACAAAAACCAGACCCAAGAATTGCTATTGTATCCATTGACGATGAAAGTATTAAAAAATTGGGCCGTTGGCCTTGGGATAGAAGAATTTTAGCGCACAGTTTAAAGAATCTTAAAACTTATCAGCCTTCAGTTATTGGAATGGATGTCGTTTTTTCTGAAGTAGATCCACTTGGGGGAGATAAGGTTTTTGCAGAGCAGATTAAGAAAATGGATGATGTTGTTTTAGGTTATTTTTTCTACTTCGATAAAAACTTGCCAAGCCAAAAAAAACTTCCCTCACTCATTAACTTAAAAATAGAGGACGGAAAACCACTTCTAGCAGAATGGCCAGTAGCCAAAAGTGTTGAAATGAATATTTCACCGATTGCAGAAGCCACATCGCATTATGGTTTTTTTGATTTTCCTTTGGATGCCGATGCTGGAGTTCGCCGAGGACATGCGATTATTCAGTATCAAGATGGTTTTTATCCAGCTTTTTCTCTCAAAGTAGCTGCTCTCTATCTTGGAAAGAATATAGGTGTGAGGCTGGATGAGAGTGGTTTTAGAAATATCTTTCTCGATGAGAGAATTATACCTTCCGATGAAAGAGGGCGACTTCTTGTTAATTATCGCGGTGGTAAAAATACTTTTCCACATTATAGTTTTATTGATCTTTACGATGGCACACTCGATGCATCTTTATTTAAAGATAAAATAGTCTTGTTTGGAGTGACAGCCAAAGCCCTTCAGGATCTACGGAATACTCCCTTCTCAACAGACATGGCAGGGGTTGAGGTGCATGCCAATATTATCGATAATATTTTAAATCAAAATTACCTTGTTCGATCTGACAAGCTTTTGTTCTGGGAAATACTGTGCATGTTATTGTTGGGCTTGCTCTTAGGTTGGAGTTTAAACAGATTTAAATCTCGAGTGGGTTCTATTTATACCCTGGGTGTTACAGCTGTTATTTTTTTTACAGATGAATATCTTATTTTTAATCAAGGCATGTGGGCGCACACAGTGCTCATTTTTGTTCAAATTTATATTACTTACGTCAATGCGGTTCTCTATAAATATTTTATAGAAGAAAAAAGAGCTCGAGAAATTAAGGGTGCTTTTGAACACTATTTAGCACCTTCCCTTGTTGCAGAGCTCATTAAAAATCCATCTAAACTTAAGCTGGGTGGGGAAAAAAAATATTTAACAGTTCTTTTTGCTGATATTCAGGGGTTTACAACTCTTTCAGAAAAACTCGATCCACAACTCTTGACGCGCATGACAAACGAATACATGAACGAGATGACAGAAGTTATTTTTCAACATGGGGGCCTCATCGATAAATACATGGGTGATGCTATTATGGTGATTTATGGAGCCCCACTTTCCGATTTAGAGCACTCTAAACACGCTGTTGAAACGGGCACCGCCATGCTTAAAAAGTTAAAAGATATCAATGAAAAATGGCAATCACAGAAGTTTCCACCTTTTCATATAGGTGTGGGGGTCAATACTGGAGACATGCTTGTAGGAAATATGGGAAGCTCTCGTATTTTTGATTACACGGTTGTTGGAGACGCTGTTAATTTGGCGGCGCGGTTAGAGAAGGCCACGAGATATTATAAAGTGCCATTTATTATTACAGAAGAAACGCACAAACACCTCTCGTCACGCTTTCTCACGCGAAAATTAGACATTGTGCAGGTCAAGGGACGAGAGCAGGGCACTGTTATACACGAAGTGATTCTTGGTGATGATCATGAGCTTCCCGCTAAAAAAGAATTTGTACGTCTATATGAAGTAGCTCTAGAGTTTTATCAAAAAAGAGATTTTGAGAGTGCGCTTATACATTTTAAAGAGGCTGAAGAAATTGTGCCAGAGGATGAGCCAATTAATATTTTCAAAAAACGCTGCGAGGAACTTTTGTTAAAAAACCCACCAGAAAATTGGCAGCCTATTCATCTGATACCGTATTCATAGTTACCATGTTGTGTTCTGCGTTGGATCCCCTCCTATGCCTGATTGTAAGACAATCAGGGCGGGGATGACAGTTTAGCTTGCTTTCTTAAGTTTTAAATAACCGTCTTTGAGGAAAATAGTCGTGCGGTTGCGCCCACTTGATTTTGATTCATACAGGGCCTGGTCCACATCATTAAGGAGTCTTTCAAATGATTGTTCGTGTGTTTTGTCAAAGCTCACAACACCTAAGCTAACAGTTACACCAATTGTTTTTCCTTCAAATTCAAACTTGTGGGTTTGTGTTATTTTTCTAATTTTCTCAGCCAAAATATAGGCTTGATTAATATTTGTTTCAGGGAGCGCTATAATAAACTCTTCTCCGCCAAAGCGGGCAAAAACATCGGCTCGTCGAACGGCTTCTTTTATTGTTTTAGCTAATTCAGCCAAAATAGAGTCGCCAGCTCTGTGTCCGTAAGAGTCGTTGATGTTTTTAAAGTGATCAATATCAAACATAACAAGTGAGAGATCAGTGTTGTAACGGCGAACACGTGCGTACTCAGATTCTGCCCATATTTTAAAGTAGGTTTTGTCAAAAATTCCAGTTAAACCATCATAGACTGCCATTTTGTAGAGACGCGCATTTTCAATAGCTACAGCTATTTGGTTTGCATAGCTTGTGAATATAAGAAGATCTTCAGGAGTAAAATCTGTACCATCTATTTTATTAAGAGCTTCAAGAACCCCCGTAACTTTACCTTTAATTTTTAAAGGCACTGCAAGAATAGAGCGGGTTGTAAATTTTGTAACCTTATCAACTCTTTGTGCAAAAAACTTACTTTTATTTACATCGTTCGCAATCATAGGTTCAGCTGTTTGTGCAACATGTCCAGCAATGCCTTCTCCCATCTGGAGACGTATTTCTTTAATTTTTTGGCTACCGCCTTCTGCTTGTGAAAAGAATAGATCCCCTTTTTCAGGATCTACAAGCATAACGGATGAGGCATCGACCTCCATCACTTGCTTTATTGAACGCAAAATAATGTGGAGTAGATCATCCAAATCTAGGGTTGAGTTAATGAGCGCTAACGTATCTAATGCGCAGAGTAATTTCTTTTCTGTCGACATAATAAGGCCTCCCGTTTTCGATATGCCAAATATAAAAATGGAATAAAAAAGATAAATAAGTTAAAAAACTGATTCATGTTTCCGGACTGTCCGTGAGTAAAACCGCCAAAGCATCCACCGCCTCCGCCAGAGCTTCCACCGGTGCCGGGAGGTGCACTACTCACAATATTAACAATAATACCTGGAGCGCTTCCAAAGGCAGAACCTGTTGAGACAACTGCCGATGAGGTACTCGCAACAGATGGAGATGTTGCTATAACAGTTGGATTAGAGCTTTTTGAGGTTACTTCATTAGACATATTATTATCTGTTACAGAAAGACTAATTTCAGTTGATTCTCCAACAGCTCCAGTCACACTTAGCATGTAATTTCCATTTTCAACGGAAACAGCAACGCTCACATTAGAATTACTTGATACGGCAGTGACCGTACTTGCAAGTGAGCCAGAAGAAACGGGAATAACACCTGGAAGGCGTGTGAAGCTTGAATTACTTATATTGACACCCAATATATCAGTGCTGTCATCTGCAATAATACCTGATTCAGTGAGATTAATTTTTTCTCCTGAATGTTTATCAAAAGTTTTTTTAGCAGTTGTTGTAAAAATAAGAGGTATATCATTAACGGGAACAATATTGAGTAGGAAGGGTCGATAAGTTATCGCCCCAGTTACTGGATCTGTGCGTTTCAGAAGAATTTGAGTAATACCTGCCACTCCTTTTTGAAGACTGACAGTCATTGTATCAGTGGCAAACGTGGTATTTTGAATGAAAAGTCTGTTCATGCTTGATTCTTCAACGGAAAAACCACCAGTTCCTGTAAACTTGAAAATGCGTTGTGCTGAATTGGAGCCACCTTCCTCTACAGCACAGATGATAGCTTCTTTAATATCCCCTGAAGTTGTACAATTTCCGTTGGTACCTGTGTGAGATGCATGAATTTCTAATTCTGGAAATGCACCAGATGGTTTTGTTCGCTTGTTCCAGGTGAGTAAATAAAGATTTGAATCTTGGGTTTCATCATAGCTACTTCCCGGCATCTGGCCAGCAGTGAGGGCCTTTTTGACACTTACCTTAATATAATAAGTGCCTGTTCCCGGTGCTTCGAATTGGAATATGAATGGGTCAAGTTTAGCTGGTTTTTTTTCATCTTTTTCATAAGCATTGCTATCAGTTTCAACAAGAGTGGCGCCTCCCGCATTAAGGATTTCTAATTTTAAATTAACAGGTGAACGAAGTTCTGAGGCTGTTACGCCTACATCCAAACGATCACCTGAATTTAAGCTTAGTTTATAAAAATCTTCATCAAAGGTAAGAGGGGTAGAACTCGGTACTGTTGATACAAGAACTCCATTTGTAAATTGAGCGAGGCTAAGATCCGTTGCTTGGTTTTTTGAGTCATTGGTTTCATGAAAATTGGACATAGAAACAGGATCAACGGGTATGTTAATACCTGATTCGCTTGAATCAAAAATAACGGGCACTCCCGATACGGCAGATGTGAGATAAAAACCTGCCTTAAAATCATCTTCATCTTTTGCATTATTATAATAACTTCCAAAGGCGTTGTACCGAACAGGGTGAACAAAAAGAACATATTTGCCGTCAGAAGGTAATCCAGAAATGCTAAAATTTCCGTTTGTGTCTGCAATATTTCCAGCCCATATTTCTCCTTGTTGCCACAAACCTTCATCAGCACGAATAGCAATAATATGGGCTCCAAACATGGCTTCAGTTCCTTTTTTAACTGTGCCGGAAAGTGTGATGGCTGAAAGAGGTGTGTTTGGAGGATATACAGCTGAAAGCCCTGCAATTTCATCCGTGGAAAGAAATCTCTGCATATCCTGAGCACTAAAATAGAGACTTGCACGGGCAAGTGCAGAGTGGGTAAACCCGGCAACGTGCATAAGCTCATGAGTTGCTACGTCAGCAAGGTTAATTTTTGTTCCTGATGTTTTATCTGAGCCATAGAGAAAGTTATAATAAGTATTAAAATGAATATCAGCGTTTACAATTTCACCCGTATTAATAAAAAAAGTTGTTTGTGTTTCAGCTATAACTGACGTGGCGCCCATGTCTTCAAAAAAGATATTGTGTATGCCATCGTAACTTGTTTCTTTCTTTGTTGTGATTTCTGCTTCAAAATGAAAGTTAGTATATTTCGGATAGAGCGCATTGATGGCGTTGATGGCAGAAATAATGGAAGCCAGGTCTTTTGAGTCATAAGATGTAGAGCGGCCATTTACATAATCACCAGAAACGTTTATTGAGAGTTTAATAGCTTCTTGATTAAAGTTCTTAAGCCATTTAAGAAGGGCACTTCCATATCTTTCCTGATTATAAGCAAGGCCTAAGAAAGGGAGTAGTAAAATTATGAAAGTAAAAATTTTTTTCATTTTTGTTCTTTTATAATTTCTTTTAATTCATCTACAAAATCGTTTGCGTCTACATGCCTGACTCTATCGTGGTTACAGGTTAGAGGATCGTGCTGATGAAGG
>ORJL011537143.1_pt1 | contig 16680 bp, 17 predicted proteins | sample 1779941 | NCBI WGS metagenome assembly ORJL01 (sample SAMEA104232317, study PRJEB22302) | groundwater metagenome | biome: forest; feature: aquifer; material: groundwater | place: USA | collected 2011-08-07 | depth 5.8 m | reverse complement strand
GCTTAGTATCTTAGCATTTTCTTTGATTACCCTATATTTATCTATGCCAAATACCCTTCTTAGTATGTCTAATCTTACTTCTTTATCACCAACAAGTATCTGCTTCATTTCCTCTTGCGGGGTATAAACTGTATATCTGTAAATTAAAGATTTTGATTTTGTTAGTGATTCTGGAGGATAATTTAATAAGTCCAAAATTGCTTGCTTCAATTCTAGGGCACTCAGCTCTTGTTTTTTTCCATTTATTGTTATAGTGCCGTGGTCTTGTGCTATTTGGCTTCCAGATTTTTTTAATGTTCTTTTTATTGAAACTTGCTTGTTGTTTATAACCAAGTCTAGACTAACAGATCCTTTGTCCTTGCCATTCCTTAGCAAAGAAGATCCTGAGAGGTAGCCTTTGCTGATTCCGAATAAAGCGAATTCAATTGCCAACAAGATTGTAGTTTTTCCAGAGCCTATGTCGCCAGAAAGAAGAGTTGACCCTTGTGGAAATTCTAGCTCTTGGTTTAGGTAGCTTCTTATATTTTCAAGCTTTATTTTCTTTATTATCATTTATTTGGGCTCCAGAGTTCATCTATCCCCAATACTTTTATTGCATTTGACAATAACCTCGATTCAAATTCTGCAGTCTTCTCCGCTTCATCTTTTTCTAAAGAAAGTGTTTTTACGAGTTCTGTTATTAATTGTTCTTGATCAAAATTAAATATTTCATTAGAGCTATTTTTACTGGAGAATGTGTTTATTATGCTGGCTTCAACATCTGTTAATGAACCAGTTTCTATCTTTAGTTGTTCATATTCTTTTGTAGTCAGTTTATTTGTATTTTTTAGTACTGTAAATGCTTTTTCTAATTTTGAATAGATATCTTTGAAATTGATATCATTTATTTTTCCGGACTTTAGCACTCCAGAAATTCTTAAAGTAATTATTTTTTCTTCCACATCTTTGTTTATTGACTTTAATATCTTTGATGTGGCCTCTTGTGATGAAAGATTATTAACATCAATATCAAAACTTACTGTATCATAAAATTTAACTGGAATCCTTTTTATATTTATTTCTCCATTTACATCTGCTATGATAAATGATCCATGCTTCAATGTTTCTATCTCTTCAAAGTTGTTTGGGAATAATGGACCTGGAAAGGCGAACAATCCATAACCTGGAACTCTCTGATCAAAGATAGAGTGGATATGCCCGCCGGCGTAGTAGTTGAAGTTTTTTGGGAATGAACTTAAAGATTCAAAATCCAGTTTTTCAAATGCAATAGTTTTAAACTCATTAATGCCGCAGTGAAACATAAATATCTTAAAGCCAGGCTCTTTCTCTAAATTTGTCTTATTCAATTTGTTGTATACAAATCTGTCTAAGCCCGATCTCTTTCCATAGATACCGGTTATCTTTGTATTAGTTTTGTCAATAGTAAACTTTAATTCTATTTTTCCGTCAACCTCTTCAAATTTAGTAACATTTTCCAATATGCCTGTTTTTTCTAATACATCCAGCATTGTTTTGTTGCTAGGGCTGTAATCGTGGCTTCCAGGAATGATGTAAACAGAAATGTCATGGTCTCGGGCCTTCTGCAATATAGCTGCTGTTTCCTTGATCAAATCTATAGGGGGAAGAGAAGTATTAAACAAGTCTCCAGAAATTAGAATAAATGCTACATTCTCTTTTAAACATATTTCAATCGCTTTTTCAAAGCTTTTGATCCCTATGTCTCTTAGCTTTGGATCTCTCCAAGATCCAATGTGGCAGTCAGCTAAATGTGCAAATTTCATAAGCAAGAATAGATAGGAAAGATATAAATTACTTACTAAGTGAACTACCCTGCCTTAAGAGATAGAGCTTCTTGGCTATGAGTTAAGGGGCAATGAACTGAAGTCATGCATAATATGTACTGTCTCGCCTTTTTTGTAGCCCATTTCTTCAGCCAATATGGCTAGATTATTCAAAATTTCTAAAGTGCCCTGTGCTGGAATTATATGTTTGGGTTTTATCATATCTATGAAATCCCTTAAGTCTTCTTTAGCCGCATGTCCGGAAACATGGATTTCTTTAAAGATTCTTACTTTCTTACTTTTTAGATTGGCTTCTAATTTTGCCCTATTTTCAATGTTTTCCCTTACAGGAATTGTTTTTGAGGAGAATATTACTAGGTCTTCTGGTATAAATTTAAAGGGATATTCATTATTTGCTATCCTTACTAAAGTAGAATTTGGCTCTCCTTGATTACCAGTGCAAACTATCAAATATTTGCTCCTGTTTTTTTCTATAATTTTTAATGCTTTTTTGATTTGGTTACGATAGGTAAATATTTTGACTCTCTTTGTGAAATTTATTAGGTTTAGCTTTTCGGCAGCGCTAACATACTTATTCAGGCTTCGCCCCATGAAAACTACCTTTCTGTTAAGCATGATTCCCAAGTCTACAATGCTTTTCAGTCTGGCTATATGTGAAGCAAATGTTGTGACAATAATGGAGTGGTTGTGATTATTAGTTCCAAGCAAAACATCCTTAAGCATTTCCCTGGCAACTTTTTCACTTGGAGTTTTTTTCTCTTCTCCGGCATATAAAGCATCTACAATCAAAGCTATTACCCTCTTGCTTTGTCCGAGTTTTCTCAATCTTTCGTAGTCTGGCTTTTTCCCGACAACAGGATAGTTATCAAGCTTAAAGTCATTTGCATAAACTATGATGCCATATTTTGTATGGATTGCAACAACTACTGTCTGTAATGTGGAATGAGTGATGTTAATGAATTCTACCTTAATATCTTTATTTATTTTAAACTCTGACCCTGCATTTATTACCTTAAGCTCATTTGGAAGTTTCATGTTGTCATCTTTTAACATATTACTCAAAACCTGTATTGTAAACGGTGATCCGTAAATTGGGCAGTTATAACGAGGTGCTAGATATGCAGCAGCACCAGTATGGTCCAGATGGCAATGACCAAGAATAATTGCCTTGACATTTTGTTTATATCTGTCTAAGATTGAATCGTCAGGAACAGCCCCTATCTTAATCATACGTTCTCTGGTTAGATATTCTCTAGCATTATTTTCTTCTTCTATATCCAAAAGCCTTGGTATGTAAAGTCCCATGTCAAGAATTATGATGTCGTTGTCTATTTTGACTGCGCTCATATTCTTGCCTACTTCGTCAAAACCACCAATAGTAAATATTTCTATAGACATTTATGCTTTTTAGAATTTGGATAGTTTATATACTTTCCTAGTCAATTGCGAGCTTGTCATTTATTTTTATGCTTGGGAGTTTTGTACATTCTATTATCAAAGAAGCTGGATTTTTTGGCATTGAGAATGGTTGAAATGGATAACATCTTTTAATGTCTACTACAATGTTTTCCTTGTTCAACCAGATTACATAGATCGGGTAAAAAACGAAGAGCATATGTATTGTAGAAAAAAATTTTGACTCCCTGCCAAGTTTTAATAGGATGGCTTCACTATCTCTGGGTTTTGGTCTAAACATCAAGCCAAAGGCATTCAGAAATCTTGCTTCTTGAAAAATCAGCCTATTTTTGTTAAAAACTTTCATAAATAAACAAAGTTACATTTTTATTTAAAGCTTGCTAAGTAGTTATTTGAGAACAATTAATTTTAAATTCTTTCACTTTTTACTGGGCATCATGAAGATATCTTTTATAGGAACTCATGGTGTTGGAAAAACTGGACTTGCTTGGACTCTGGCAGGAAATTTAAAAAAGGGTGGTCATTCTGTAGACCTGCTTCCTGAGGCAGCCAGGATAATTGCGGATTCCGGACTTCAAATAAACGAAAGCTCTACGGAGAAGGCCCAAAATTTGATCTTAAAAAAACAGATTAGTATGGAAAATTTTTATTCTTTAAAGTGCGAAATTCTGGTCTGTGACCGAGCTGTAATTGACAACTTTGTCTATCTGATTAGAGTTTTGAAGAAAATGGGATTGGAGAAAACTCTTTTTAATAAAAAGATCAAGTTTTATGAGAATATTGTTAATAATCATCTAAAAAAATACCCTTATGATTATTTATTCCATGTACCAATAATAACAGAAAAGTTTAATGTTAAGGATTTGTACAGATCTAAAAACCCTGAATTCAGAAAAGAGATTGACATATTGCTTAAAGATTATCTAAAAAATATAAATACTGGAGAGAATACTGTGTTTACAGAACTTCCAAAGAACAAACCAAATAGCTGGAATAGAATCGTAAGAGACACAATAAAATTAGATATATAATAAAAAATATAGCTTATAGTTCAAAAGTATTTAAATATAAGTTCAGTTTTATATACAACTCATTGTATATTCATTATAAGAATACCACAATATATTGTGTTAATACTCATGATTTGTCCATTTTGCAACAATCTTCGTAGTAAGGTAGTTGATAAAAGAGAGAGCAAGTTAGGAATTACTAGAAGAAGAAGAGAGTGCTTAAAATGCAAAAAAAGATTTACAACCCATGAAAGAATTGAGTTTACTCCATTAATAATTGTCAAAAAAGACAGCAGAAGAGAGCCATTCAATCATGAAAAGTTAAGAAATGGGTTGTTGAAGGCTTGTGAAAAAAGACCGGTTAGCCATGATATTGTAGAAAAAATGGTTAATGAAATAGAAAACGAGGTAAGAAATCAAAAATCTAGTGAGGTTCCAAGTTCATTTGTTGGAGAACTAGTGATGAAGAAGTTGAAAGATGTTGACCACGTTGCCTATATAAGATTTGCTTCGGTCTACAGGCAGTTTGCTGATTTAAGCTCATTTGAAAAAGAACTTAAAGGCTTATTAAAAAAATGAGACAGCTTATAAAATCTTTAATGGAAGAGAACAAGCTTTTGTATGAAGCTTATCTCAACCTTAGAAAAGAAATTTATGTCATAAAATATGGCAATAGAAAAAATAAGGAGATGTTCCGCTAAAATGCCAAAGTTAAATTATAATCCAACTAAACATTTGCTATTAGAGGAGTTAGTTAGTAAGGGTGTTTCTCAAGAAGCAATAAGCAAAGTTTCTTCTTTTGGGTATAACGGAAAAAGATTTATTGATAGGTTAGAAATTGGAAGGGCGATTTATGATTCAAATGGTAAAAATGGTGATTATGGAAATGGGCTAGCTATTGATAGACACTTTACTAAAGATATAAAGGATCCTTTTGAAAGCGTTGGAAAATATTGTATTAGACATCTTGAAATTCAATCTGATGATGGCGATGTTATATTCTCAATTGATGCGGAATTTCCAGAATCATGGACCGAGAACTCTGCTAAGGTGGCTGCTTCTAAATATTTTTTTAAACCAAATGACGCAGAATGGCAGGAAAAAATTAAGAGTGTTACTGGTAAGCCCTATGAGTATTCTCCAAAACATTTATTCAATAGGATTTCTACATTTTTTGGTAATTGGGGGCAAAAACTTGGTTATTTTGCTAGTGAAGAAGATAAGAATATATTTGAGGATGAGTTGAATTATCTGCAAATTAATCAAATGTTAGCATTTAATTCGCCTGTTGATTTTAATGCAGGACTTTATGATGTTTATGGTATCACTGGGTCTCCTGGATTAAATTTTGTCAGGGATCCAAAGATAGGTGAAGTAAAAAAAATTGAAGATGGTTGTTATATCCACCCTCAATGCCATGCTTGTTTTATCAAGGGACCTGATGACAACTTAGAAAGTATATTGCATCATGTTGTTGTTGAAGGCGGCATATTTACAAATGGCTCTGGTGTAGGACATGATTTAAGTGTTTTAAGGGGAAGGGGTGAATCTCTTTCAAGCGGTGGAAGATCTTCTGGTCCAATGAGTTTCTTTGGTGTATATGATGCTGTGGCAAGCACAATAAAATCTGGTGGAAAAACTAGAAGGGCTGCTAGGATGACCACGATGAAATATACTCACCCAGATATAATGGAATTTATTGAAGCTAAACCAAGAGAGGATTATAAAGCATTATTGTTAATGAAGGCTGGACTTTCTCCGGGATTTGAAGGGGAAGCTTATACTAGTGTTAAATATCAAAATACCAATCTTTCTGTAAGAGTTGATGATGAATTTTTTAAAAAAATTGATGAAAATGGTGATATTGAATTAAAGTTTGTCAAAAGTGGCAAAGTTGCCGGAAAAATAAATGCAATGAATATGCTAAAAAAAATCTCCCATGGTAGCTGGAGGATTGGAGACCCGGCAATGCAATATGAGAGCAAAATCCAGGAGATGCATACTTGTAAAAATTCAGGACCAATAAATTCTAGCAATCCTTGCTCTGAATATATGTTTTTAGATGATACATCATGCAATCTTGCATCGTTGAACTTGTTGAAATTTAGTGATAAACATGGAAATTTTGATATTGGTACTTATAAAAAAGCAATAAAAATTGCTACTATTGCATTAGATATCGCTAATGATGCTGGATCCTATCCTGATGAAAAGATTGCTAAGATAAGTTCTGAATTTAGGACAATCGGATTGGGCTATGCCAATCTTGGCTCATTAATAATGAGAAAGGGCTTAGCTTATGATTCTGAAGAGGGAAGGGCATTGGCTGCTGCTTTAACTGCAATATTGACTGGAGAGTCTTACAAGACCTCTATTGAAATGTCTAAAAAGCTTGGGAGTTTTATACATTATGAATTCAATAAAGAGCCAATGTTAGACGTGATGAGAAAGCATATGAGTTCCTTGGACGATGTGATGTGGGCCCATTTAGATGATAAATTCAAACAGGAATCATATTCTATTTGGAATGAGGTTATTGAAGATGGCAAGAGATTTGGATTCAGAAATGCACAAGCGACGGTTTTAGCTCCAACTGGAACAATAGGATTTCTGATGGCTTGCGATACTTTTGGTGTGGAGCCTAGCATAGCATTAATGGCTCAAAAAAATTTAGCTGGTGGAGGAAAATTAACATTAGTAAATGAGGAGGTTTCTAACGCCTTAAACAATAGAGGATATAGTCCAGAACAAATTAGTGATATAATTGATTATATAAAACAAAAAAATGTTGTTGATGGTGCACCTCATTTAAATCCAGACCACTATTCAATATTTGACACAGCATTTACTCCTCAAAAAAATGGAAGATCAATTTCCTTTGAAGGCCATATTAAAATGTTGGGAGTAACACAACCTTTTATTTCAGGGGCGATATCAAAGACCAATAATTTGCCAGAAACTGCTACAGTAAAAGATATATATGATGGCTATATACTTGGTCATAAATTAGGTCTAAAAGCATTGTCTGTCTATAGGTATAACAGTAAACCAGTTACTGTTCTAAATTTTGGGGAAGAAAATATTTACAAAGAATTAAGGCGTGGAGAAAAAAGAGAGTTTCCATTCCCAACTCTTGGAATTGAGCATGAGATAGAGATTAATGATCCAGAACTGGGCCCAACTAAATTTCATGTTAGGACTGGCGAGTTTGAGGATGGAACAGTTGGAAAAATATTTATAGACTGCGCTCAAGCTGGAAGTTCTTTAAGAGGCATATTGCAAAACTTCGCAATTGGAGTTTCGAAGGCATTAACTCGTGGAGTAAGTTTAGATGATTTAGTAAATACATATGCAGGGCAGGAATACGCCCCAAAAGGATTTGTAAGAATTCCTAAAAAAGGAAATTTATCATTGCCGCACCCTTATATCAAAACAACCAAATCAATTGCAGATTATATATTTAGGATGCTTGCAATAGAGTATCAAGGAAGAACAGAATTTGCAACAGAACCAGACAAAATAGAAGTATCCAAATTAAGAGGGGTGGTTAATGGTGCTATTGATACTTATAGGAAGAACAAAATAGATGACTGGGATTTTGATCAAGTAATAAAGGATTCAGAGCTTGGTGGATTTAATACTGTTGAAGGGGGTCAGAAAAAAGTTATACCAACAAAAACAAAACCTATTAATGGTATTGGAACAAGAAATGCTGGTATTTTTTGCAAGAAGGGACATTTGATGGAAATTGTAAAATCTGGGTGCTGGAGATGTCCTGAATGTTTTGAGGAAGTAGGTGGTTGTGGGTAGAGGCTGTAAATTTTTTACTTTTTTATTACTACATACTTTTTTAAATCACTGAAAATTGCTATTTAAGTTATGAAAATTGTTATAAGCCTTGGTGGAAGTGTTATAATTCCTAATAAGGTTGATCTAGAATATCTTGAAAAATTCAAAAGATTAATTCTTAAATTAAAAAAGAAACATAAAATTATTATTGTTACAGGTGGTGGAAAGACTGCTAGAACTTATATCAATGCTTTAGAAAAAGATGGCTTAGACAAGAAAACATTGGCTTATATAGGAATTTTTACAACAAGGCTTAATGCAAGACTAGTAGCTGCCTTATTCAAACTAAAAAAAATACCTTCTACTGAAAAAGAACTTAAAAAAATGATAAAGAAAGAGAGACTAGTGGTAACTGGAGCTTTGGGTTTTCATCCAAATATGACAAGTGACGGGACTGCTGCAGAAGCTGCAATGCATTTAAACGCAGATTTATTCATAAACATAACTAATGTAAATGGGCTTTATACCAAAGACCCTAAAAAATTTAAAGAGGCAAAAATAATCAAGCAGATAAGCTTTAAAGATTTCTTTAAAATAGCCAGAAAAATAAAATTCAGGGCTGGCCAACATTTCGTTTTGGATAAGAAAGCTGCTGAAATTATCTATAAAAATAGGATTAAAACTGCAATTGTAAATAGGGGTGTGAAAAATATAGTTAACCTTTTATCAGGCAAAAAGTATGTCGGAACAACAATTTCTTAGTTTGTAACAACTATAAAATGGCGAAAAAATAGAAAGATTTAAATATAGACATTTTAATAAGGCAATTTATGAATCCTATTCAACATAATAAACCATCTAATATAACTCCTTATAGTTCATTAATATATTTAAGGCATTACGTGGGCAAGGAGGGCATAGGCAGATTTATAACTAAAGCTGGGGTAACGGAGCCCAGTTTTACTGGGGGGTCTAGAGAACCATTTCTAAATGTTTTAGCGGAGAATTTTGAATCATATCTAAGGAAACTTGTTAATATGAGACCAGAACGTTTGCCTGAGCAATTGATAAAAACTGAAACAGAAATTAAAGAACTTCTTCAAAGATTAGAACTTGAAGCTTACAAACCTAAGGGCCTTGATACAAAATCTAGCCTTGGAGAATCACTTTTGTGGATATTAAATGTAAATGGTGTAACTTCAGAGTATTTTGATGTTAGAGCTAAAATTAATCTAAAAACTAAAATGCTTTCTGTATCTGAGCGCATTGGACAGATATCTTTAGAGAATTTACTTCCTAGAGCTATACACCAAAAACCTAAAGATAGAAGAATGCAGTACGACTATCTTAGGGGTTATCTTCCTAGGTACTTTAAATAACAATCTTAATAAATAAAAAAACTCTTATTTTTTTATGGTAATAATAGTAACTGGAACTCCGGGGACAGGCAAGACCAAAGTTGCAAAATCTATAGCTTCTAGGCTGAAGTTTAAGTATATTGACATAAACAAAATAATTAAAGAAAATAAATTAGTAGTTGGCTACGATAAAAAAAGAAATACCAATATTGTAGATGATAAAAAATTAGTAAAAATTTTAGTTAGCATGATTAAAAAAAACAAGAAAGTTGTGATAGATGGTCATTTAAGCCATTATATTCCAAGCAGGTATGTTGATTTATGTATAATTACTAGATGTGACTTAAAAACATTGAAAAAGAGGTTGAAAAAACGTGGATATAGTAAGGAAAAGATTAGAGAAAATTTAGATTCAGAGATTTTTGAGATTATATTGAATGAATCCTTGGCCTTAAAACATAAAGTGTTTACTATTGATACGGGCATAAAAAATGGCCTATCTTCCAAAGCGCCTTTTCCTTTTTGAATATTCTTTTAAGCATTCAACAAGGTCTTCCTTTTTAAAGTCTGGCCATAATCTATCTAAGAATATCCATTCAGAGTAATTAGCCTGCCAAATCAAGAAATTAGATGTCCTTTTCTCTCCACCAGTCCTAATCACCAAATCTGGTTCAGCAGTAGTGTATAAATTTTTTGAAAAGGTTGATTCGTTTATTTGGTCTATGTCAAGTTTGCCTTTTTTAATCTGCGTGGCTAATTTTTTAATGGCATCTATAACTTCCTGTCTTCCTCCATATGCCATTGCCAAATTTATTATAAAGCCATTGTTATTTTTTGTCTGTTCCATTATTGAATACATTACTTTTTGTAAGTCTTTTGGAAACATATATATTCTTCCAATAAAGTTTACTCTAACACCATATTTTTTAATTCTTTCATCATTCTTGAAGTTGTTGAATTCTTTTTTGAATAGACCCATTATATAGGAAAATTCCTTTTCTGGCCTATTGAAATTGTCAACAGAAAAAGCATATAATGTCAATTCCTTTATTCCAAATTCGTAGCACCAGTCAAATAGGGCTTCTACTTTTTTTGCACCCCACTCATGACCTTTATATGGTTTTAGCATTAAGCGTTTAGCAAAACGTCTATTTCCATCTAAGATTATGGCTACATGTTTTGGAACTCTACTTGATATGAATTTCATTTTTATCAAAGGTAATTATTAAAAGGAAAATATTTTAAATCTTTTGCAAGAGCATTTTTTGCTTCTATTTTTTTTCTATGTATATTTGGAAGATCTTTTATTATTTTTAAATAAAAATTTATTTTACTTTCTGTTAGTATCGCAATAGTAAATTCAGAATCATTCCTCGCAGAATAAAGAGATGTTTTATTTCCATCTAATTTTGCTAGGTATAATAGCTGATTGGCTAACTTTCTATTTTTTAAAGAAGATACTAAAGTCAATCTAAATCTTTCATGATTTTTGGATGTTGTATTATGCTTAGCATAACCTTCATCAACAAAGGCCGCTCTTAAAATCGCTCTTCTAAATTCCTTATATTTAGCTAAATATAGTATCTTAGTAGATAAATATGCTTTTTTACTATTATATTCCTTTACTCTATAGTGATTGGATAGCAACTCGGACAAAGATTTAAATAAAAAATAGCAATTGTCTGTATGCCCATAGCAATTTATTCCAAAACATTTTATTAATAGTCCCTTAAATTGTTCTTTTGTAGGTTTATCATATCTCACTTTATACCTTATACATGAATTTTTTTCTTTGCTGCCATCAAAAATTCCATGAGCAATTATTTGAATATGTAATGGTGATTCTTCTATTGGAAATTTTATTTTTATTAACCTATTGTGTGTTTTTATATGTGTTATCTTATTATCTAACTCAACAAAATTTATATTTATAGAATTTAATAATTTTTTAAGTGTCTTAACTCTTGGGCATTTCTTTCCAGATTTAATGTTTTGTAATGTCCTTCTTTTTATGTAAGGATTGTAAGTTGTCTTTATTGTTTTATTTATAAAACTTTGTTTAACTTTCACTGGACACTCTTGTGGTAATTCCCACCAATGAATTAAATTTTTATTTTCTAATTGTTTCATACAAATCACATATAATTATTATGAGAAAGAATTATTTATAAACTTTTCTAAGCCGCCTGAGAACTATCTTAAATTATTCTGTTATAACTTCCAGTTTACCGAATCTGCCTGCTGTAAGCTGCTTTTCTCCTTGAAACTCATTTACATAGCCATTAGTTATCTTTACTCTGTCTCCTATTTTTACTGTGTCTATTTCATCATTCCAAAGAGTCAATTTTATTTCACCAGTATCATCTGAGGCTGTTACATTACAGACTCTACCTGGCTTTCCAAACTTCTCAAATGTCCTGACTTCCCCGATATCTTTTATTGTAACCTCAATCTCTATCTTTCCCTGCCTTGGTTTTAATTCGTTTATTTTCATTAGAATTTTTTCAAAAATTAATCTATTTATAAATCTTCTTATAATAAAAATTATTTTGAATTGAGGTATAAAACTTCTTCATCATCTAAATTAAGCTGTTTTGCCAATCCCAAATTTTTGTCTTTTTTTAGGATGATACTCAAATAAGGCAATATTTCTTTAACAACCCTCCTTGAAGAAAGATGAACTGATTTAGAGAGCTTTAAAGAAATGTCTTTCCTTTTTTGATATTTCATCTTTGCCAACCAATATTTTAGAATTCTGGTATTTCTTTTGTAATTTGTAAAATTTCCAGAGATTTTATTCTTTGCCAAAGAGACTCCCACAGTCATTAAATTATTTTGATAGACCAAAAATCTGTAGTATTGCCTGTTCCTTATTCTACCTCTAAAAACATCGGCTCTTGACAATGCATCATAAGCATTTATTAAATCATTGCCAGAGTATTCCAAATGCAAGTTCTCATCAAGCCATAAAAAAGCCTCGTCTATGTCTATATCAGAGTTGTCTATAGAATACAAAACCATCTTAGTATTTTTAGTCTTAAATATTGTCTTTAAAGCATTAAAAACAGATGTTTTTTTGTTTCTGTCTTCTACTGATAAAATATCATTTTCTGAAATAGAATCTTTATTTGCAGAAATGGTTTGTAGGTCCGTTATAGCTGCTCTTAAGTCGCCATTTCCTTTCATGGCTATTTTTCTTAAGAATTCTTCTGTGCAGGTTATTTTTTGTATATTGCAGATTTTTCCTAAAACTCTAGCTATTGTCATGTAGTCAAGGCTTTTGAACTCTATCATGTTAGAAAGATTCCTTATAGAAGAAAGCTTAGAATCCCAAGGGTCATTTGCAGTTATTATTATCGGGAAATTTGAGTTTTCTATCAATCTTGAAATTGCTTGAGATCCTCCTTTATCTTCGCTATTTAAAATACCATCTATCTCGTCTATGATTATAATTTTTTCTTTGAAGAAAAGGCTTTTTTGGTTTAGTGCAGGTTCAATTATTGAATCTATTTTGCTAGAACTCCTATAATCGGAGGCGTTTAACTCCAAAATTTCAAAATCAAGCTCATTTGCCAAGGCATAGATAGATGATGTTTTACCAACTCCTGAGGGCCCATATACTAAGGCAGCTTTCTTTTTTTGTTTTTTGAAATTTATGATAAAATCCTTTAGCTTTAATAACGCAAAGTCCTGCCCATAGACTTCCTTTGATGTTTTTGGTTTATACAATTCAGTAAAGACTTTCATTTTCCGAGAAAATTAACAAGAAAGGTTTCTAATTGGATAAATTCATCACTGCCTTCAACCATCCTAAATTCTATCTCGCCGCACTTGTCCATCAACTTTATTTTTTCTTCATCTTTCATTTCGAGATTCCAGATTTCTTTTGAGATCTGTTTTATGACATCCATACCGGATAATCCGTGTTTCAACATTATGTCGAGAAGCTTGTTCCTTGCAGTCTGAAAGTCTTTTCTGGCCATGTTTAGAACTTCCTTGATTTCTTTTGGTTCTGCTAGACTTATTATATCATAAATTACTTTTTCTGTAACATTATTAGAAATGGCTGCACAGCTTTGAAGTACGTTTTCCATCTTTCTGGCATCGCCTTCGCTTATTTCATATAGGGCGTTAATTGCTTTTTCATCTATCTTTAACTTTTCATTTTTGGCGATATTCTTTATAATATCTATAAACGTGCTCTTGTTTAAAGGTTTAAACCTAAAAACTGTACATCTGCTCAGTATTGGATCGATAATCTTGCTAGAATAATTACAGCTCAATATAAATCTTGTAACATTGGTGTAATTTTCCATAGTCCTTCTTAGGGCTTGTTGGGCTTCCCTAGTGAGAGAATCGCATTCATCCAAAAATATTATCTTAAAAGGTACATTTGCAATGGCCTTTGTTCTTGAAAAATCCTTGATCACATTCCTAACTATATCGATACCTCTATCGTCTGAAGCGTTTAGTTCTAAAAAATTATCTCTCCATGTTGGGCCATATAACTCTCTGGCGATTACTAATGCCATCGAGCTTTTTCCAATTCCTGCCGGCCCCGCAAACAATAAATTTGGCATGTTTTTATTTTTTACAAATGCCTCGACTCTTTCTAGTATCATTTCCTGGCCTTTTACTTCTGAAAACTTCATCGGCCTATATTTCTCGGTCCAAAGCATAGAATCAAATTCTGGCATAATCGCTATGAAAAATAGATAATATATAAATGTTTAGATAAGAAAGCTGTGTGTGAACCCGCCTACACACTCTTTTTAACTTGTTAGAATACGCCATCATTAATTAAATTTACAATTTCTAATTTCAAAAGATTTATATACAAGTTTATCATAAACATTCTATACCAATTAAAATAAAAGTAAAGGGGGTGAAAAGATGGCAAAATCTTTTGGTGCATGGGCATTCTTAACCGGTGTAGTACTAGCAATTATTATAGGCTTAGTAAGTGGTGGAACAATAAATGCCTTATGGGCAGGTATACTAGCTTTAATAGGTTTAATAGTGGGATTACTTAATGTTACAGATAAAGAAGTAGCTCCGTTCTTGATGGCTGGTATTGTCCTTGTTATCGCCAGCAGTTTAGGCAGTGCCGCAATGGGAAGTATACCTTTGTTGGGGGGCGTCCTAAATGCAATCAACATATTGTTTGTTCCAGCAACAATAGTAGTAGCCTTAAAATCAGTATTTGCATTAGCAAAAAACTAGACTAATGTAATACTGCTTCTTTTTTCTTTTTATTTTTTGTGAAAATGCAAAGTAATATAAATTTAAAGTGTATAAAAGAGAAATAATTTTATAAACACCCAAACTCAAATACCTAAAATGTTACCAGAAGAACAATTAATTCAGCAAAGACTAGACAAGCTAAAGGCATTGAAAGAACTTGGAGAAAACCCATATGACTATAGCTACAATAAAACAGATAGTTCCAAAGATATTTTCGAAAAGTTTAAAAAATTAAAAAAAGAAGAAAAAACCAAGAAAAAAGTTTCTATCGCTGGAAGGATTATGAGCCTAAGACAGATGGGTAAGGCCTCTTTTGGTCATATTCAGGATGCTTCTGGAAAGATTCAGTTCTATATAAGAGAAGATGAAAATGAAAGAAACTACAAGATATTCAAAAAACTTGATCTTGGAGACATAATAGGGCTTAGTGGTTTTGTATTTAGAACCAAGATGGGAGAAATTTCTATCTGGGTACAAGAAATCAAGCTTTTGACAAAATGCATCAAGCCATTACCAGAAAAATGGCATGGTCTACAAGACACAGAACTAAGATACAGGCAACGCTATCTCGATTTAATAGTCAATCCAAATGTAAAAGAAGCCTTCATGAAAAGAGCCAAAATAATCGAAGCAATAAGAGAATTCCTAGTAAAACAAGGTTATATTGAGGTTGAAACTCCAATACTTCAAACTATTTATGGGGGAACTAGTGCGAGGCCATTTGAGTCAAAGCTTAATGCATTAAACATTAGAGTATTTATGAGGATTTCCAACGAACTTTATTTGAAGAGGCTGCTTGTTGGCGGCTATGAAAAGATATTCGAATTTTCTCAGGACTTTAGAAACGAGGGCATTGATAAAACACATAATCCTGAATTTTTGTTAATGGAAACGATGTGGGCATACGCCGATTATAATGACAATATGAATTTAACAGAAGAACTAATTGAGTATGTGGCAAAAAAAGTTCTAAGAACCACAAAGGTAGAATTTCAAGGTAAAAAAATTGACCTCAAAAGGCCATGGCAACGCTTTACAATGATAGAAGCAATAAAAAAATTTGCGAATATCGATGTAGAAAAATTAAACGATTCCAAACTAAAGGAAATTTTAGACAAAAATAAGTTTGAATATAAGAGTTTTTCAAGAGGTATTGCAATAGGGCTTATTTTTAAGAACAGGGTAGAGCATAATTTAATTCAACCAACTTTAATCTATGATTATCCTGCAGAAATCAGCCCCCTGTCTAAAAAGCATAGAACTAATTCAAATTTTGCAGAAAGATTTGAGCCTTTCATTAATGGATGGGAGCTAGGCAATTCTTACTCAGAACTTAATAATCCAAAAGAGCTTGAAGCTAACTGGAAAGCCCAGGAATTAAAACTAGAGAAAGGAGATATTGAAGCCCAAAGACTTGATAAAGATTTCATAAGAGCGCTAGAATTTGGAATGCCTCCAGCATCAGGTCTTGGTATAGGGGTAGACAGGTTAGTAATGATATTAACAAATTCAGAATCAATTAGAGATGTGATATTTTTTCCTTTCATGAAGCCTGAAGATTAAATAAATTAATTTAGGAGGTGAAAAAAATGGCTGATTTATTGATAGTTAGAAGCAAAATAAAAGACATCGTTTTAAAATACGGCAAGGAAAAAGACGTTAAAAATGTTGCTACAAATTTTGCAGAGACCTTAAATGTAAAGGTAGAACAATTAATTGCAGATGCAGTTAAAAGAGCTATTTTAAACAAAAGAAGGACAGTAGAGGCAAGGGATATTTAAAATTAACAGGGGCGCTAAAGATATGGGCTCGAAAAATAAAGGAACGAGGGCTGAAAGAGAACTTTTTCATATGTTGTGGGAAAATGGCTGGGCTACAATGAGGTCTGCAGGTTCTGGTTCAACACCATTACCAAGTCCTGATTTAATATCCAGCAACAACGAAAGAGTGATTGCAATAGAATGCAAATCAATAAATAGAAACAAAAAATATTTCGATAAGTTGGAGATAAGTGAGCTAATAAAATTCTCCAATATGTTTGGTGCAGAGCCTTGGTTAGCT
>ORJL010919175.1_pt1 | contig 16685 bp, 17 predicted proteins | sample 1779941 | NCBI WGS metagenome assembly ORJL01 (sample SAMEA104232317, study PRJEB22302) | groundwater metagenome | biome: forest; feature: aquifer; material: groundwater | place: USA | collected 2011-08-07 | depth 5.8 m | reverse complement strand
GCTTCGATATTGACAATGAAGCCTTCCTTGCGCTTGATTCTACCCCTGAAATCCGCGCGCCGCTAAACCGAGTGCCAGAATGCCCGCGAAGTTAAGCCCGTATGCGATGAGAAAGAAGCGCGGCCGTGAGAGCTTTGAGAGTCCGAGAATCGCTACGCCCGCTTCGTCCGGAAGGAACGGTAGGGCGATGCATAGCGCACCGATGAGCGTAACGGTGTAATGAACCAGGCGTGCGTGGCCGAGAAACGCCGTATGACCGTGGCGTGAAAGGGAGAGCAGATATCTCGCATCTTCCGCGAAATGTCCACGCACCAGTACAAAGAGGCCGGCGTCGGCCAGAGCCGAGCCAAGTGCCGCCGCAGCCGCCACCAAAACGGGCGGGAGATTTTGCGAAAGTTCGATCAATACCGCGGCGGCGGGAGCCGTGGTGATTATGGAGGAGAAGAAGATTCCCGCGATGAAAGCTCCTCCGAGCGCCCATGAACCGAGGAACGAAGCGAGCGCGTGTACGACGCCCAAAGAGACGAGGAGGGCGGCGAGAGCGATGCTCGCCAGAAGTACGAGTGAATCCCGAAGTATGTGGACCCATCGGCGTGTCCTCTCGCCGCGGTGCTGCATTTTTTAATGCTAACACGCGGAAGGTCGCTCTACCGGATGAACGTGACGGTATCCAACAGCCGGTTGAAATCTTCCCGCATCTTCTCTTGCGGGTCGAGCCAGCCGGCGGAGAAAAGGAAAATCTTGCCTTTGCGCGCCACCGCAACCACAAGCACTATGCCGAGCATGTTAGCGGGTTTCATTTCCATCTCGTTCGTCTTCACGCCGGCGCACCTGATGTTCGTCCATGCCGAAAAAATGCGCCACTTCGTGCCAAATAGTCTCACGCACCACTTTCCGCACCGCCTCTTCGTACGACATACCTACATACTCGAGTTTGTCAGTGTGTTGTAAGTGTTCTGCTTCGTCTTCTATCGGGAGTCGGTAGAGCACGATGGTATCCGGCAAGGTCGGCCCCACTCCGTAGTTGTCGCCGCGTGCCGTGTGCGGAATGCCGCGGTAATAGCCGAGGAGGGTTTCATCCTCGCCGAGGTGCTCCGCCGCGCGTACATCCTTCGACGGCTCGTCTTCGACGATGAACGCGAGGTTTTGTATGAGCGCGTGGAATTTTTCCGGAACCGCCTTCGGAAATTCCTCTTCCACCAGTTTTTCGAATTCACCGCGGGTCATGGAAGACAGTGTAGCAAATATGAAAAAAGAAAAACGCCGACACAGGCCGGCGCTTACAAGGTCACAGAATCTGAAAGTGAAGAACGGGCCAATGCTTGGAACCTTCATAACACCGCCATCCTTTCGTGCTGTGAATGAGGTAGGCACGTTCACCCTCCGGCCCCGAAGAGATGCCGAGATAGAGGCCTTGCCCATAAGACCGGAGGCCTACGATGGTCGTGACAAGAGGAACGCCGTACACATAGCAGTCCTCCTTGGCCCAGAAAGAGCAGGTGCGGCCCTCTACTTGGGCGACATCAACCGGCAGATCCGCGGCCTCGAGACGAGAGCGGAGATATTCATGAGCGGGAAGCTTGAGGGCGGCTTCCCACCTGCGCCGCAATTCTTCGACCTGTGCTTCAAGCTGTGGGTCTGCAATCTGAGCTCCGCCCGACGGCTTTCTTGTAAAAAGCCGAGCGAGAAGTCCCGGCGCTGCAGGAACTGTCGTATCGGTCATCGGATGTCCTCCATCACGTCTGAGTCACTTCCGCAAAGACTCTACTATTTCTTCAGCAAATCCGCAAACTTGGTTCTAACCTTCTCCACCTTCGGGTCTATGACGAGCTGGCAGTAGGGCGCGTCTTTGTGCGATTCATAGTATTTCTTGTGATAATCTTCGGCCGGGTAAAAAATATCGAGTGGGCGCACCTGCGTGGCTATGTTCTTCACGCCCGCACTCTGATTCAGGACTAAAATGTAATGCTCCGTCTTTTTCTTCTGCTGCTCGGTCGTGTAGAAAATCGCGGAATTGTATTGCTCGCCGATATCATTCCCCTGCCCGCCGGATTGCGTCGCATCGTGCGCCGCAAAAAACACGCCGAGCAACTCTTCAAACGCAAGCTGGTCTGGGTCGTAGATGACTTTCGCCACTTCTATATGTCCCGTCCCGCCGCCTGACACTTCCTCGTACGTCGGATTTTTTATTGTGCCACCCGCGTAGCCCGGCTCCACCGACTTCACGCCTTTAAGCATGTCGAACACCGCTTCAGTACACCAAAAACATCCAGCGCCGAAGACTATTGTCTCTTGCATAATTTTATTGTATCATGTCGAAAGACTTTTGGAGGCATGGGAGACTATGCCTAACAGGCGAGAGAGGCGTTGCCTCCAACCCTCGTCCAAGGGCGAGGGCCAATTTGCGGACTACTGCACCACTGTCTAACACGAAAGGGGCTCTGTCCGCATCCCCGGTGCCCGCAGTAAGGCGCCGGGGCAGTTCTTCACAGTTTGAGAGACGAATAGCGCGTTGCTTATGGGCGACCAAATGTGCGTCTCTCACCCCTGCGTAGCCTTGGCGAAGCGGGGGACCAATTTGGCGACAATTACCACAGTGTCTAAATAGACGACCTACCATGTGTCGCCATCCCGTTCCGCACACGCGGAACGGGACCTCTTCAGAGCTTGCTTACACAAGTAATTTCTGAAGAGGGACGAGCACTTGATTATCCGAAAGGATGTTCAGCGACGTATCCCTCTCCCCTCGCCGCATGGCTGAGGGGGCACCTTGAAAAGGAGTACTATCCATGCGCGTTATTGGCATCCGCCATCGCGTCAAGAAAACCGCCGACGGGGAGGCGCGGCCCACTATGGTCGCCATTCTCGTAGGCAGCACGCTTACCCTGTACGAGCTCCCGGACGAGCAGACCGAGCTCGACTTTGTCCTCGGCAAGTTTCCTACGGCATTTCGCCTAATCGGAGAGGACGAAGGCTTTCTTGACTTTCCTACGCATCAAGTGACGTGGCGAGAACTGAAGCCACCCAAGGGATCCGAGGAAATCAACACCCACGGAATCCAAACCCGCCACCTGCGCCGTAGCGGTAAGCAAGTGTATCAAGCCGTAAAGGTACCGGCGCAGTTCGACGGCCTGCGGGCCGGCGACATGGTAGCGATGGCGCTCGGCGGCTCGGGTGACCACTTGGCCTACGCGCTCGGCCGGCAAGCTGAGAAGGTAGGAGCGACGGTTCTGCGTATTCCGCCTGCGACGCTCAAAGCGCGGCGCGATGCGCAAATCGGCGAAGAGAAGGGCGATGAAATCCTGCTGGCCGAGTTGGCACGGGACGAAATCGGCCTCTTCTACCCCCTTGCCGAGCGCGACCGCAACCTGATATTGGTGCGGGAGTGCTGGCGCGCGCTCAACGAGGCAATGAAGGCCCGTATCGGGTGCGAACAGCGCCTGCGGCAGTCCTTTATCGGGCGCATCTTTACTCACCCTGACGGGCTCTATCCCGAGGGGGGTATTGAAGCGCAATTCGACGCGCTCAAGGCCAACGACCGCCTCCGTGCCGCGTTCGTGGCCGAAGAGGCGGAGCGCCAAAAGGAGCTGACCAAAGCGCTCGAGCACAGCGAAGTCTATACGCAAGTGCTTGCGCCGGTCGTCGGTGCAGGCCCAAGAATTGCGGCACGCATCATCGCCTCAGTCGTCGATATCCGGCGTTTTGCCGAAGAACCGGATAACATGAACGTGCTCATCGCCGAGAGCTATGCCCGGAGCGTGGAGCACGCGCAGCTGGGAAGCTTTACCGAAAACCTCTTACAGCTTGAGGGCGGTAAAAACGCTTACTCCCGCATTAACGACGCGGCCCGCATAAAGAAAGAACAGGGCGACGAGGCCGCCGCAAGGCACCTCTACGCCATGCTTCGGGAAAAGAAAGTGCGCTCGCAACTGCGGCGAAAGAAGTTCAGCTTGAGCGCGAGCAACCTCAAGGCGTTCATGGGCGTGCATCTCTTGCCGGACGGCTCCTTCCCCCGCAAGCGGCGCGGGCAAGTGGCCAACTGGCACGGCGATGCGCGGCAGGCGCTCTACCTACTGATGGATCAGTTCTTCAAACGGCCTGATTCGGAGTGGGGCGTGCGGCTGCGCGAGGAGATGGCGGCATTCCGGGTCAAACACCCTGAGGTCGTCATCGAGGAGCGCGAGGACCCGGCGACCGGCAAGAAGCGGCCGGTCAAAAAGTACAACGACCTCCATATTCGCAAGATGGCGATGTGGCGAACGGCCAATAAGTTCGTGGAGTGGTTCTACGGAGAGTGGCTCAAGCTCGACAAAGTACAAGCCAAAGCTCCGGTACCGCTCAAACGGGCTGCGTAAATCGGGGAACGATTTGAGAGCTGTTCGCAAGAACAATGTCCTCCGTGTTCCTCTTCCCTCCCGCGTCCGCGCGGGAGGGGCACCAACTTGCGGACGCACCGATGGTTGCCTAATCGGCGATTCGTTCGGCTGTCCGCATCGGAGGAGTGCGAGCTCCTCCGGCAGTTCTTTACAGTTTGAGAGGCGAAGGGTCTCCTGTCGAAGGACAAAACGCCAGGTGTCTCTCACCCCGCGCAAGCGGGGACCAATTAGCGGACGTTTCTACCCTTGTCCAAACAGATAAACATGCCTATGTCCGCTTCGGCCCGAGCTTTCGCTCGGGCCGTTTTCATTCCACAAGCGTATCGAGCGCGAGAGCCGCGAAAAAACGTATGTCGGGCAGGAGGTCGGCCGTCTGCAATTCTTCTTTGGTGAACCATTTCCATTTGTCGTCCGGATGCTCCGGCACCACGCAGTCCGTGTCGCTCTCTGCGAAATAGGCGAGACTTATGTGTTCGTGCGTTGGCGAGACGTGGTGCCGGTTGAGAGCGACCGGCGGCGTCAGATGCCCGTGCGGCTCATCTGCCGAAGCGTACCGCTTGTTCCCCTCCCACAGGCGCACGTCCAAACCGACCTCCTCTTTGACCTCGCGCAGGGCGGCCTCAACCGGGTCCTCATCAAGTTCGATATGCCCGCCCACCGCGAGCCACTTATGGTATTTCTCGTGCATGCGCAGAAGCACTTTGTTTTCGTGAACAATGAAAACGTCGACGACGAAATCTATCTTCTCGTGAATATGCGACATCTTTGGTATTATCCCACAGGACCTGAATTTCAGAAGGAACATTCCATGTCGCTCTGCAAACGATGCCGCGGCTCCGGAACTCTGCTCCGGACAAAACGCGTAGGCCTTAAACGGAGGCAGATATACGCCTAGTCTGGCGCACTTGCACCGACTGCGGCGGCAAAGGCACTAGCCACCCGCCCATAGGGCCGCGCGAAATCCGCATCAGCCAAAAGCAAAGCACCTTCTGCATACCCTTCCCCGAGCCCCAACACTAACTTTCATGTTGGAGAAGGTGGCACTTTAATCTTCGGGATGGGAGATTGGACTGCCTCCGATACCAACCTTCCGTACATTCAAATACTCTCCAAAGCCACAACACGAAAGTTAGTGTAGGGGCGAGCCGCCGGAATGACCGGCGGTTTTTTCATTATTTTGCTCATGGAATCATTCGCTCGAATGATTCCATGACACGTTGATATATCAGCGTGGGTTATTTCAAATATTTTTTGTTTTTCAATTTCTCCGGCAAATAGGACTCCTTGTCGTAGAGCTTGTAGCCTTTGTGATAATCGAGGTTTTTCATAAGCTTGGTCGGCGCATTGCGGATTTTGAGCGGCACCGGCAGATTACCGAGCTTTCTTACGTCGCCAACCGCTTCGAAATACGCGTCGTATGAGTTCCGGCTTTTCTTACACTCCGCGAGGTAGGCCACGCCATGCGCAAGATTGATGGCGCATTCCGGATAGCCAATGGTTTCGCATGCGCGGAAAACCGCGTTCGCCACCACGAGCGCGGTCGGCACCGCGAGTCCGATGTCCTCGCTGGCGAACACCACCATCCGGCGCGCGATGAATATGGGATCTTCGCCGGCTTCCACCATCCGCGCCAGATAATAGAGCGCGGCGTCGGGCTGTGAAGAGCGCATGGACTTGATGAACGCGGAAATAGTATTGAAATGTTCTTCGCCTTTCTTGTCGTAACGCAGATGCCGGTTCTGGATGGTTTCCTGGAGCGTTCCGAGGGTGATTTTTCCGTAGAGCGTGTGCGCGCTCTCGAGCACGGTAATGGCCTGTCGCGCGTCGCCCTGCGCCATTTGTATGAGCCAGTCTTTTGCGTCTTTCGGTATCCCGGTACCAGAAGGCCTGCCGGCCTTCGCTACGGGACTTCGCCCTACGGGCTTCGTCTTGAAATCTAACACTGCCCGGTCGATTATTTTTCCCATTTGTTGTTCCGTCAGTTCATTCAGCACGAACACGCGGCAACGCGAGAGAAGCGCCCCGATGATTTCGAAACTCGGATTCTCGGTGGTGGCGCCGATGAGCGTCAGGGTGCCGCGCTCCACGTACGGCAAAAGGAAATCCTGCTGGGCTTTATTGAAGCGGTGTATTTCGTCCACGAACAGCACCACCGGTTTACCGAGTGGCAGAGTGCCGCGCTTCGGCAGGATTTTTTTCATGTCTTCTTTGCCCGCATCCACCGCGGAGAGTTCATGGAACTCCGCATTGAGCGCGTTCGCGTAGATGCGCGCCAGCGTGGTCTTGCCGGAGCCCGGCGGACCCCACAGGACGAATGAAAAAAGGTGTTTTCCTTCTATCGCTTCGCGCAAAGGCTTGCCCGCGCCGACGAGATGTTCCTGGCCGACGAATTCTTCGAGCGTCTGGGGGCGGATTTTTGAGGCAAGCGGTTCGGACATGGACTCATTCTACTCTCTTGGTGTGAATGGCCAAAAAACCCTTGTTTTGCAACGTAAAATAAACACCATGCAATATTGCTTGACATTTAGCAAGCAATATGCTACACTTACCATCGGTGGGCTGATTCGTTTTTTTGTACAGCGCCGCCAGAAACAGCAATCTTCTGGAGGATACACATGATTCGCGTTCGCATCTTCGCCGGCCGTTGGCGCCGTTTCCATGCCAGTTGCCTCGCAGTGGCACAGAACTTCGCCGACGAAGCCCGCGCCCATGGCTACAGGGTCATCGTCGGTATCGGCCTCTAATCGGCTGGCGCTGCCCTCCCCCCGCCGGCCCCCGACCCCTCACCTAGACAATGTCGCAAGACAACGTCGAAGTGGGGGGTCATCACTTTTTATTGTCTAGCGAAGCGAGAGAAGTAAACTACCTCGCAGCTCTGCTGCGAGGTAGTTTATTGAACTATTCATGCGTAAGTCGACGACGCATCCGTTTCGCATGCTCACCCTCGCGCAAAAAATACCGCTTGTTATCAGCGGCGGCGTATCGACGGTGTGCTGGGTGGGCGCGGCCACGATGGCATTTTTTCTTCTGCCGTAAGACCAGTTTGTATTCTACCTTTCGCGCGAAAGGTAGAATACGGAACATTGATCTTAAAACTCCCGGCTTTCGTCGTCTTTGAGTTCGACGAATTCGGTTCCCGACACGAACATTTTGAGCGCTTGATGAATAAAACCTCTAAATTCCGGTATCAGCATGCCGTCGTGTACGGCAAATCCTGTTCGCGCACCAATCTCTTTTGCAAAATCGATAGCCTGCGATAGTTTCATCCACGGCCCCCAGGTAGGCAGTGCCAGTATATCGACTGGTTTGCCTGGGTTATGAAAGTTGTCGCCCGGAAAGTAGAACCGGCCCGCCACGAAATAGCCCGTGTTCTCCACCAGCCCCATATCGGGCGGATACACCAGCGCGTGTTCCGTGCCGAATCCTTCGATACTGATGCCGTTGACCTCCGTCGCCTGCCCGTCCCCCACTATCCTGTGGGCTATGCCTTCTTTGTCCAGAAGCTTCCCTACCGCGCCGTTGGTGATAACGGCCGCCTGCGGATTATTCGCGATGACCTGCTTCAGCGATTCGACGTGGTAATGGTCCTGATGCTCGTGCGTTATCAAAATCGCGTCGAGGCCGGCGACGTCGTTCTGCGCGGTCGTGAAATTGCCGGGGTCCGTCAGCAGCCGTACGCCGCCTTCTTCCAGCACCAGACAGCAATGGCCGAATTTCGTTATGTTCATATGGTAAGTGTACCAAATCGGCCTAGAACCCATCTCAAAATATTAGGAATAGTGCCGTCGCTCGCTCGGAAATGAAAGCGAAGATGCTTTCATTTCTCTCGCCTCGCTAGGCAATAAATGGCGTAGCGAGGCGGTTTTTCTCCGTGCGAGGCGTAAGCCCTGGAGGCCGAGGCGTATCAGAGATACGGCGAGCGCCGAAGGGCAAGCCGCAGCCGGAGGGAAACCGCCGCAGTAGCCAAGCTTCTGCCGTCCTTAGGTGCTGCGGTTTATTTTGAGATGGGTTCTACACTACAGCACGGGTTCAAGATGCTTCTTTTTGAAGAAACGGCCTTCCAGACTGTAGCGGTCGTAGCCGGCGCAGATAAGCGCTATCGGTATGCCGATGAGTATGATGTGCGGCCAGACCGTTTCGCCGAAATACCAGAGCGAAAGCGAGAGCCAGAAAAGGAGAAAAATACTGGTAAAGCGGATTTCGATTCCCAAAATAAAGAAGGCGGCTAGCACAATTTCAATGATGGCGGCGCCGAGGACGAGGAAATGCGGCTCGAAGCCGAGATAGTACGCGAGTGGATAGGTGTGGCCCGCGAGCGGCAGTGAAGCGACCTGAAGTGCGAGGTTGTTGTGCAGGATTTTTGCGTAGAGCGATGCGTAGAGAAGCGAGATGCCGAATGTTATGCGCAGAAGCATGAAGGAGTAGGGCGCGAACCGCGAGGCAAGCCCTCTGAAGAAACGGCGGATACCCGAGACGCCGCTCCGCGCAGTCCCAAAAAGCATATCGGGGCCAACGCGGTGATGCGCCCCGAGTATGAGAAGAATCAGCAGTTCTCCAAGATAGTTTGTGTAGGTGAGCATATAGAGGCCGTGTTTCCATACCGACAGTACAAACAGTCCGAGTGCGACCGCGGCCGCGATGCGCGTGAAGATACCGAGCGTGATAGAGAGGCCCATCGCGATAAGAAGCGCGGTCATAAACGGCGCCCAAGCGCCGAAACCCGCCGCAAGCGGGAGCTCGGGGCCGTATGTCGCCTGATAATAGGCGGCGGCAATAAACGAAAGGCCGACCGTGATACGGGCGACCGGAGCCGCATAGGATTTGAGGCGTAGGAGAAGCGGGTTAAGTCTGCGCTCGAGCCGTTGCGATATCGAAGTGAAAAAGACCGCAAAAAAAATGAGCGCTCCGACGAATACCCAAAAGAAAAATTGATACAGGTCATTCTGCGCGACGGCGGCCATGTCGAATGCCGGTGCCGCGGTATCGACGGCTATATCATTCGAGGTAAGCACATACACCTCATGCGCACTCGCGAACAGTGGCGCGAAAAATGCCGCGCAGGACAGCACATACACACCAACATACTCGAGTTTGTCAGTGTATTGTAACTGTGTCATAAAAATATACCCTGTTTCGCGCAACGCACGGATACTGTTGCTGGGATGTGCATACGCGCCGGCATATGAAGCGGTACGTGAAAGGATTTCAACGGGATGCGTAGCCGGGAAGATCGAGGTGTTTGGAGGAATAGATGAAGCTGCCGCCCACCTTCTTGCCGGGATTGAAGATATTGTCCGGATCGAATAGGTGCTTCACCTCCTCGAACAGGTGGTACATCTTCGCACCGAACATCTTCTCCACGTACGGCGTGCGCACCAGCCCGTCGTTATGTTCCCCCGTGATGGAGCCGTGATTCTCGATGACGAGATCAAATATCTTGTGCGCCAGCTCGTCGAGCATGGGGCCGACACCCTTCTGCCGCGGGTCGATGAGCGGAATAACATGCAAGTTGCCGTCTCCAACGTGTCCGTTGATGGTGTAGAACAGGTCGTAGTGCGACAGTATTTCCTGGAGCTTCGGCAAAAAGACGGGAAGCGTCTGCGGCGGCACCACGAAGTCGTCAAAGAAGGGCGCGGTCCGGCGGTTCTTCACTTTCTTGCGCAGGAGATTGAAACTTTCGCGGCGTACGACCCAGTATTTGCGCGCTTCCGCTTCCGTTTTCGCAATCCGTACCTTAATGTCCGGATACGCGGCCCGCACGTTTTTCTCAAGGCGCCGCGCGCGGGATAGGGCTTCATCCTGGCTGTTCGCGCGGAATTCCGCCATCAGCACAAGCTTCGGAACGCCGCCGGTGAGGAGCATCCACAGCTCGGGAAGAAAGGCTATGCCGAGCGAGAAAAGGCCGAGCTTCATTTGCGATGCGAATTCCGGGAAATATTTCACGCCCAGTTTGAACGTATTGTCGTCGTAGCACTCGAAACTGTCGGGCTGGAATGCGAGCACTCCGGGCACCAGGGCGCCCAGCTCATGGAGGTCTTTGAGGAACATCACGACCATGGAGGAATATTTCGTGGGCCGCACCAGTTTGAAGCGGATGCGCGTGATGATGCCGAGCGTCCCCTGCGCCCCCACCATGAGGCGGGCGAGGTCGATGCTGCGTGCGCCGTCTCCCATGGCCCAGAGCGCGTAACCAGAGGAATTTTTCTCCACCTGCGGCTTGTTCGCCTCGATGACGGCGTGGTTCTCTGTGAGAAGCTCCCGCATGCCCCGATAGAGCCCTCCCACAAACGACGGTTCTTCGCAGGTGCGCGCCAAGTCCCCGTTGCCAAGCGGACGGAGCATGTGCCGCTTGCCGTCGGCGAGCACCACTTCGAGTTCCTCCACGTAGCGCGCGGTCTTGCCGTACTTGAGATTCTTTTCCCCGCCGGAGTTATTGGCGACCATGCCGCCGACGGTATTGAGCTCACGCGAGGCGGTGTAGCTCGGCAGTTCCCATCCGGCGGCCCGCGTGGCTTTGTCGAAATCGCGATAGAAGACGCCGGGTTCGACGACCGCATAGCCGTTCCCCACTTCGATAATGCGGTTGAAATGCCGCGTCATGTCGAGAATTATCGACTCGTTGAGCGGACCGCCGGACATGTCGGTTCCGGCCGCGCGCGCAGTGACCGATATGTTCCTTCCTTTTTTCTTCTCATCGGCGGCGAAGCGCACTATTGTCCCGACATCGTCGGCGTCTTCGGGATAACACACGACCTCGGGACGCACCGCAAAAAGGCCCGCATCGCGGCTGTATTTCTCTAAGGTCGCGGGGGCATCGTCCATCTCCCCTCGCATCACATTCTTCAACTCTTCAGCTAAGGACATTTACAAAAAATTGTACCACGTCCCAACACTAACTTTGGCCTTGTGTGCGCGGTGGACATAGTTGCATCATCGGCCGTACAAATCTCATCGAAATATATTTTCTGCGCACAACATATAGAAAACAGAGCGAGAACAAAGTTGGTGTGGGGACATGTAAAAAAACTGCACCGGAAAACCGGCACGGTCCGTGTAAATGACGGAATACGCCATTTATTGCCTAGCGAGGCGAGAGAAATGAAAGCGTCCTCGTTTTCATTTCCGAGCGAGCGACGGCACTATTCCTAATATTTTGAGATGGGTTCTCGCGAACGTGCGCAAAAAATCCCGCCCCGAAGCGGGATTTTTTGCGCGTGATTGCTCTTTATCGTCTATGGGCGATGCAAGTCAGGCACTTCCGCTGGCCCGGACGGGTTTTGAGATAGCGATTGCTGCATTCGCAAATAAAAATAGGGGTTTTTTGAGGGCGCTCAATCCACCGTCCGTTCTGCTGGAAGGTTTTGCGGATGACCGTCAGGTCCTGCGCGGCACGTTTTTCCGTGCCTTTCGTTTTGGCGTTGCCCTGCTTCATGAAATACAATAATAGCATATTCTACAAAAATGGTCAACCCCTGCGAGATGTCCGGGTCAACGGGTGGGCAAAAAGCCCCACAACCCCTGGTCCTCCGCCCCGCCCAGACTGAAGAATGCGACGCCGCGCACGCCCAAACGCTTCGCTAAGTCTATTTTGTCTTTCATGGCCTGCGCGTCGCTCCACGTCATGTAGTTGAAGGGCTGGCTCGTGTTCACTTGCGAACCGAGATTCTGCGCGACCGAGGTGGTGGGAGTGTTTTGCTGGGTCTGCGTCGAATTGTTGCCGGCGGGAGCGAGCGCCGCCAGAAGGTCCGGATTATAGATGAAGCCGAGCTCGTTCGCGCTGGTGCGCGTCGGCGTCACCCCGAGCTGCGCGGCTATGCCGGTTGCATAGTTCGGATTAAACGCCCAGAGCCTCTTGTACTGGTAGCCGGAGCCCGAGAGCGGCGTTACCTTGTACTCGTAGCCATAGGTCGGGATGCCCACGACGAGCTTGTTGCGCGAGATGCTCCGCGCCGCGAGGTCGACTACATTCTCCACCCAGCCGGGGTCCGCTACCGGCGCATACGGCGCCGAGCGTGCGGCATTGAGCCTGAGCGCTATAGTCCCCTGGTCGTAGGTCATGAGCATGATGCGGTCGCAGTACTTGTTCAGGGCGGCGTAGTCGTTGGCGTACTGCGTCGCATCCGGCGGAATATTCTCTCCCGAAGGGTACCGGTCCTCAAGAGGCATCCGCGCCTCGATGGCGCAGTACACCCACTTGTTCCCCATCCGCTGATAGAGACCTTTGAGGAAGGTCGAGAAGTAGTTGATGGTTTCCGCCTTCTTCGCCTCGAAGTCGATGTCGATGCCGTCAAAATCGTTCTGCTTGACCAGCGCCGCTATTTCGTCTTCGAGCGCGATGCGCTGTGTGGTATTGCTGAGCACCCGGTGCATCGCCTCGGCATCCGTCCACAGAATGGTCGGTACCACGCGCACCTTCTGCCGCTTGGCCTCCGCGATGAAGCTCGCCCACGGCTCTTTGCTGAATTCGTTGGCGGCGCGGAGCGTGCCGTCGGCGTTAACCGAATAGCTGAACGGCATGACGCTCGTCATTTGATTGAGGTGCGGGAGCACGTCGGCAGTGGCGGTGGCGGCGCGCCAATCCGGTATCCACCCAGTGTACTCGAATGCACCAGTGGCTTTCGGCGTGAGCGCGCCGGTGAGCCGGCTCTGCTGCGTGGGGCCTACATAGTTGAGTCCGAGGGAGGACTGGGTCTTAGGGCCGACCAGCCCCCAGGTGGAGCCCGAACAGACTATCCCCTTCTCGCATTGGTATTTTTGTACCGCCTCAAGCGTGCGGGGGCCGAAGTAGCCCGTGGCGCTTCCGTCCGCGAGATACTTGCGGGTGATGAGATTTTTCTGAAGTTCGGTTACGTCGCTCCCCGAGAGACCCAGCGTGAGCGGACGCGCCGCGGCGAAAACGCTCAAAGGCGTCAGAAAGAGCGCCGCAATAAAAAAAGGCAAAATGCCGGCAGGAATGAGCTTCATCCCGTTAGAAGTCTTTAGATGCATCAGGTTTGCGACGGGCGCGCTGAACGCGGAAAATCGCTCGCGCCTTGCTGACATGAAGTATCGCGGACTTCTAACGGGACTCATATTCCCCATACTAACAGAAGACGCGCCGGAGAGAGAAATGTTTCATAAAAAGAAGAGCTCTCGCGTGCGCGAGAGCCGGTGCGGAAGAAAGCTATTCCGGAATTGAGTTGCGGCTGCGGAGGTGCAGCCAGCCGAAGATGAAGGCGCCGATGATGGCGGCCCCGAACAGGAACTTGAGCACACCTATAATGAAGCCAAGGACTCCGGTGTACATCAAGATGGCTAAGACGACCGCCCCGATTAGGAGCCAGGAAGCCCAACTGCCGTGCGACATGGATGACCCTTTCTATTCGCTCGGAACCAAATTGAATAGTACTTGGTATTTTTACTTTGTCAATAGTTCGGCAACGACAAAGAAAAAGGGCGCTCCAACAAGTTGAAGCGCCCGTGTCGCACAGAAGAACGTCAGGAAGGGCTCTTGAGCTCTTCCGGAGACACTGTGTGGAAGGAGTCCGGATGACTGAGGTCGAACTCGTTCACGTGATACAGATGGTTCGGATTGCCCATCATGTCGCGAATATGCTCGATCGTATGGGTAAACTTCGGATCGAGTTTTGACTTCGTCGACTGTGCCTGCCCCACGATACCGGTCGGGATATCACACGTGACGCGTGACCCGCGGATCTGCACGTCTTTGCGGTCGTCCGTGTAGAACTGCGAAAGCGTTACGACGCGCGTCCCAAGAAACACCGCTTCTTCCAGATCGTGGGTGACGAAAAAGATCGTCATTTCCATTTTTTCCCACAACTGAAGAAGGAAGGTCTGCATACGCTCGCGCGTGCCGCCGTCGAGTGCTCCGAATGGTTCGTCCATCATGAGCACCTGCATACGGTCTACCATAAGTGCCCGGAGAACGGCCGTTCGCTGTTGCTGGCCGCCCGAAAGCTCTTTCGGATACTTACTGGTGCTGTCTTCGAGGTGGGCGATCTTGAGATATTCCATCGCCCGGTCCCGAATTTCAGGCTCGCGCTTCCGAAATTCCGCGAACGACAGCGACCGACGTGGTGCGAAGAGAAGATTGTCGATCACGTTCAAATGCGGAAAGAGTGGGTACTTCTGATATACGATAACGCGGGAAGGGTCCGGAAAATTGATAGGCGTACCTTGGAGGAAGAGTCCGCCGGTTGTGGGTTCTTCTTGTCCGACGATGAGCCGCAAGAGCGTAGATTTTCCGCAACCCGATGGACCCACCAACGAGACGAACTCTCCTTTGCTGACCCGGAGGTCAACATTGTCGAGCACTGTCTTCGGCCCGTCCTTCCCTTTGTACACTTTCGTAACGTTCTCGATGTGGAGCAGATGACCATTCGGGTCAAGTGCCACATTGCTCTTTGACACGATGTCGAAGCGTTGTTCGGCGGGTGTCGCCGGAGGCGGTGCGAACATGCTCATGAGCCTGCTCCTTCGTCATCTTTCCATGGGAACGCACACCGCTCAACCAACACCATCATATAGAAAATGATGAAGGCGAGGAACGTGATCCACATGACGTACGGGATGATGCCCGACATGTCCTGATATCGCTGCAAGATGAATATTTGGTGCCCCAGGCCCGTGCTCGACGCAATGCTTTCGCTTGCGATGAGAAAAAGCCAAGAAGGTCCGAGATTCAGCCTGATGGTCTGCAAGAGCCGCGGCATCAGCATCGGGAGCGCCACGAAATACACGTACGCAAACTGGTTTGCACCGAGCGTGCGCGATGTAACGAGAAGTTCTTGCGGAATTTCCCGCGTAGAAGCGTAGATGTCGCGAGTGATGAAGAAGGTTACCCCAAGAAAGATCAGGAGTATCTTCATTTCCTCGCCGATGCCGAACACGATGAGCAGTATCGGCAAGACCGCGAGCATCGGGACGAACGATAGGACTACCACGACCGGCAGTACGAGGTACCGCAAGGACGGAAACAGTCCGATGTTAATCCCGAGCAGGAATCCGACGACAGAGGCGGCAAGGAGGCCGCTTCCGAACCGCATGAGGCTCATGGCCGTATCCGACCACAATAAGTAGGTGTGCGTGCGAATATTGAGCGTGAACGCCAAGTCCCACATGCGATGTGCCATCATCCAATAGGACGGGAGCATTTTGCCGTGCGGATTATCCGCCAGATATATCGTCGAGAAGACGTGATACCCGAGGATGATAATGATGAACGGCGCGACATAGTAGACCCATTTAAGTTTCTCAGGAGGGCTGGCGTGGATGCCGAATAGGAGCGGTCTTTGCCGCATGTCGAATTACCTCCAGTTGTCTTGAGTGTATGGAATGTCGCCCTTCGATAGGACTCAGGGTGACATAGGATGTCAAAGGACTAATCTCTAAAGACATTCCACAACCGTGGAGTGTCTTATAAAGACGCGGAGGAGGGGTGCTCCTCCGCGAGTGATAGAGAACAAAGAACAGAAAGAGCGTAGTGCCCTTCCGACGGCGAGCTTACAGCTTGCCGGCGGCGGCCATTTCCATGAACGTGGTATCGAAGATCAGACGGATGTTCTTCTCGCCTCCGAGCACCGAGCCGTCCGGGAACTGGATCCCGACTTCGCTCGCGCTCTTGGCGGTACCGAGCAAACCGTTCTCGAACGAGAAGTCCCTAACGAAGGTCATAGTCCTCTTGAGCGATTGGTTGCTCGTGAACGCGACTGCGTCCTTCGGCTGATAGAACAGGTTGGTGGTCGCAAGTTGGGAATAATACCCATCCACGGTCACCCCGGGGCCCGAGCTTTTGGCCATCAGTTCGATGGCTTTCTTGTTCTCGGCAGTCCCCTTCTGCGCCATGATCGCCGTCACTTCGTACCAGGCGCCGGTGATCGCCTTGCGGACGTTCTCGGACGCGTAATACTTGGACTTCGGGTTATCATTGACGACGATGCCGTCGATGATTTCCCCGGGGATCTTCGAGGAGTCGACGACCAGGACGACCCCCTTGGTAAGCCTGATGTCATCGAGAAACGGCTTCCAGGTGACGACGCAGGTTCCCGCGGGAGACCCTTGAAACGCCCCGACGATGAGATTCTCGTCTTTGACGTTCTTCACGTCGACATCGCTGAGCTTGAGGCCATTTTCCTTCAGCCAGCGCGCCAGTCCGTAGTGTGACACGGTACCTTCGACCAAGAGAACGGTCTTTTTGACCTCGACCTGCCCGCTCTTGGGGTCCTTCGGATTTTTCAGCACCATCACGGGTTTCATATCCTTGACGGTCATCGGCACGCTGGACTTGCACGCAAGGCCGTCGTTGCCGTG
>ORJL010846317.1_pt1 | contig 16691 bp, 20 predicted proteins | sample 1779941 | NCBI WGS metagenome assembly ORJL01 (sample SAMEA104232317, study PRJEB22302) | groundwater metagenome | biome: forest; feature: aquifer; material: groundwater | place: USA | collected 2011-08-07 | depth 5.8 m | reverse complement strand
CAGGATCTTCAACAACGACGCCACCCTGACCTCCGCCGTGCTGGATCGGCTCTTGCACCACGCCGAAACGGTCACCATCGAAGGGAAGAGTTACCGGATGAAGGATCAAATCCAAGAGCCTTAACTCGGCAGAACATCACCCACTCGCAGGCCGGTGGAGAACTCCACCGGCCTTTTTCATGCCGCCTTCAGCCCAAACCCCTGGTCCCTTTTCAAACCACCGGTTTTGTGTCCACTCGTCGCCACCGCTGACACCCGGCCCCCGCCATCATGGCGGCATTGCTCCGGCTACGCTTCTCGTTCCTGCGAGGCTGGGCCTCCGCAAAAACCCCCATCATGGCACCGGCCCCCGATGTTTGCTGCTCCCGTCGCCGTCAGGGCCTCGTTTCTCGGGATCCAACGGGCTCTGTCGCTCTGGCTACGGTGCTCATACTTGCGCGCCTGGGCCCACACTCCGACGCCTGCGGACCCTGTGAGCCTCGCCTCATGGCTCAAGTCGCAGGTAGCGCGGCCCCCGCGAACCCTTTGGACGTTGGAACTCCCCCGCTTCGTGCGCGTGCGTCTGGCGAGGAAAAATGCGAAAGACACCGGAGGCATTTTCCTCGCCAGCCGCACCCTCACTTCGCCCCCAAAGTCAGTCTGGCCCTTGGCGGTCGCCGTTTCGCGCTGGGCCTACCGGCTCGCCCTGTCGCCCAACGAGCCACGGCCCGGCGCTGCACTCTGCCCGCCAAGCGCCAGAACAGCGCGGCCCCAGCGACCCATTGGAATGCACCCCCGCAAGTTCGACCGCGCTCCGTGAATGGCTGGCATGAAGCATCGGCAAACGCTACGCTTCTCGTTCCAAGTATTCACTGCGAGGCTGGCCCCCTCCGCCCCATTGACTGCATTCCTCACGTGTTGCTGGCTTCGGAATAAGGAAAGGGCAGAGTCAGCCTCGGCCATGAACAGGTCAATCGCAGTCGCGCCTTTTATCGTGAAGAGGAGTTTGTGGAAAATCGCCGACATCGCTTCGAGTAGAAGCAGGACGGTTTCGATGTAGGCTTTTTCCATTACGCTTTCAGGATGAGGGTCGTTCCGTCCTTGAGCCGGGCGGTCCAGCGACTGCTTCCCAGCCGGTTGCCCGCGCCTTTCCTCGCGGCCTCGGCCCACGACAGGCTGAGTGCTTCTGCCCAGAGGACACAGAGCCGCGCCACTTTCACTCGCCGGCAGTGCTTGAGCAAAATTGCCAAAACGTCCGGGCGCAGCGCGCGGGCGCCTTCCAGGATGTTACGAGCTTCCTCGATTCCCTGGTGGATTCCGACCTCGCTCAACATCTCGATGACCGCCCTTTCCGGTACCGAGACCAGCACGCCGCCAGGCTCTTCCGGCAGGGACTGCAATCCGAAATCCTTGGGCAACGTAGGGTCGAACGGGTTGCGCGCCGTGTAACGGACGCGGAACCGTTGGCTGAACCATCGGGGCGTCCTGGCTTTGGCATCCCCCCACAGCCACAGAGGTTCCTGCGCTGGAAGGTTATGGCGGACCCCCAGCCACGCCAAGGCCGTCTTGCCGCCAACGTGGAGCCCGGGCAGTCGGCGAGCCAGAAACTTCAGACAATCCTGCTCCCGCAACGTATCGTTGGGGAACATGAACGCCCCCCGACCCAGCCGCGACAGCCAGCCGGATTTCAGGTAATGATGCGCCAGTGCCGATGACACGCCCAGTGCCGACAAATCGCGATGGTCCAACGGACTTCCTCGTGGGACTGTCGTTTGCAGACGCCTGATTAGACTAGAACGCTTTGTTAAAATTATGCTTGAACTGTAGCGCCGAGATCAAGCAGATACAAGGTTTTTGTCCGCCAGGGCAGTCCCACAGTCCAAAACTGTTTCCTGCGGTGGTTTCCGCTGAATTGGGCGGGGGCGGAGCATGTTGTTGGGAAGCAGAGAATCTATGAGGGTTGCAGCGCCGGGAAATCCTCCTCTCGGAGGTCCCGCTGAGCCTCGGCCATGCGGCCCAGCAACGACACCAGCACGGTATGAGTCCGGCTGGGCGGAGCCTTCCGCGCCAACCGGGCGACGATGCTCTCCGCTTCCTGGAGTTCGTCCAAGACCGTTCCCCCAGAATGTCCCCTCTCCCAGCGCTCCATTTCACCGGCGGCCTGCAAAGTGCGCTTCAGGTCCGTTTCCTTCACCAATCCGGTGAGTGCGCCGGCGAAGACTTCCGCGACCCAACCGGCGCGCTCGTCATCAAGGTCGGCCCTCAGACGCCAAAGGTTGACGACGTGGTGCATGTTGTAGAGAGACCAGAGGAACCGCCGGAGCTGCATCCCGCCGCCGGTGTCGGGCCCTTCCTTGATGGTCAGCGCGATTCCGGCCAGCGCTCGATCCACGCTCTTTTTCTCGGCTCGTTCCTGGGCCAACTCCTCATCGGTCAGGAACATGTGCATCTTCAACGCTCGGTCAACGATGGAGGTGACGGTCTGCCGATCGGCGTTGCGGAAGTCCGCTTCGTAGGTGGAATTCTCCGCGCCCGGATCGGCAAAGAAATGGGCGCCGTCAATCCGGATGGTCGCTTTGCCGTTGGTGAATGTGTTTTGCGAGGACTTGGCGAATCCCTTGCCGGCGAGCAGTTCGACAAACCAGGTTTCAGTGGCTAGAGATTGCTGGGTGATTACCGGGTCCATAATTCAAGTATCTCATAAATTGAATGCTCAATGCAAATGGGCAGGAGCAAGCTCATGAGGGGCTTGCCGGGAGAACTGTCGTGACTCCGCTCAATGCCAGTTTGCATGGCGCTGAGAATAGCCTGAGCGCCGCGCCGGGGTTAGAGAGCAGTGGGCGGATGGCGGCTGATTTCCGCCGGGTTCTGGACGAGTAGCCTCAGCGAGTCGGCGGTTGCGCTTGTCCAGAGGAAATGGCCGATCTGCTGTCAATGGGTGAGGGTTGTTTGTTGGGCACAATCCTCAAAAGCCGTGCAACCTTCGTAATAACCTCGCTTTCAGGCAGCGACCGTGACCGTTTCAGCCTCCAGCGGTTCCCCTTTGACCAGGCGTTCAGCCAAGCCCCAGAGGCCCTTGTTGACGCTGACCTTGGAGTCAATCCCGCTAAGCCTGCGCACCGAGCGGAGCTTCCCGCGCCGGTCCTTGTGCCAATCAGATACGCCCCCCTGAACGATGTTCTGTTGAACTCTGTTCAGGGTTCGCCACAAGTCGGTCCCTTCGTCCTCCGGGCGGTGAGCCTTCAGAAGCGTTTCCGCGTCCACCGGCGCTTCCTCCACCTTCGGATACCGCAACGCCAAGGCGGCCCGCGCAAAGAGCAGGGACTCCCTTGTTTCCAGTGTCCGAGCGCGCAATTGCCCGACCAGCTCCCCAACCTTGGGCACATAGTCGAGCACCCGCAGACTCGCCCCCACCACTTCATCAGGCTCCAATCCCGCATGACGAAATCGGATGGCCGTGAAGCAACCGTCGCTGAGTACAAGTCCGTTACTGCAAATGCGCCGGTAAATCCCGACGTGCAACTGGTAGGCGCAACCCGCGTCATGCGAGTTGAGCAACACCAATTCGATGTTCCACTCGTCCAGCGTCTCCATCTGTTCGGCGCGGCGGAACCGAAGTTGGTGCTTCTGGAAGCCACGCCGGGCTTCGATGCGGATGCGCTGTTCTTCCACCTCGAGGGGCACCCAATCCAGTGCCCTCAGTCCCGAGACGATTCGCGCCGTCGGCACGAACGCGTATCGTGGGCTAACGCTCGACATCGGGCCGGAAGCAAAAATGCTTGGGGCCTGGGCGTGGAGCGTATCATCGGTCAAGGCCAGGGCCTTGAAGTTCCTTGTGTCGTGGTTCATACGCTGTTCTTTCGGTAGTGCCGCCGACCGGGTCAGATCCGGTCAGGCATTATGGATGAACTTCCCAACCGGGCGCCATGCGGCACCGGTTTGAATCCGGTTGGAAGTAACCCCTGCAACGTGCTGGCCGGCAAAGGACCACACGTTCAGAGGAAAGTGAGAAACCTGCGGCGGCAGAAATCGAATTGTTGGGCGCGTGAACCCACTCAACCCTTTCTGAAGAAAACCATCTTGGTCCCTTAAGAATCTCCCAATTCGCTCCAGCTAGTCAAGAGGTGCCGAAAATGGAAACACAAAGAACCTCCTCAATCCGCATCCGACTCAAACCACCTGGAAAAGAGACCATGAAATCAGCCTATGCGAAGCGCCAGGCATTGGTAACGCGGAGGCGCTTGCGCCGGTTGTTTAGCGTTTTCAAACGTGGTATGAATCGGAATGACTACCGATGCCCGTAGCCGGGCATCATTTTTCACAAGGACAAACGCATGGAACTCATGTCAACAAACGCATCACCCATGAGAAACAAAACCAAACCCGTCCACGAAGTGCGCCTGGGCGCCATCAAGGCGGCGGTGTGGAGAAACGAAACCGAAAACGGCGTTCGCTTCAACGTCACCTTCAGCCGTCTCTACAAGGAGGGCGATCAGTGGCAATCCACCGACAGCTTCGGTCGAGATGACCTGTTGCTGGTGGCCAAGGTAGCGGATGAAGCCCACTCCTGGATCTTCGCCCAGAGCCACGAGAGCGAGAGTCAGCCTGCCCTTGTGCCCGCTGGTTAACCCCGACTGATTCGGTGAGAGGTTTTTCCCGGAAGGTTCGAGGCTTTTGAGAATTGTGCCTGGAAACAATTCTCCACCATTTTTGCTGTTCCTCTCCGCGCGAGTCTGTCTATGCCAACCGACGCTTCGCTCATCCGTATTCTGTTTGATGAATCCCATGGCCAAAAGCATTGGTGCCAGACGGGCTTCACCTCACGCCAACGCCACACCAACTTCGCGGGCATGGCCGCGGTGTTCGAGCGCCTGGGCGCCGACTGCCACAGCCAGGACTACAAGCCGCTTGACCTCTCCCTCACCCGCCTGCTGGTCATCCCACCGCCGACCGGCAGATACAACATGGACGACGAGTGCTGGCGGCAGGACGCCGCGTCACTGTTCACTCCCGAGGAGATCTGCCAAATCCTGGATTATCTCCGCCAAGGCGGCCGTCTGCTGGCCTTCGCCTACCGTTTCGGGGATTCATTCACCCAGACCAATCTGGGCCAACTGTTTGCGCCCCTGGGCTGCCTGCTCAACGATGACGCGATTGTCGATCTGGAGCGGTTGCGCACCACTCACCCGCTGCGATCCCTCTTTGTAACCGAGCACGACCTGATTCCTCTGGCCTGGGCTGGCAGGGGGATCGACCGGGTTGCGTGGCGCTACATGGCGACCTTCACCCTTGTTCCCGGAGCTGACGCGCACGCACTGGTCTATTCCCCCGGGGGGAATTGCGTCAGCTACAACCGCACCCATCGCCAAATCTCGTTCTCCTCACTGCCGATCGCCGTGGCCGGACGGCATGGCCGGGGCCGATACGCTCTCTTTGGGGGACCACACGCCTTTGAAACCGAGGCCTTTGGCCTGCTGCACCATGCCCGGAACACTCAATTCCTGGAACAGGTGTTTCAGTGGTTGCTCTCGGAAGAGCCCTTGGTTGAAGGCGGAGCTGCCGGCAAAATCGAACGGGAGCAGGAACGGCTCAAGCAAAGTGCTGACCAGAACTGGCACGAGTTCTGCCAAGTAAGGGACGAAGGCGAAGGCGAAGCCGCCGTGGCCATGGTCGATAAGTTGCTCCGGGAAACGGGCACGCTGAGGGCACTCGGGAAGGCCCGCTTCGCGATCTGACATTCAATGTCATGGCGAATCTCTTCCCCGCTGCCAGTATCGCTGCCGCGACCGAATCCAAGGCTGACTACATCCGTCATCGCGCGTTCGACGATGCTCATTACAAGCAACTCGTCCTGGAGTATCTCCACCAGTTCGGCTCCGCCTCGCGCCAGGACCTTGAGCGGCTGCTCACGGACAAACTGTCCGACGCCCTGTCCGCAGCCCAGAAGCGGAACAAGATTCAAAACCTGCTTGCGCGCATGTCCCGTCACGACGGCTCGATCATCCGCACCGGTCCGAAACAGCAAGCCGTCTGGCGCCTCGTCGAACTGCTGGGGGCCGCTCCTCAATCAAAAATAGCCGGGCAAGAATGAGCGTTTGGATTCCGTCGAATATTTTTGTTTGAGCGGTCCCGATTTCGGCAAACCTTTGATTTATCATGGGTTTGCTCAAAAATACTTCCCCGAAATTCCGTCACGGTTCGTCCCCGAGTATTTTTGTTTCGGCATCCCCGGCACCCCCCCTGGCTGCATTCGCGGTTCGTCATTCCCATGATGTTCCCTTCCATTTACTCCGACGATGCCGTTTTCTTCCGCTGAACCGCCGAAGAACCCCGGCGGGAGGACTTCTCCGGCCAACGCCCGACGGAGCGGTGTCTGTTGGCAGGCTGACCCGTCTATTCCAGTTCATCGCCGAATGGCGATTGTCCCGACTCAGGCGCCCTCCGGCAATCGGCGATCTTCCACTACCGCTCTGCATTCAACCAACTATTTGAATGCAGTCGCAACAATCTACTTGCTTATCTACCGGACCAGGACGACATCTACCACGACATTACAATCTGCGTAGCCTCGGCTGCGGGTCTCCCCGGAAAACCGCGAATTTTCAGTCAAGAGACCGAGCCGCCAACGTTGCGCCCTCCCTTGGGCGTGGCTTGACGCACTTTCTTGACGGGCGCTTCGCGGTGCCTCCGAGGAGGGTGCGATTGAGTCGCGCCCTTTTAGTCTCCGCAGTTCGTGGCTCGCTCGAACCGAAAGCGAACATGAATGCGACACTGACCTCGATGCCGCGGGAGCCCTGGCTCCTCTGCGAAAACTCCTCCCCTTATGACGCCCAAGCGCCGCCGGACAAGACCCGTGTGGCCGTCTTTGGCAGTTTCCTGGGCGGCTACCATGTCCTCCAGGAACTGCTCTCCGGCCCGCTGGCGAGCCGCGTAACCGTGGTGGGGGTGGCCACGGACGACCCGATCCAACCTTTCACGCACCCCACCGTCCGCCTATGGAAGTACGCCCACTCCCGCGAAGACGAACTGCTTGTGGGGCGGTTCGCTGCCGAGCGCCGCCTGCCGGTCTTCACCGGGCGCGTGAAGACTCCGGAATTCTTCCAGATGTTCCTCGAAGATTGGCAGCCGCAGCTCTGCCTGATGGCCACATTTGGGCAAAAGATTCCGCTCCCCCTGATCAACTACCCGACGCTGGGGTTCTACAATTTCCACCACAGCGGGGTTATACCGCATGCGGAATAAGCGATGACACTTGGCCGTCGTATCCCGGTCCCGATCCAATTGCGGATATGGTGCGCGATGGGCGCAAGGATTTGGTGCTGACCATCCACGAGGTCACGTCTGTGATTGACGGCGGGGCGTTCGTGGCCCGGTCGCACAGGGTCCCGATTTCCGAGGGCGTCAATGCCATCCAGATGCACCGGATCACTTGGCCGCAAATGGGCTCGTTCATCCAGCGTGAAGTGGGGGCCATACTCGAACCGGCCAACCGTGTGTCGGCTAACGCGCCGATGGTGGTGCAGGAAGAGGCTGTGGCCTACCGCACCGCCAGCCGCCGGCAATGGGCTGAGCGCCTCGCGGCCTGAGTTTTGGCAGGGGAACGAGGTCTGAGGTCCGGCCCTCGATGTTTGGGGCGACTTCTGGTGGAACCTCGAGCCCGCTGGTTCGTGGCTTCCGGCAACGGATGCACCCAGGCTCCTGCCAGCCCGGAAATGCCCCGCCGATGGGCTTTGCTTTCAGCCTCCCGTTTGCTGCGGGGCGTCACCACACCAAGGCGTGGGTCACCCACCTCACGGGCGAACTCCCGCTCACGGTGATAGGAAACACGGTCAACCCGCGTGCGTCACTTATTCAACCTTGCAGATTGACATTACTTCCATGGCGTGATCGAATTCCACTGTGACTGTGCAGAATTCACGTGGTGGCGGTGTGTCGTCGTACGCCCTGCACAAAGCTAGGAAGGGGCGCGCATGGAGGGAACGGTGGCGACTCCCAAGGTCACGTTTACTTAATTCGACGATTAGCCTAGACACTTCTGATCGATTGATCCATGATTTCCGGCTGGCCGAAAGCCCAAATGCGGCTAGAGGTGCCCCCCGTTCTCGAGTAACAGTTACTTTTGGCGCACGGCGCCCCTTGCAGCCACTCCGAAAACGCGCACTCGGGTTTCGGATGTTGACCGAACACGGCGACGGCTACGGCGTGGGGATCGACCGTGTTCTATTGAGAATTGTGCCTCGACCCCACGCCGTCAACCACTCAAAAACATGTGGCCATTCAATCGAAAACGCGAACGCGGACATCTGCCATCGGCGGAGGAGGTGATGCGCCAGGCCGGGATGACCGGGGGTGAGCCCCCCCGCCGCTTTCTCGAGCACCTCATTCAGCAGGGCAAGAATCCGTTTCGCGACTTGCCGGAGCAGTTCCTCAGATACGCCGAAGCGAACTTTCCGGACCTGCTTGACATCGCTCGCCGCGAGTTTGGAGCCATTGTGCCTAGGTGCGCACCGCGGGCTGAGACGCCACAAAAGGTCGCTCGCGATTGGGATAACCTTCCCTCGATGGTGATGACGCCAGTGCCACGCTCCTTCTCATACTCCGATTTGGCGCGGCAGGTTTCCAGTCAGGCTGCCGATAAGCAGCTTGTTTGCCTTTTGGCTTGGGGATGGACTGCATCACAGGAACAGGCTTTTCAACACATCCAGGAGTTATACAGTTTCACGGACGATCCAAAGTTGGTCCTCATGCGCTTCCTGTCTCCGGTGCCTGGTGCGGAGCAGTTGATTATCCGAGCCACATTCATGCGCGAGACTGCTCCACACATTCACTTGACTTGGCTCTACGAGCTTAGTGAGCGCCTGTCGCGTCTTGCAGCGGAGCACGGATTTCACACAAAGACTCTCGAATAGTGCCGCATGATAACACTCCGAATGCTTCCAGCCGCAGTCGGACTCTTGTGCCTCCTTGGTGCATTCGGTGCCCTGGCATCTGGAAACTGGGTGCAGGGGCTCGTTTGTGCGGTTGTCTTCATTCCCTGCGCCGTCTTGATGCTTAGAAACGCGAAACGGATGCTGGGGGAGATTAACCACTGGTCTGACCGCGTCGATCCAAAAGCACGCTTCACCAATGTGACCTCGACGAACCTGCCTTCGGACCAACGGTGCGTGGATTGTGGTTCGCCGGCGTTAAGCGACAAAGATACTCTCGGCACACTGACCCGTGCAGTTCACCTCGGGAGTAAGTGCCCGTCCTGCGGAAACCGATTCTGCCTCAAGTGTGCAGCCAAACGGAATTTTGTCTGTTCCTGCGGTAATCAAGTTGTGGATGCATAGCGTGTCGACACAATTGCGGAGCCGCCTATGATGGCGCATCGCTGCTCACGTTGCGGGTTCACGTATCGCCCCGCACCATTTCAGTTTGATCTGTTCACATGTCCGCGTTGTGGCGGCACCGCTTGGCCCGACATCGAAGCAGAGGGTGGTCGTGGTGTCGTAGCCGGCAAAGCAATTGGCAGTCTCCTGAGTCTAGCAGCTCCTTTTGTGGGGCTTGCGCTGGGAGGCATTCTTGGCGCTTCCATTGGCGCGACCATCGCGTGCATCATGATTTATTTCTTGCACATACGAAAAGATCGATGAAAGCGATTCAAGATTCTAGCGCGTGGCAATTCGATGCTGTTTCGCGGGCTTCACGGTCTTTGTCGGCGGCGGTTGCTCGTTGTTGCCGCAAAAGATCGGTGTCGCAGTTAAGACCGGGAGAACCTCGTTCTGCGATTTGGCACGTGAAGGAGGGGTGAGCAGTGCCCGCATTCGTCGTCTATTTTTTGAGTTCTGTCGGCTTCGCCGTAGTTATAAGGTTTGGCATGAAACAAGCGGACACGCGGCCGAGAGCCCAGCACCTGAATTTAGACCTGTTATCTCTTCCGGAGAGGGAGCAGGCTCACGACGCCGACATGGTCCTTCGGTTCACGAAAGGAAGCGTTCCGTTTGCCCTCTTTTTCCTTATCCTCTGGCTGGCTCTGGGACTGACCTTCTTCACCGGTGAAGCAGCGCTCGGCAATCAGGCAGCAGTTCTGTTTGGCCTGCCAGGGGGGGGTGCGCTGGCAGTTGGCTGGCGCAACTTTGAAAAAGTTGCCATAACCAAGCGGTGCGCGGGCTGCGACCGCAAAATGACTAAACTCGGGGAGGGAAGTGGCGTCGTCATGGTGCTCATGGAAGAAAGAACGAGCGGCGTGGGAACCGCGGAAGAATGCTGGGAGTGCGGCAGGGTCTATTGTGATGGTTGTTGGCCCGGACGATCAAGGAACAGTTGCGACTGTGGTCGAGGGCGTGACGCCGTACGGAGCATCCGCGGGGTGATTTACCGGGGATCGCTCCGACTCGTGAAGGTGCGGTATCTCGACGAATGAACCGCCAAGATTCCAGCCTGTTCACGCCATCTAGAGCGAATTCGCTTGCGGATATTCGCGCCGTGGGATCACGAAGCGGCAGCAGAAATGAACTTGAAGCGATGGGGGAAAAGGGAGGGACTTGTTGAGAATCAAACCAAAACTGCACCACATGAAACGCTCAGAAATTGAATTCTGGTTCGAAGGCCCCGAGGCAGCAACGGACGCTCAGGCCTTGTCGGATTTCCTAAAATCAAGTTGCCCGGAATGGCAGGCCCGCATCGTCAAGCCCCCAAAGACCAGGCATGGCGAGTTCGTTCAGTGGGTTGTCGTGATCTCTGCGATCATCGCCGCCGTCAAGAATGCGGCCGACCTGGCGGACCGCTTGCGCGGCTGGGCCACAAAATACCGCGCGCAGCATCAGCGCAATCCGTTCGTGATCCTGTGGCCCAACAGTGAACCCGTGCCGCTTGATCAGGCAAAGCCGGAGGATCTCGCCGTCGGAATCGGCCGCCAGTTGCCGGAGGCAGCGAAGGATCCTTCGTGAAGCGGCCTGCGCCTTTCCGGCACGCTCGCAGAATCCACCAGAAGCGCACGCAAGGATCCAAGGATGCCGGAAGGCCCAACTTCTAGGCAACTATATGACGACTAGAACCACAGATCAGACCAGGAACGAAGTACGCATTTTTCGACCAACGCGTGCGGCAGTCTGTTCGAGTATTCTGTGGGACTGCGCTGCGGTGGCCCCATCGGCGCTACTAGCGGTCACCGTTGAGAAGCCAGTGTGGCGAATCATTTTCGCGGTCATAGCCGTTGGCTTGGCTTTGTGGATGGGGTGCGTCTCATGGGGTGTCTTGCGAACGCACTTCGTCACGTCCCAAGAAGGAATTGTTACAGCTGGAGCAGCATATTCGTTCGGCCTCCGCTGGGAGGAAATCGCCGATGTATTGATCCGAGAGCGTCCGGCCGGTATGCAAATCGAGCGGGCGGATAGATTGGTGGTTTTGAAGGCAGATGCAGATCGCACGGTTCCGCTGAACACGTCGGTCTTGTCCCGTCCCGACGAGGAAGCGCTGCTGGCGATCATCCGAAATGGCGTCCACTGCCCCATTCGGACGATCACTGACCGCATGTGGAGCCTGAGGCGTGACACAGGATCACCGGAATGAAGCTTCTGCCTCGAACCTTTGTGGGAGGCGCAGCCCTCTGGGGCTCGGCCGCATGGGCGGGCTTGTATCACATGCACGTGTCGGCCGGCTTGGGACTTTTTGTTTTAGGCACGTGGCTGATCTCGAGAGACCTGTATTTGTCCCGCTGGCAGGTTCGCTTGACTGAGGATGGTGTCGAACTGACCCATCCAAAGGGCAGCAGAGAGCGGAAGAGTAAGCCTGTTCGGTTTGCCGAGATTTGCCGTGTGCAGGACATCCATCCTGGGGCACGCGTGCTCGTTACGCTTCTAAGAGATCGCCCTCACCGCACGCTCACTACCGAGTTCGATGCCAGCCGGGTCTACACCATCGCGACTCCGGTGGGCTTCTATCCCCGCCATGCTTGGCGCCGACTGTGGACAATGTCGCGAGATTTGCTCTTGCAGGCCGAGTTAGGGCATTGGATGCTGATTCCGTTAGGCTGCCTGCGGGGAGCGGAGTTGCGTGAGTTGTGGATTCAGTTGCGAACAAAAGTGAGTTCGGAGGTATCGCGAAACGATTTTCGGCAGGATCCTGCGGTAATTGAAGCCGCCATGCGGGAGGAGGAACAGGGCGACAAGGCTACGGCAGCACGGCAATGGAAGACCGCCGATGAACATCTCGAGAAGGCGGCCCTCTTGTGGCGGAGAGGCGGTCACATCGACTCGATGACTCGGTGCAGGCACCACCGGATCGAGTGTTTAATGCGCCTGGGCCGATTCATCGAGGCTGGCGGTTTGGCGGAGCAAGTGGTGGACTGGGCGCGGAATCTGGATAATAGGCAGACGCTCGCGGGCGCCCTTAATCACGTGGCGGAAGCGTCATTGCGCGTCGGCGGCGAGCGAGAACTGCATTCGGCTTTGAGCAATCTGGAGGAAGCGATCAAGATTCACGAAGGCCGGCGAGAAACCTTCATGGCCTGCCGCTTGCGCGGTAATCTAGCGATGGTGCATGAGGGACTGTTTCTGGCAAGGAGAAATGACGATGAACTGAAAAAGTGCAAGGAAATGGCCGCTGAGGCCCTGAGTATCCTCAAGGAGCAATTGGCGAGCGATTCCAGCTACATGGTCCGCATGCAAAGAGCGAACCTTGAGGGAACCTTAGCGCACTGCGAGTTTCATTCAAAAGAATTCAGAAAGGCGGCTGAGTGTTTTGCGCGAGCCAATCCCAAAGAAGCGCGAACCGAGCGGGGATTCTTCATAGAGGACTTGGCTATGTGGGGGTCGGCACTGTTTCACGCATGGTCGGAAAAAGCACCGCAAACCAGTGAGGTCGGTCAGAACAAGCTCCTGCACGAGGCCTTGTTCAAGTTGGACGAGGCCGCCCGCTTGGTCGCGTTGCGTGGGGACTTCAACGAGGCGCTGCAAGTATTCCCTCAACGTGGCGACATTTACTGGAGGTTGGGAAACCATCAGGCAGCCATTCGAGATTACGAGACGGTGATCGGGCTATTGGAAGCACGAAAGTACGCGCTGGACCGGTCCTTCGAGAGGACGGCTTTGCTCCGAGAACACCGCGTACTCTATGGACGAGTCAGTGAAATGTATCTGCGAATGGCACAAGATCAGGTTAGCCCTCAAGTAAAGGCTTTGGAGTGTGCTTTCCAGCACTGCGAGCGGGGAAAGGCCCGGGGCTTGGTCGAAGGCATGAACCTGTCAGACTTCATGCGCCAGAATCTTCCCGATGACTTGCGGTCCAGACTGGAAAGCGCCTTTTCCGGATTGAAAGAGGCGCACTGGCGCAGGAACGAGATGGTGTCCGGCGGTGACCCTTCTGAGGTCGAGCACAGCCAATGGCTCTATCAGACTCGGCAGGCGGCAATCCAGGATCTTGATGAAGTTATGGAGGATATCCGCAAGCGAGACCCACGGCTCCTGGAGATGGTTGTGCCTCGAATTCCATCGCTCGCAGAGATCCAGTCGCATGTGCCGAGAGACGGACACACTGGCATTCTGGAGTTCGATATCGTTAACGAAGCGCTGGGTGTTTTCCTGATTCTGAGCAATGTGCCGTTGACCGAAACCTGTTTCTTCATCGAAGGACTGGTTCAGCCGCGCTGGAGCAGACATTCGTGCACAAGGGATTTCTGGGCGACTACGACGAGCACGTGGACGTTAGGGCCAGATTGAGTTCTTGCGAGGCACGCCATTCCGCCGCAGTTGTCGAGATGGAGCAGATCCGGGTTAGCGCGGCCGAGAAGCTGCGCCTCGCCGACGAAGCAGCCAAGCTTGAGAACGAAATGCGGCTGCTAAGTATCAGGACGGCAAGCACGGAGCTTCATTGGATCGAGGCGCTGCCCCAGGTCTTGAAGAGCATTCGACACTTGATCTTCGAGGCTAGGGGCTCGAACGGTCGAAGCATTCGCGAATTGCTGGAGCAGCATGGACTGAGGCGATTGGTCATCGTGCCGGATGGGTTGCTGCACCGGCTTCCCTTGCACGCTGCCTTGGACGATCTTGAAGCTGTCACGCTAGCCCACAGCAGCTCCGTGCTCATGGGCACAGTGAGCCGACTGCAAGGACGCCCGGCCAAAGCACTGGTGGTCGCGCATCCGAAACATCCTGGCCTTGTCGCCGACGAGGCAGAAAGGACGCTGTTTCTCCGGGAAGCGGACTACGTTCAGAACAACTTGAGCCGCGCCGCCGTCCAAGTGGTCAGACTCGATGGGGCGACGGCCACAGCTGACGCTATCATGAACCAACTGCCTGAATGTGGTTGGTTCCACTTCTGTGGCCATGCCGAAAGCGATTTCGCCATTCCGCTGAACTCTCGCCTCAAGATTGCTGTCGGTGCGCCCTCGGGGCCAGGCGCTGAGAGGCGCTACGATCCGCGGTTCTTGACCGCGGGAACGCTCCTTACCGAAGGAGTATTGAGCCACGGGGCTTGGGTCGTGTTGCATGCATGCGAGAGCGGCATTGCTCCCCCAAAGCCAGACGGCGAGTGCTTGGGCTTGCCTGCTGGTTTCCTTCTCGCGGGTGCCGGCTTGGTGACTTCCACCTTGTGGGAAGTTCCTGTCGAGACACCAGGTTCGATCATGGCCGGCTTTTACGACGGCGTGCTCCAGAACGGTTTCCCTCCTGCGGTGGCTTTGAGAAGAGCCATTGCAGAGTCTCGGAAGCCTGGAACAGGGACGACGGTCCCGCACACTGCCTCGTCCGATGCTGAATCAGCATGGCCGGGACCGGACCATCCCTTCCATTGGGCAGGCTTTGTGATTTGGGGGGCAGCGTGGCTCAAGGAGGAAACGCCGACGGATGCGCTCCAACTGGGCACCCACGAGGAACCGCTCCCTGCTCCGCCCGTTAGCGTGGGGTCAGGAGTGCATCCTCGGTTGCAGAGGATTCTTCGGGATACAGACCCGCTCTTGGAACAGAAGCGGTTTGCTGAGGCAAGCCGCATATTGGAACAGGCTCTGGCGGAATTTGGACCATGCACTGTGTTGTGGGAACGGTTAGGAGGATGCTACGCGGACATGGGAGACTTCGACCATGCCTTTCCGTACTGGCACAAGCTGGTGGATTCGGACCCGAACAGCTTCTACCACCGTTACAATCTGGGCTGCGTCTACCGGGACTTTTCACGCATTGCCGAGGCAAGGGAGTGTTTCAAAAAGGCGTTGTCGCTGAATCCGGTATATGCGAAAGCGTTGTTCAATTTGGCGGGACTCACCAATGATCCTGACGAGGCCCTTGACTGTTTGCGACGGGCACAGGCCATCACCCCGGAGGACCCTGACTTTCCGGGAGCATTCCGCATGTGGCAAGAGTTACGCGCCGATCCTCAGGCCAGGGTTGAACAGCATCGCATCTTCTGGGCGGAGCAGGCCCTTCAGAGGGGGGATCTTGCTCAAGCCCGGTTTCACTTGGTCATGGCCAGAAGCGGAAACTTAACTGCCAAGGAGACGGCCATGGTTTGCAGGGCCGAATCAGACATTTTTCGAAAAGAAGAGAACTTGCCTGAGAGCGTTCGCAAACTGGAGGAGGCGATCCACTTCGATCCGTCGGTGCCGGCCTACTGGAATACGCTCGGCGCACGTCGGTTGTTGGTAGCAAAGGATTCCACTGAGCTCGCTCAGGCTACAGCCGAATGCCTCCGGGCGACTGATCTTCGAGATTATGCTAAACCTCACCAGAATCTGGCATCCATCCACCTCCGTCTCGGCCAAGCCGACCAAGCCCGCCACGAAGTGGCTAAAGCCCAGGCGCTGGCGGCGGATCAAATCAGAGCCGGTGCGTCTGGAAAGCGCGTGTGTGTTGGCTGCCCCACAGAAGGGAAACAACGGGCGGAATGTGACCTGTGTATGCACAAGGCCATCGCTTTGAAGCGGAACGTTGATCTGCTTGGGGGCGAATACAGCGTTGATTGCGCTGAGTGAGTGCCGCTGACAGAGAGAATCTATGAATTGTCCGATGTGCGGTTCCGAACCGGTGTTTGGCCGTGAGGTGGGCTACATGGACGCCACGATCTGCCAGTGTCCGCACTGTCACCATCGATGGATTCAAATGGGGCGAAGACAGCGACTCCGTGAGAAACAATCGCTGGCTATGCGCGAATGGTGGTCTACCGTCTGGATTTATTGCCTTCATGGGCTATTCGTCTGGCCGATCTTTAGCTTGATACATTTCCTGGTTGTCGTGCCACACCCGATTGAAGCCGTAGTGGAGTCCGGGCTAAGGGGTGGTGCGATCCTTCTCGGATTGGCCAGCACCAGTGGCGTGTGTCTTGGCTACGGTTTGCAGTCGGCGTTGAACTGGACTTCGAGATTGTGGCCTGCTGTTCGGACCATGCATGTTGTTGTGCCTCTCTTGATCGCCGCTTTCGCTGGGAGCTTCTATGGAGGCATTCTAAGCCACGTCGGAGAAAGCGACCCGGGGCTGCACGAAGTGGGGTTCACCGTGCGTGCGCAATGGCTCAGTATGACAGTTGGGGCGGCTTTCGGAATGTTGGCTACGCCCATCATTATTGTCCGCAGTAGTAAAGCGCGCGTGCGGAAGGGACTGCTGAGACTGAGCGGGGTAGCGGCGGGAATGGACAGCGGGTTTTGTCAAAGTGGGCCATGGAAAAGGATGGAATCCCTCAATTAAGTTGATCCTCCTGGCGCTAGGCATGGGCCCCCGGAGTGCTTGCACTCCGGGGGCTTT
>ORJL010123282.1_pt1 | contig 16694 bp, 16 predicted proteins | sample 1779941 | NCBI WGS metagenome assembly ORJL01 (sample SAMEA104232317, study PRJEB22302) | groundwater metagenome | biome: forest; feature: aquifer; material: groundwater | place: USA | collected 2011-08-07 | depth 5.8 m | reverse complement strand
GAGACAGGATACGTAGGATCGCCCGGGATGCGGCACACGCCCACCGGCTACTGGCTCGAGGAGGCCGGCGCCGTCGAGCCGGCGGCGCCGCTCGCAGGGGACGTGACCGCGGACGTGGCGGTCGCCGGCGGCGGCTATCTCGGCCTCTGGACGGCGCTGCGGCTGAAGGAGCTCGAGCCCGGATGCGACGTCGTCCTGCTCGAGGCCGGCGTGTGCGGCCACGGCCCGAGCGGGCGCAACGGCGGATTCGTCAACTCACTGTGGGCCGATGCCCGCGTCCTGCTCGAGAGCTTCGGGCGCGAGCGGGCGGCGGCGGTCTACCATGCCTCGGCCGAGTCCGTCACGGCGATCGGCGACTGGTGCGAGCGGAACGGCGTGGACGCCTGGTACCGCGACGCGCCGAAGCTGAAGGTCGCGACGACTCCCGCGCAGGACGGCGCCTGGGCACCGGCCCCGGCGGCGCTCGCCGAGCTCGGCGCCGGGGACGGCGTGCGCGAGCTGACTCCGGCCGAGGTCGCCGGGCGCTGCTCCTCCCCGGTCTTCCGGAGCGGCCTGCTCGTCCCGGGCTCGGCGACCGTCCAGCCGGCGCGGCTCGCCCTCGGCCTGCGCGCGCAAGCGCTCGAGGCGGGCGTGCGCATCCACGAGCACACGCGGGTCGGGCGCGTCCGCCCCGACGGGACGGTCGAGACCGATAGCGGGCGCGTCCGGGCGGGAGCCGCGGTCCTCGCCGTCAACAGCGCGACCGGCGCGTTTGCCGGCTTCCGCCGCGCGCTCGCGGTCGCCTCCAGCCATCTCGTGCTCACCGAGCCCGTACCCGACGTGCTCGAGGAGGTCGGCTGGACGGGCGGCGAGGCGATCTCCGACCACCGCACGCTGCTCCACTACTTCCGTACGACGCCCGACGGACGGATCGCCTTCGGCTGGGGCGGTGGCGCGATGGGCTACGGCGCACGGCCGGGGGGCCGGCTCGAGGTGGACGGCTTCTGCGTGGAGCGCGCGCACGCGACGCTTCTCCGCTTCTTCCCGCAGCTCGCCGGGCGGCGGCTCACACACGCCTGGGGCGGGCCGATCGACGTCTCCCCCTCCCACCTGCCGGTCTTCGGCAGCCGCGGGGCGGTTCACCACGGCTTCGGCTTCACGGGCAACGGCGTCGGGCCGGCGCACTTCGGCGGCCGCATCCTCGCCTCGCTCGCGCTCGACCGGCGCGACGAGTGGAGCTCGCTCGCGCTCGTCGACCCGCCCCGCCGGAGCTTCCCGCCGGAGCCGTTCCGGTACGCAGGCGGTGCGCTCATCCGCCGCGCCCTAATCGCAACGGACGCCGCGGAGGACGAGGGCCGCCGGCCCGGGCGGGCGACCGCTCTCGTCGCGAGCCTGCCGAGACGGCTCGGCCTCCACCTGCCGCGCTGACGGCGGCTGTACCCTTCGGGCACGCGCCCGTAGCTCAGCGGAAGAGCGTCGGCCTTCTAAGCCGGTGGTCGGAGGTTCGAATCCTCCCGGGCGCGCCTCACCCCGGAGCGGGCGCAGGCCGCCGTCGGCGGTGCTCGAGATAGTCGAGCAGGATCACTTGCAGCGTGCCGGCGACAGGGATCGCACCGAGGGCGCCGACGATGCCCGCGAGCGACGACCCGATCAGCACGGCGATCAGCACCGCCAGCGGCGAGAGCCGCACGGTGCGGCCGTACACGACCGGCTGGAGCACGTGGTTCTCGAGCTGCTGGTAGAGGAGGAAGAAGACGAGGACGACGACCCCCACCCTGACGTCGTCGAGGAAGGCGACCGTCGAGACGAGGACGGCGGCGATCGTCGCGCCGGCGAGCGGGATCAGGTCGAGGAGCGCGACGATCAGGCCGAGAGCGACGGCGTAGGGGACGCCGAGCCCGAGCAGGACGAGCGTCGAGGTGACGCCCGCGATGAGGCTGATGAGCAGGTTCCCCGAGACGTAGCCGCCGACGGTGCGGTAGATGTCGCGGCCGACGGCGCGCCAGCGCGGCTGGGCCTCTGCAGGCAGGAGGCTGTAGAAGCGCTCGACCCAGCGCGGGCCCTCGAGCAGCATGAAGAGCGTCAGGAAGGTGATCGTCAGCGTGCCGACGACGGCCGTGATGACGCCCTTCGTGACCGACACCGCGGTGCCGGAGAGGCCGAGCACGCCTGAGGCGCCCGACGATTCCACGGCGTCGCGCACGCGCTCGACGATCTGGTAGTCGCGCTCGAGGAAGCCGAGCTTCCCCTGGCCCGCCGTCAGGTCCTCGACGTAGCCGGGCACCGCGTCGACGAAGTTGTTCACCTGATCCACAAGCGTCGGGATGAAGGCCGCGCCGATCGCGACGATGCCGGCGAGCGTGCCGAGGAAGGCGATCGCAACCGCCAGCCCCCGCCGCTTGACGCCCCGCCGCTGCAGCCCCTCGACCGCCGGGTTGAGGGCGAGCGCGAGGAAGACAGCGATCAGCACCCAGATGATCACGCTGCGGGCGAGCAGGACGACCTCGATCGTCACGGCGGCGGCGAGCACGATCCCGAGCACGACGAGCACCGCGCGCGGGCGGAAGTGGACGAGACGCTCCTGCACGAGGCGAGGGTTCGCCGCCCCGCCGAGAACCCCTACTTCGCTTTCACGACGAGCGGCCCGCAGGGCGCGCCCGTCTTCTCCGTCAGGCGGTCGCCGTTTGCATCCTTGGGCGTGACCGTGAGCGTCGTCGCGGTGACCTTCACCTCGGAGTAGCTGTAGACGTCGGTGGCGGTGCACGCCAGGCCGACGCCGCGCGGGGGTTCGGGCTTGAGGAAGAGCGCCGTGATCGCGTCCCCGACCCCGGGGGTTCCGCCGAGCGCCTCGTCGACCTCTTTCGAGTACGTGTTCGTCGCCACGGGGCCGGTGACGACCTCCCAGATGCCGGTGCCGACGGGTGCGGGCGTCTCGAGGGTCGTCAGCCTGATCTCGCCGATCAGGTTCGCGTGGGTGTCGGTCGTCAGGACGACGACGTTCTTCACGTTCCGGAGGAGCTCGAGGAGCTTCGTGCGCTCGGCCGCGTACCCCTCCCAGCGGTCGTACGGGAGCGCGTAGAACTGGAGCAGCGGCACTTCGTTCACGATCACCTTGAAGGTCGCGCTCGAGGCCTTGATCGCCGCCGCGAACGCTGCGTACTGGCGCTTGCCGAGCATCGTCCGGGCCGGATCGTTGATCCGGTCGAGGCACGCCTGGGCAACCGGGTTGGCGAGCGAGGCGGCGAGGCTGGCGAAGGCGGCACGCACGGCGGCCGGCGCGGTCGGAGCGAGGTCGCCGGGGGTGCCGCAGGCGCCGCCGGCGCTCGCCTTGGCGCTGCGGAACGAGCGCTCGTCGAGGAAGAACAGCTCGACGTGCTTCCCCCAGCGGAAGGTGCGGTAGAGCCCCGCCCGCTTCGAGTACGAGACCGGCGCGTAGTCTGTGAACGCCTTCGCGCCCGCCTCGTAGACCGCCCGCCCGTGCTCGGCGAGCGTGAAGTCGTTGACGAACTCGTGGTCGTCCCAGTGGCTGTAGAGACCGGTGGCGGCGCGCAGCTTCCGGAGCGCGGGCAACGCGAGGCCCTGCCTGTACATGGCCCACTTCGCCGCGACCTTCAGCGCGGGTGGATTGCCGGCCACCCCGCTGTCGGAATAGATCGTATCGCCGAGGTTGATGTTGAAGTCGTTCCCCTCCGCGGCCATCCGGGCGTAGACCTCGTACTCGTTGTAGAACGGCCTCTTCGCTCCCTTCTTCGGGGTGGCGTCGGCATCGCCCGAGACGGCGAAGCGGACGGTTGCGGCCGCTTCGGGCGGCGGCGCGGTCTCGAAGCGCCCGACCTCGCTGCGCTGCACCCCCTGGCGGAAGCGGTAGAAGTAGCGCGTGCCGGGCTCGAGCGCGCTCACACCGGCCTGCACCGTGAGATCGTGGCCGGGGCTCGCGACGAGCTCGCGGACGAGCGGCATGCCGGCGAAGCTCCTGCTCTTCGAGACCTCGAGCCGCAGCTTCCCGGCGGCCGGCGCGCGCGTCCAGACGACTGCGCTCGTCGGTGCGATCTCACCGGCGGCGACGCCGTAGGCGAAGCCTCCTGCGGCCGCGGCGGCAGCACCCGGGAGCGCGAGCGCGAGCAAGCCGACGAGAGCGAGACGGCGCATGGGCGGGGAGCTTACTCCGTCACGGGACGTACGTCACCGGAACGGTCACCCTCGAGAGCACTTTGCCTTCGTGGAACTTCCAGACGATCAACCGGCCCGTCTGCTGGACGGAGACCCGAAAGCGCAGCCTGATCCGGAAGAACGTCCTCGCCTGGGCCTCGCCGACGAGCAGCGTCTGGGCGAGCAGCGTGCCGTCGGCGCCGACGAGCGCGGCGAACGTCCTTCCCGTCGCGCTCCCCTCGACGAGGAGCGGGCTGCGCACCCGTTCCCCGGAGCCGGGCGACTCGAGGAACACGGCCGGTAGGTAGGCGCCGAAGACGTGCCGGCCGACAAGGCTGAGGCGCGTGCCCGTCGGGCCGGCGACCTGCAGCGGCCGGCCGTCGATGAAGATGCGGACGAGCTTGATCGTCGGGAACTGCGTGAGCGTGAAGACGATCTGGCCGAGTTGCGGACTCAACGTGAGCTCGGCCCGGGACGTGAAGCCGGGCGAGAGGTCGACGTTGGCGACGTTGCCGCGCTGAATGACCGAGAGGACAGTCGACCCGCGCGGGATGCTGGTCGTCAGCCCGGCGCGGCGCTCGTCCGCGTTCGGCCCGGCGAGGAGCCGGCGGAGCGAGTCGGCCGCCGCGGTCGGCGAGGGCGGCACCGCGCGATGAGCAACGCTGAGCTTCCCGTCGCGCGCGAAGTAGAGCTTCTGCCCCACGGAGGTCGAGGCGACTGCCCTCGCAGCCAAGAGCGGGCTCACGTCGGCCCGCGCAGCGCCGGCTGCGGCGACCGCCGGTACCACGATGCACGCGGCGAGCACGAGTCTCGCCCTGCCCGACCGTCTGCCGATCCGTTCGAGCATTGCCCCCATCCTGAGGTGTTGCCGCAGTGACGACATGATGCCGTGTGCTCAGTTCTGACGTCGTGCTGACCTGTTAAGCGGTCTTTCTTCGCGGAATCCCCGATCTTTCCCCCGTTCGAGGGGCCCCGAACGCGAGCGGCAGCCCTCTCGGCGTCAGCGGGGCGAGAGCGGCGGAGCCGCGCTCCGCCCGGCGGGAGCCGCCCGCCCAGGGAAGCGAGAGAGCGCCACGATCGAGAGCGGCAGCCCTCTCGGTTTCCTGGCGCCCCGCTGACGTCGCGCAGGGAGGGGGAACAGTGCGTAAGCACGGGCCCCCGACCGGAGCGGCGTCAGCGGGGCGAGGCGGTGCCGGAGGCCGGCTCCGCCGGCCGGGAGGCGCCGCCGCCCAGGGAAGCGAGAGCGGGCGGCGGGGATCGAACCCGCATAACCAGCTTGGAAGGCTGGGGCTCTACCATTGAGCTACGCCCGCGCAGGAGCGGGAGTAGCGTAGCGCCGTGAATCCGTACGCGTGGTCGTGGAACCCGGAGGCGCTGGTGGCCGTCCCGGCATTGACCGCCGCCTACCTGCTCGCGCTGCGGCGGTTTCCGGCGAGCCGGCTGCGTATCGCCTGCTTCCTCGCGGCGGCCGGACTCGTGCTGGCCGTCACGATCACGCCGGTCGAGACGATCGCGCTCCACTACCTCCTGAGCGTGCACCTCCTGCAGAACGTCGTGCTGGCGGAGTGGGCGCCGGCGCTCGCGGTGCTCGGGCTGCCGCCGGCGCTCGCGGCCGCGCTCGGGGCGCGGCGGCCCGTCGCGGCGCTGACGCGGCCGGCGGTCGCGCTGACGGCCTGGCTCGCCAACTACATGCTCTGGCACCTGCCGTGGGTCTACGACGCGGCGCTCGAGCGGCCGCACTCGCTCCTCCACCTCGAGCACGTGCTCTACCTCGTGACGGGCCTCGCGCTCTGGTGGCCCGTTCTCCACGACGCGCCGCACCGGCTCGCGGCCGGCCCGCGTGCCGGCTACCTGTTCGCCGCTTTCGTCCTCGCAAGCCCGGTCGGGCTGCTAATGGCGTTGCTCCCCGAGGCCGCCTACTCCTTCTACGAGGGGGCGCCGGAGCGCCTCTGGGGCCTCTCGCCGCTGACCGACCAGCAGATCGCGGGCGTGACGATGACGAGCGAGCAGGCGGTTGTGTTCTTCGCGGCGTTCGCCGTCTACTTCGTCCGCTTCCTCGTCGAGCAGGACGCGGCACCGGAGGACTCGCCACGGACGGCACGAACTCACCCGGAATGAGCACCATCGGCTCGTTCCTGCGCCGGCTCGCCCGCCTTTTCAAGCTCCGGCGCCCCGAACGCCGCTCGCACGCCGACCGGCGCGCCGGCGCCGAGCGCCGCTCGGGAGACGACCGCCGGCACGAGGCGGGCAGTCCGCCCGACGGAGACGATCGCCGGTCGGGCGACGAGCGGCGCTCGGGCTTCGACCGCCGCCTCGGCCGGGAACGTCGCGACCGCTAGCCGGCTTCGCGGCGAGTCGGGACGGCGAGATTCGAACTCGCGGCCTCCCGCTCCCAAAGCGGGTGCGCTACCAGGCTGCGCTACGTCCCGTGACCGCAGTGTAGTGCTCGCGCCGCACGGGCTCGGCGCGGGGCGATAGCCTCGGCCGATCGTCGATCTTCCCTACATCCCGGGCGAGCGCGGGCACCAGGCCCAGCCGGCGATCGGCTACGCGATGGTGCTCGTCGCGGCGACGCTGTTCGGCCTCAACGGCACGGTCTCGAAGGTCGTGCTCGCCTCGGGGATCTCCTCGCTCGAGCTGACGCAGGTGCGCTCGCTCGGCGCCTTCGTGGGCTTCGCGGTGGCGATGGCGATCTGGCGCCCCGCCGCCCTGCGGGTCACGCGGCGCGAGCTCCCGTTCCTCGCGGTCTTCGGCATCGGCGGCGTCGCGCTGGTGCAGTGGTTCTACTTCTTCTCGATCCACCGGCTGCCGGTCGGCATCGCGCTTCTGATCCAGTACCTCGCACCGCTGATCGTCGCGCTCTTCGCGCATTACGCGATGCACCAGCCCGTCCGGCGCAGGATCTGGGTCGCGCTCGCGTGCTCGCTGACCGGCCTGGGGCTGATCGTCGAGGTCTGGGCCGGCGGGGCGCTCAGCAGCGTGGGCGTCGCCGCGGCGATCTGCGGTGCCTTCGCGTACGCCGCGTACGTGCTCCTGGCCGAGCGCGGAGTGGCGGAACGGGACCCGGGCTCGCTGCTCTGCTACGGCTTCCTCTTCGCCGCGCTCTTCTGGACCGTCGTGCACCCGCCCTGGAACTACCCGGCGGGCCGGCTCGACGACAGCGTCTCCCTGCTTGGACGACTCGGCGGGGCGCATCTGCCCATCTGGCTGCTCATGCTCTTCATCGTGGTCGTCGGCACGATCGTCACGTTCTTCCTCATCGTCGGCGCCCTCCAGCACATCACCGCGACGCGTCTCGGGATCGTGGCGATGTTCGAGCCGGTGGTGGCGTCCGCTGTCGCGTACGCGTGGCTCGGCGAGACGTTCGGCGGTTTCCAGCTCGCCGGCGCGGCGATCGTGCTCGCCGGCATCCTGCTGGCGCAGACGGCCCGCTAGGCGCCGCTACGATGCGTCGATGGTGCAACGCGTCCTCCTCGCGTCGCCGCGCGGCTACTGCGCCGGGGTCGAACGCGCCGTCGAGACGGTCGAGCTCGCGCTCGAGCACTACGGGCCCCCCGTCTACGTGCGCAAGCAGATCGTCCACAACATCCACGTCGTGCGCGACCTCGAGGCACGCGGCGCCATCTTCGTCGAGGAGGAGTCGGAGGTGCCGGAGGGCGCGACGATCGTCTACTCCGCCCACGGGGTCGCGCCGTCCGTGAACGAAAGCTCGGCCCGGCTCGGGCACAACGTCATCGACGCGACGTGCCCGCTCGTGACCAAGGTGCACGTGCAGGCGCGCCGCTACGCGGCGGACGGCTACACCGTCGTCCTGATCGGCCACGCCGGCCACGAGGAGGTGGTCGGGACGATGGGCGAGGCGCCGGAGGCGACGGTGCTCGTTCAGTCGGTCGCCGACGCGGAGGCCCTCGATCTCCCCGCGGACGCGAGGCTCGCCTACATCACGCAGACGACGCTCTCCGTGGACGAGACGGGCGTCATCATCGCGGCCCTGCGCACGCGCTTCCCGTCGATCCACGCGCCGAAGAAGGAGGACATCTGCTACGCCACCTCCAACCGGCAGTGGGCGGTGAAGGAGATGCTGCGGGAGATCGAGCTGCTGCTCGTGATCGGCTCGCGCAACTCCTCCAACTCGAACCGGCTGGTCGAGGTCGCACGCGCCGGCGGTATTGCGGCGCACCTGATCGACGACGAGACCGACATCGACGAGGCCTGGCTCGACGGGGTCGAGACCGTCGGCGTCACCTCGGGCGCGTCGGCGCCGGAGAAGCTCGTCGCGCGCGTCTGCGACTGGTTCCGCGCGCGCGGCGTCGAGCGGATCGAGCCGTACCGGCTGATGGACGAGGACGTCGTCTTCCGGCTGCCGATCGAGCTGCGCCGCGAGCTCGCGCTCGCCGAGTCGCAGGGCTAGGGCTGCTAGCGGACGACGATCCGCGCGCGCTTGGCGCAATCGCGGGGCGCGTACTCCCAGCCCTGGACGTGGAGCGTCCAGGTGCCCCGCACCGGGAAGGCGATCCGCCCGACGAAGGTCGCCTTGACGGCAGAGCGCCGCAGCCGGAGCCGGAGCTCCTCGCCGCCGGGGCCGGCAGCCCTGACGGTGATGCGAACGCCGCCCATGTCGGCCGGCTTCGTCGCGACCAGCTTCCCGTTCGCCCACGTCGGCATGAGCGTCGTCACACGGACGGCGACGACTTGACGGGCGGGCGCCGTCTCCGGCGCGGAGATCCGCACGCACATCTTGGCCTGCACCGCCGGTGCCAGCACGAGCGCGGCGAGCGTTACGAGAGCCAGTCGCAGTCGCACGTGTGTCCTACACCGTAGAGGACGGATGCGTTCCCCGCCACGCGCGCGTCTCGAGAGCTACGCCTTGGCGATGCGCGGCTCGCCGGGGGCGCCGTCGACCTCGATCTCGACCGCGAGGACCTCCTCCTTGATCCAGTCGGCGTACGCGAGCAGGTCGGCGTCGACCGCCGGGAGCGTGAGCGCGATCCGGTCGGTCAGCTCGAGCCCCGCCTCCTTGCGCATCGTGTTCACCATGTGGATGAGGTCGTAGACGCGGCCCTCGAGCTCGAGCTCGGGGTCGAGTCCCGTCGTCACGGCGACGGTCACCCGCTCGTCCTCGGCGAGCGCCCAGCCCTCGGGCGCGCTGCGCTCGACGAGCACCTCGTCGGGACCGAGCTCGAGCTCTCCGACCACGACGAGCTCGCCGCGCCGCTCGAACTCGCCCGCCTCGAGCGCGCGCCGGACCTCCCCCAGCCTCGCACCGAGCTTCGGCCCGAGCACCGGCAGGTTCGGCCTCACGCGCAGCCGCACGGCCTCGACCGGCCCGAACTCGACTTCCTTCACGCGCAGCTCCTCGCGGATCTCGTCCTCGTGCCCCCGGGCGAGCTCGGCGCCCTGGACGACGAGCCGGCGCAGCGGCTGGCGCAACTTCAGCCCCGCCTGCGAGCGCGCCGCGCGCCCGAGCTCGACCACCCGCCGCACGTCGCCGATCTCGGCGACGAGCGTCTCGTCCCGCAACGGCGGTGACGGCTGCGGCCAGGGCGCGAGGAAGATCGAGTCCGGCGCGTCCTCGCAGACGCCGCGCACGAGGTTCTGCCAGAGGTGCTCGGCGAGGAACGGCATCACCGGCGCGATCGTCCGCAGCGACTGCACGAGCGCGTACCAGAGCGTGCGGAACGCGGCCTCGTCGAAGGAGTAGAACCGCCGCCGCGAGCGGCGGATGTACCAGTTCGAGAGATCGTCCACGAACCGCTCGAACGCCTCGACCGCCGGGCTCGTGAGGTAGGAGTCGTACGCAGCGGCCGCCTCGTCCAGCAGGTGCTGCGTCCGCGCGACGAGCCAGCGGTCGAGCGGCCGCAGCTCGCCGCCGGGCCCCTCCTCGAGATCCGCGTACCGGGGCCGGAAGCCCTCGATGTTCGCGTACATGACCAGGAACGAGGCGGAGTTCCAGAGCGTCAGCAGCTTCCGCTTGATCTCGTGTGCCGGCCCGTAGCCGAACAGGAGGTTCTGGTTCGGGGGCTGGGCGCAGAACTGCCAGCGCATGACGTCCGCGCCCATCCTCGCGAACGCCTCCTCGGCGTCGATCTGATTCCCCCAGGAGCCGTGCATCTCGCGCCCGCGCTCGTCGAGCATCTTCTCGTAGCCGAGCACCTTCTTGAACGGCGCGCGCCCGACGAGCGCGACCGACATGAAGAGCTGCGAGTAGAACCAGAGCCGGATCTGCTCGCGCATCTCCGAGACCCAATCGGCGGGGAACCACTGCTCCCAGTAGGCGTGATCGGGCAGATCGGCGCCGGAGAGCCCCTGCGACGCCCCCGTCGCGTAGCCCCCCTTCACCCATTCGGGACTCTGCCAGCCGAGCGTCGCGAAGGGGACGATGCCGGCGTCGAGCCAGACGTCGCCGACCTCGGGGACGCGGCGCACGTCCTCGCGCCCGCACGCCTCGCAGCGGATCGTCACGGCGTCCACCCACGGCCGGTGCAGCTCCTCGAGCTGCTCGAGCCCCGCGGTCGCGCGCGCCTCGAGCTCCGCCCGCGAGCCGATCACGTTCACGTGCCCGCAGCCGCAGGGGTAGAACGGCAGCGGCAGCCCGAAGAAGCGGCGGCGGGAGATGTTCCAGTCGCCCATGTTGCGCAGCCAGTCGTCCATGCGCTTGCCCATGTAGGCGGGCGTCCACTCCACCGTCGCGTTCGCCGCGAGCAGCTGCGGCCGGATCTCCTCGACGCCGATGAACCAGTCGTCGGCGATCCGGAAGATGAGCGGCGTGTCGCAGCGCCAGCAGTGCGGGTAGCGGTGCTCGTAGAGCCCCGCCTCGACGAGCAGGCTGCGCTCCTTCAGGTCGCCCACGATCTGGTCGGCCGCCTCGACCGTGCTCTTCCCGTGCAGCCAGCCGTAGTCGTCGTAGAAGCGGCCGGCCTCGTCCACCGGCGTCAGCACGGCGAGACCGTGCACCCGGGAGAGCTCGAAGTCCTCGCCGCCGCAGCCGGGGGCGATGTGGACGATGCCGGTGCCCTCGTCGAGGGTGACCTCGTCCCAGGGGATGACGCGGTGCTCGACGGCGGCACCGGGCGGCAGCGTGTCGAACGGCCCGTCGTAGCGGAGGCCGACGAGCTCCTCACCGCGAGCGGTGCGCGTGAACTTCTCGCCCGGGTAGCGCGCGGCCGCCACCCACTCGCCGTTGTCCCGCAGCCCGTAGTCGGCGTCCGGCTTGACTGCAGCGGCGACGTTCGCCGGCAGCGTCCACGGCGTCGTCGTCCAGACGACGAGCGCCTCGCCGGGCCGGTCGCGCAGGGGGAAGCGCACGAAGAGCGACGGGTCGGCGCGGTCCTGGTAGACGCCCGACTGCGAAAGCTCGTGCTGCGAGAGCGACGTGCCGCAGCGGGGGCACCACTCGGTCGAGCGGTGGCCGAGGTAGAGCCAGCCCTTCTCGTTGACGATCGCGAGGAAGCGCCAGATGTACTCGATGTTCGTGTCCGAGAACGTGAAGTAGTCGTTGCCCCAGTCCATCCACTGGCCGAGCCGCTTCGAGCCGCGGGTGATCTCGCCCGCCGACCAGACCACAACCTCGCGGCACTCGCGCGCGAAGCGGTCGAGCCCGTACTCCTCGATCTCGCGCTTCGAGTTGAGGCCGAGCGCCTTCTCGACGCCGACCTCGATCCAGAGGCCCTGGCAGTCGAACCCGTTCTGGTACCGCTGGTCGAACCCGCGCATCGCCTTGTAGCGCTGAAAGACGTCCTTCAGCGTCCGGCCCCACGCCGTGTGGACGGCGAGCGCCTTGTTCGCGGTGACGGGACCGTCGACGAAGCTCCAGATCGGGCCGCCGCGGTTGCGCTCGCGCAGCCGCTCGAACGTCCGCTCGCGCTCCCAGAGCTCGAGCACGTCGAGCTCGAGCGCGGCGTGGTCCGGCTTGCCGGGCAGCGGTGCGAAGTTCGCCGTCACAGGTGAGCAAGTCTAGGGATTAGTCCCGCCGCCCCTTTCGTTATGAATTCCGTAGGCGCCGCCACGCGGCGCCGTTCCACGAAAGACTGAAAGGACACCCAACGCAGATGGCAACCGCCGTGACCGCGGAGACCTGGGACGCCGAAGTCCTCCGCAGCGACAAGCCCGTGATCGTCGACTTCTGGGCCGAGTGGTGCGGGCCCTGCCACGCCGTGGCGCCCGTGCTCGACCGGATCGTCGAGGAGCGCTCCGGCGAGGTGAAGCTCGTGAAGGTCAACATCGACGAGCAGCAGGACCTCGCCCAGCGCTACGGGGTCGCCTCGATCCCGACGATGATCCTCTTCCGCGACGGCGAGCCGGCCGCGGCCGCGATCGGCGCGCAGCCCAAGGGCTCGCTCGAGCGCTCCCTCGGCCTCGCCGCCGCCTAGTCCGACGGTTTCTCCGCCTGCGCGCGCCGCCGGCGCCAGGCGGAGAGCACGTCGGCGACCCGCGCGCAGGCGATAGGGCCCCGACCGTGGAGGAGTCCGGACGAGCTACCGTAGAGGGCCGTGCCGCGCCACGTCCCCGCCTCGGTCACCGAGCTTTCGCGCATCGGCCTCCTGGCCTCGGTGCCGGGCGAGCGGCTCATGGCGCTGGCAGGTCGCATGCGCCGCGAGGAGGTCGCGCCGGGCTCGCGCGTCGTCTCCGAGGGAGACCTCGGCAATCGCTTCTACGTCGTCCTCTCGGGCATGTTCACCGTCACGCAGGAGGACCGCGGCGAGCGCGGCCTGCTGCGGCCCGGCGACACCTTCGGCGAGGTCGCCCTCGCGCTGGGCGTCACGCGCACGGCGTCCGTAACGGCGATGACGCCCGCCATCGTCGCGAGCTGCGACCGCGAGACGTTCGACGAGTTCTTGCGCCCGCTGTTCGCCGACGACTAGCCGGACGCCTCGGCAAGCACGGCGTCACGAGTCCACCTGGCGCAGGGCATCCACGGGCGGCGATACTAGCCGTCCGATGGAGCGCCGCCTCATCTCCGGCCACTCGCCCTACGAGCCCGTCGTCGGCTACTCGCGCGCCGTCGTCGCCGGGCCGCACGTCTTCGTCGCGGGCACGGCGCCGATCCCGCCGGAGGGCGACCCGCCGGAGGGGGCCTACGAGCAGGCCCGCCTCTGCCTGGCGATCGTCGGCGAGGCGCTCGCCCGGGCCGGCGCCGGGTTCGAGCACGTCGTCCGCACCCGCGTCTTCCTCATCGACCCCGACGACTTCGGCGAGGTCGCGCGCGCCCACGGCGAGGTCTTCGGCGACATCCGGCCGGCGAACACGACGGTCGTCGCGCGCCTGCTCGACCCGCGCTGGAAGGTCGAGATCGAGGTGGACGCGATCGTGACGCAGTGAAGCAGCGCCGCGGCCCTACGCGCGCGAGGTCACGAAGACGAGCCGCACGCGCACGACTGCCGGCGCGGCGCTTCTCTTCCGCACCGTCGCCCGCCAGCGGTCGTCCGTCAGCGGGCACCACTCCATCGGCTGCGAGCAGACGTCGACCGCCCCGCGCCGGCGGCAGGGCGTCTGCCAGGGGCGGGTGGAGGCGCCGAGCACCATCTTCCCGTCGAGGCTGCGGGCGATGAGGGAAACGGCGGCGCCGTGCGGAACGACGAGGTCGACGCGATCGGGATAGACCGCGTCCACCGTGAACCGGAACGAGACGCTCGCAGGCCCGGACGGGAGGACGAGCGTCCGCTCGACGGTCGCTCTTGCCGTGGGAGCGGCGAGCGCAACCGCGGAGAGCAGCGCGGTGAGGAGCACCATCGCCCCGGATACGGGCTCAGCGCGCCGAAAGGTCCACGGACCTCGCAGGCCGCCGGGAACGTACTCCGATCGTGGACCTGCGCACCAGACGCGGCCGTATAGTCCTGCAGTGGCGCCTTCAGGCCGGGACGAGCGCGCCTGGGTGCGAGGCGCCCAGGCCGGGTCGGCTTCGGACCTCGAGGCGCTCTTTCGCGCGCACTGGGGCCGGGCCTTCCGCGCCGCCTATCTCGTCGTCCACGACGCTGCCGCCGCCGAGGACATCGCGCAGGAGGCGTTCCTCGCCGCCGTCCGCTCGCTCGACCGCTTCGACCGGCGCAGGCCGTTCGGCCCCTGGCTGCACCGCATCGTCGTCAACCGCGCGATCGACTGGGCGCGCGCCCGCTCCCTGCGCGCCGCGGCCGAGCTCGCCGACTCGCTGGCGGCTCCCGAGCCCAAGCGGGAGGGCGTCGAGCAAACGCTGCTCGCCGCCATCGCCTCTCTCTCGCCCGAGCACCGCGCTGTGATCGTCCTCCGGCACCTACTCGAGTACACGCCGGGCGAGATCGCGCGGCTCCTCGACCTGCCGCGCGGCACTGTCAACTCCCGCCTGCGCCGCGGCCTGGACGAACTGAAGGAACGGCTGTGAGGCGCGAGCTGGAGCACGTGGAGATCCCCGGCGAGCACGAGGCGCGCGAGCGGGCCTGGCGCGTCGTCTCGACCGCGTTCGCAGAGCGCGAGCCGCTGCCCGCCCCCGCGCGGCGACGCCTCGTCCCAGCGCTCGCACTCGTCGCTGTCGCGGCTGTTGCGGCCGCGACGGTGACCTCGCCGGGCCAGGCCCTTCTGCACGGCATCCGGAAGACGGTCGGCGTAGAGAAAGCCCAGCCGGCGCTCTTCTCCCTCCCGGCGCCCGGGCGGGTGCTCGTCGTCTCGGCCGAACACGGAGGCGCCTGGGTCGTCCACCCCGACGGCTCCAAGCGGCGCCTCGGCGACTACGAGGACGCAGCGTGGTCTCCCCGCGGCCGCTTCGTCGTCGCGACGAAGCGCAACGAGCTGCTCGCTCTCGAGCCCGGCGGCGACATCCGTTGGACGCTGGCGCGCCGGGACGTCGCCTGGCCACGCTGGGCGCCGAGCGGCTACCGGATCGCGTACCTCGCGCGCTCGGGGCTGCGCATCGTCGCGGGCGACGGCACGGGCGACCGGCTGCTCGATCCCCACGCGCTCAGCGTGCCCCCCGCCTGGCAGCCCAGTGGCCCGCACGAGCTTGCGTACGTCTCCGGCGGCGCGGTCGTGCTCGTGGCCGTCGACGAGAACCGGGTGCTCTGGCGAGCGCCGCTCGGCCGCGATCTCCCGTACCAGCTTGCGTGGTCGGCCGACGGCAAGCGTCTTCTCGCCGCGGCGCCGAAGGCGCTTCGCATCTTCGACGATCGGGGCAGACTCCTCCGGCGAATCCCGTTCCGCGGCTCGGCGAGCGCGCTCGCCGCAGCGTGGGCACGCAACGGCCACGTCTTCGCGGTGCACCTGCGCTACGAGCCCCTCGGCGCGCTCGAGCAGACCGACCGGCAGAGCGAGGTGCGGCTGATCGACGCCGACCCGCCCGGTAGCTCGCGCCAGCTCTTCGCCGGCAGCGGCGTGTTCGGCGAGCTCGCGTGGTCGCCCGACGGGCGCTGGCTCCTTGTTGACTGGCGGACGGCGGACCAGTGGCTGTTCATCCGTCGCTCCGGCCCGCCGAAGGTGGTCGCCGTGGCAGACATCTCGCAGCAGTTCCCACGCCCCGACGGCCTGCTGCCCGAACTGCTCGTGCTCGACCGATGGTGCTGCGCCTCGTAGGAGGCCTCGATGCTCGTCTCTCTCGCCCCTGGATCCCGCTCCTCTCGGACTGGAACAGCGAGGCGGCACAGGGCTTCGACGTCACCTTCCTGATCGACAGGGGCGATACGGTGCGCGCGGCATGAGCCTACGCGGGCAGCGAGCTTCCGGAGGTGGACGCGATCCGCGCGGCCGCGCGCGTGTCGTGGCGCTCGCCCTCGCGCTCTACCTCGGCGCGGGGGTCGTCGCCACATGGCCGACGGTCACGCATCTCCGCTCCGACTTCGGCGCCGCCGGGCAGGAAGGGCGCGGCGGCCCTGCGCCGGGAGACCACCTGCAGGCGGTCTACAATCTCTGGCTGCTCGGCGACCAGCTCGAGCACGGGCGCGCGCCCTGGCGCGATCACTACTCCTTCCAGCCGGAGTCGGCGGAGCGGGTCAACTTCGCCGCGTGGCCGCTCGGCGTCCCCTTCTGGCCGCTCGAGCGGCTGTTCGGCCCCGTGGCCGCCTGGAACCTGCTCGGGCTGCTCCTCTACGGCGCCGCCGGCGGCCTGACGGCCTGGTGGCTGCGGGCGCTCGGCCTGCCGGTCGGGGCCGCGCTCGTCGGCGGGCTCGCGTTCGCGCTCGCGCCGTACCGGGTCAACCAGAGCGTCGAGCACCTGCTGGGACCGATCTCGGTGCTGCTGCCCAGTGCGCTGCTCGCCTTCGAGAAGCGGCGCTACGCGCTCGCGGGGGCGGCGCTCGTCTCGATCCCTCTCTCGGGGCAGGTGCACCTCGCGCTCGGCGCGGTGCCCTTCTTCGCCGCGTACGCCCTGATCCGCACACGCGCGCCGCGCCCACGCCTCTGGGCCGGCGCATGCGTCCTCGCAGCGGTGGGCGCCGGGCTGCTCGTACGCGAGTCGACGATCGAGGGCTCGATCGCCGAGGGCGGCCGCTCGCTCGCGGCCGTTCGCGGCTATTCGGCCGACTGGGTCGACCTGCTCGCACGCTCGACGCGCCACGGCAGCGAGCGCTTCGTCTACCTCGGCTGGGCGACGACGCTCGGGGCGCTCG
>ORJL010125721.1_pt1 | contig 16700 bp, 15 predicted proteins | sample 1779941 | NCBI WGS metagenome assembly ORJL01 (sample SAMEA104232317, study PRJEB22302) | groundwater metagenome | biome: forest; feature: aquifer; material: groundwater | place: USA | collected 2011-08-07 | depth 5.8 m | reverse complement strand
GCAGTAATTCCCTGTTGTGACGCTTACATTACTGATAGTCGGCGTGGGAGTTGGCGTGGGAGTCGGTGTCGGTGTTGGAGTCGGGGTGGGTGCAGGGGTGGGAGTGGGAGTACTGCCAGGCGGAGTTGGAGTGGGATTGGGAGTAGGAGTCGGTGTCCAGCCAGGAGGCGTAGGAGTCGGGACCGGTGTCGGTGTTGGATTGGGAGTCGGGTTAGGGGTAGGATTTGGCGTTGGATTAGGGGTAGGATTCGGGCCTGGATTTGGAGTTTGGGTAGGCTGAGGCGTCGGTTGTGGAGTAGGCTGGGGAGTTGGTTGCGGTGTCGGCTGAGGTGTCGGTTGTGGCGTGGGTTGCGGAGTGGGAGGAGGTGTAGGTTCCGGGGTAGGCTCTGGCGTGGGTTCCGGAGTTGCAGGCGGTGCCTCGCAAGAGCAGCTTTCATCAGCGCATGAATTTCCATTCTGGCTAGTGCAACTGCCTGAGCAAACAGCTTGTTCGGAGCCGGGGCATGAGCAAGAAACCCAATTTTTAGGAGCGCATGTCGCAGCTTGGCACCCGTCCATATCTACAGTGCAAACCTTAAAATCAGCAGACACATTTTTAGACGGCAGAATAATACTGCCTACAATCAAGACTGCCAATATTATTGCTTTACAATTTGAACTCATAAAGATTTTAATGCTTTAACTTCGACATAATTGGTTCCATTCTTTTGGGCCAGATATGTCACGGAAATCACATACTTATTATTCTCAATTTTAATCAACCCCGCAGACAAGGCATAATCATTTTCTGTGATACTAAACCCGGGCTGATCGGTAATGGATTTAAGGAGCATCCGGTGCAAAGATTCGGACGGGCCGTCAATAAAGAAAGATGTCCGGTAAAAGTTATCAGAATCAGCAGCTTTGCCAAAATAAACGTGAGAAGCTTTATCCGGGATTATGAACATTATATCCTGGGGGAAATCTTCCCTATTTATCTCATTGAAAGACATATCCGGAGGCATTTCGGCGGATTTTTTTGTCAGTACTTCCGCCCTGGAAGTATTTGGATTAAGTGCCGGCTCATTGGATATACTGTCCAATAACGAAAAATATTTAAAAACAACAATTGTACCAACCACAATGGCTATTAAAATTATATTTCTAATAAGCTTAGGCACTTTGATTAATCATACTATTTTTATTATCAACAAAAAAGAGGGCTCTCGAGCCCTCCTACTTCTCCTCCGTTGGATAGGTGAATGTTATCCTCGCCAAGCCACTGGTGATAGCGGCCGGACCCTTGTTCATGATCATATATCTGTACTCGCGTTTCTCCTCCACCTTGAAGGTCACAACCTTCGGATTCCCCTCCATAATTGAAACTGGCGTAAATCCTCCAGTGCAATCCCAGCTATCGCGACATCGGTAATCCTTGTACTCCTTAGCCAGATAGACATAGGGATTGGCATCCTCGGCGGGGGACCAGGTCACGCTAACCTCCACTGTACCCGGTCCGGGAGGGTTGAGGTATCCCCCCACGCCTCCCCCCTTAACCGACAGACCGAATGTGAATCTTTCGAGGAGGATCGTTCTCGGTGCCTGCGGCTGAGGCGTTGGTGTCGGACTGGTCGGGCTGGACTTCTGGTCGCAGCCGATCAAGCCGATCGAAAGGAACAGGACGGCGGCGATATGCTTCAGAGTCATTAGGCCCCTCCAGGCTAGGTTTAGCTGTACTATCCCTTTAAGTATACCATAAAAATAGGGTATATGTCAAATTAGTGCTGGGCACTAACTTATGACCTTCATGAAAAAATTGGAAAGCTCGGATATGGCCAGCCTTTCCTGCTTTGCCGTATCCCGATCACGGACCGTTACAGTGCCGTCCTCAAGAGTTTGGAAATCTACAGTTACGCAATAAGGGGTGCCGATCTCATCCTGAGAATAATATCTTTTGCCAATATTCCCCCGCTCATCCCAGGCCACATTCAGGCCTGTTTGTTTCAAGTTTCTATAAATTTGCCGGGCTTTCTCTACCAGCTGAGGTTTATTGGAAAGCAAAGGAAAAACAGCTGCTTTATAAGGGGCCAGCTTCGGGTGCAACTTAAGTATCAGCCTGTCCCCTTCTTCGTTGTAGGCGTCCAGAAGGAAAAATAAGAGAGCCCGATCAACACCGCCGGATGTTTCGATTACCCAAGGAATAAAGCGCTCTTTAGTCTCTTGGTCAAAGTAAGACAGATCCTGGCCTGAATATTTAGAATGGCGGGATAAATCCCAATCTCCCCGGTGATGGATACCCTCGCATTCTTTCCAGCCGAATGGTGTTTCATACTCGATATCCCAGGCGGCCCGCGCATAATGAGCTTTCTCATCCTCCGCATGCTCCCTGAACCTAAGCTTGTCTTTATTGATTCCCAGAGATAGATACCATTTCATTCTTTCTTCTTTCCAATACTCGAATGCTTTCATTGACTCATCTTCATTGGGACGGACATACCATTGCATTTCCATTTGCTCGAATTCTCTGGAACGATAAGTAAAATTCCCGGGCGTTATCTCGTTGCGGAATGCTTTTCCTATTTGAGCGATCCCAAACGGAATCTTTAAGCGTGAAGAATCTAAAACATTTTTAAAATTAACGTGTACGCCTTGGGTAATTTCGCCTCTCAGATAAACAGTATCCTTCTGGCCTTCAATTACTCCTAGCTTGGCCTCAACCAGAATATTGAACTGCCTGGGTTCGGTCCAGTCGGGTTTTTCTCCTTTCTTTTTATGCATTTCCTCGTGATCCCTAATCGCGTCATCTTGGTCGGCCCTGGTTCGCTCATGGCATATCTTGCACTCTATTAACGGGTCCGTAAAAGCTTCAGTATGGCCCGAGGCCTCCCAAACTTTGGGATTCATTAATATCGCGGCCTGCACGCCGACTACATCTTCACGCGACCTGACCATATAATTCCACCAGGCTTGCTTAAGATTATATTTCATTTCAGACCCCAAAGGCCCGTAATCCCAGGTGCCCCTGAGCCCGCCGTATATTTCCGAACCGGGAAAAATAAATCCACGCCGTTTGCAAAGACTGACCACTTTATCCAATTTTGAATTTTGATTTGCCATTTTATTAATTATCGGACAATTATGCTCTGCTTGGTAACGCTATCCACTCCGGACAGTTCCACATTCTTCAGCAGATCCGAAGGAGATAAGCTTCCGGAAACCTGGAATTGCAATTCATATTTTGGCATCAAACCGCCCGTTCCAGTCGGGATCGTCCCTATTTCCCAGGTTATTTTTCTGGTCTTATTATCAAATTTAGGCTCTCCGAGACTGACATTGGAACTGAATACCTTATCCCAGGAAGCGCCCTCGGATAATGTCGCCGTGATCACTGCATTATTAAGCGCATTACCGGGATTTGCAACCAGCCACTTTATGGTGAACTTATTTTCGCCGATAGAATTGATGTCCTGGGTCAGAGTAGGCTGTTTGGTAATATTGGTAACCAAGTTAGCTGATGCCGATATCTCAGACCCGTCCATGCCCGCAGGAACATTAGGCGTACTTAGCTTAACCGAAGATTTTACGAATAAAGTACTGGAACCCTGAAGATTGAAATCAGGCTTTAATCTTATATAAAAGTTGATCCGTCCGGTAGCTCCCGGTTTAAGATCGGAAAAATTACTGACATTGGTCGGACCCCATGTAATTGTTCTTGACGAGCTGTCGAAAAACCCGCCTTTTGTATCCAAAGTAGACAGATCGTACATATTGCCGTCAAGCTTTACGGAAAGCATGAGTCCGCTCAAAGAAAAATCGGAATTATTTTTGTAATCGATTGCGTAATTCAATTCATCTCCGGGGTTAGCCGAATAATTAGTGGATCCATTGGCTAATATGCTGAGGCTTAACAGCGGATTGGCCAGGATAGAGAAAGATGATGCTTTTTGGAAATCGACATATTTATCGTTAATTTTTCTTTTTAAAACCACCTGGATAGTTTTAGTTTCGCCTTCCTGTCCATTTAAAATGCCCCGGATCGAGATCCTGCCGGCTCCGCCTTTTTTAAGAGAGTCGATATGCCATTTGTTCGGGCTTTCCGGTTCAGGCGTAGAATTACTAGGCACAAAGCCTTCCGGAAAATTAAATTCAAATAGAAGATCGCTGACCGGATTATCGGACTCGTTGCGATAATCAAGTATATAATCGACTGTCTGGCCGGGTATGACATTAGGCGGAGCAACAATAGTCAAAGCTAAAGGCACAGAAGTAATAGTGGTGCTTAGCGTAGTTCGTTTTTCGAATAAAGATCTCAAATCTCCGGCCTTAAAAGACAGGTCCACCTTGGCTTCTTTAGTATCTCCCTTGTTCCCTACTATGAAAGCCCTGAATTCTCTTTCCCCCTTTTCTCCGGATCCAAGCTCATCAATACTGAACCTCTTATGCAGGTCAGTCTGAATGATCCCCTCTTCTATAACCACCGAGTCTTGCGGGTAAGAAAAAGTGAACTTCATATCATAGAGCTTGAGCTTGGTGTTATTCGAGTATTTTAGCTTATAGACCACTTCTTCCCCCACGGTAGCCTGAGTCGGCCCTTCGATTTGAAGATTTACATCTTTATCGCGGAATGACGAACCGCTGAACCAAAACGAAAAGAAGCTTACAATCAAAAGCAGCAGCGCGATCAGGATAAGCCATTTTAGAACTTTTTTGGACATATAAATATTCTTATTTATCTTACCACACGATAGAAGAAATCCAGAGACTCAAGCTTCCGGCCGGCCGTATGCTCAAAAACAAGATCCAGGAGGGATCTGGAACTTTGAAATTTACCGCTGGTCCCGTTGAACATCTGGAGATCGCCCTCCTTGATCAGCACGCCGTTGGAACCCTGCAGAAAACAATTTTTGCATACCAAGCCTCCTAATTCAAAGTTAAAACCGATGCAGTCGGGCCTGCTCTGCCGGATAGGCAAATTGCCGGCCAGACACACCACGCATTCCTTAAGATTAGGATAATAGCCCGCCACATCCAGCATCATCGACTGGCTATTCCTTAGCACATGGAGATAATCGGCCGGATTGGAATCGAGTCTTTTGAAAGCTCCGATCAAAAAATTCCACAAGGCTTCATCTTTAAGATCTTCGAAAGTTGTCTTTTCCACATATTCCGCCAGCACAAAAGCCACTGCCAGAGCTTTAACGGAATCTTTTATGCCAAGAAATGAGTTCTCAACCTGAGCTCCGGTAATTATCGGGGCGTGATTGCCGCTAACAAGCTCAAACTCGACGAGATTAAGCGTATCCAGATGCATCGCCTGAATAGAACTGGGTTTTAAAATACTTTTGGCGATAGCGGTTATCTTGCCAAGCTCCTGAGTATAGCAGGTGACCAGCTGGTCATACTCATTGGCATTCTGTTTTTTTAGTATTAAGGCCTTTGTTTTCATCTGTTATTCTTTATGCCAAGCCAGATCTTCTTATTGGGAGAGAGATCGCTCTCTTTTTCCACATCATAAGTCTTATTATCCTTCGGGGAATTAACTAATTCGTAAAGCAGGGTTTCGTTTTTGACCTCATCCTCCCATCTGTTTATCGCTCTCTTTATATCCTCGCTCTCACTATGCCATTGGACATATAGTTTTTGATCAAATTTGTATTTTGCTTCTTTGCGCATATCCTGTATCTGCCTGATCAATTCTCTCGCCAGTCCTTCATCTTCCAAAGCTTGACTCAGCTCAAGATCGTAGACCGCCGGTTCTTTTTGGCCGGCATCATATTTAATTTCTTTCACGTTCAATTCGTCTTTGACCAGCTCCTCCAGATCCGGACTGAGCTTGCCAGTTATCGTAACTGATGCCAAAGGCTGCCTGACTTTGATCTGCTTCTCTTTGCGAACCGCTAATCCCGAGGTTACGATATTCCTGACAACTTCCATCTCCTTTTCAAGCGCGTCATTAATTTCTTTTTTATTAACTTCCGGCCAATTCTGGAGATGAACGGAATCCGGCTGGTCTCCAAAATTATCAGTTTGCAGATATATTTCTTCGGCTATGAAAGGCGTGAACGGAGCTATAAGCTTGGATACCTCAAAGAGCAAAAATCTCAATAATCCCATTGCTCCCTTCCTTTTTCTAGATCTCCTGAGCCACCAGTTCGAAAGATCTTCGATCACGAATTTTTCTATCATCCTGGCTGAAGCGGTTATATCATATGCATTCAGGCTGTCGGTTATTTCCCGGGCCACTCTGTTCAGCCTTGATAATATCCAGCCGTCAAGGAGATGCATATTCTGTCCGGCATCCTGTTCTCTGGAATCTTCGGAATCTTCGGGATCTTTATACAATTCGTGGAACCTTAAACAGTTGGATAATGTGAACAAAAACCCTTTCAGCTTCGACTCGATATCTTTCATGGCAAAAAGCTTATAATCTCCGGGGCTGTTTACGGTATAAAAATACCATCTTGCGGCGTCTGCTCCGTATTTATCCAATATCTCTACCGGAGAAACAACATTACCTTTAGATTTAGACATTTTCTGTCCTTTTTCGTCAAGAACAAGACCCAGGCATATTACATTCTTATATGCGGGCCCTTTATCCATCAGGGTTGAAATGGCTAAAAGAGTATAGAACCAGCCTCTCGTTTGATCCAATCCTTCCACTATATAGTCGGCCGGAAATTGTTCTTTCAAGATATCTTTATTCTCAAATGGCCAATGCCATTGAGCGAACGGCATAGCGCCGGAGTCAAGCCAGACATCCACTAAGTCCTTAGCTTTGTTCATCTCGCCTTTGCACCCCGGACATCTTAATTTTATTTCGTCAATATAGGGGCGGTGCATATCAAGGTTGCCCTCATCATCATAAGGCAAATTCTTGAAATCCACTTTTCTGAATTCCCCTTCTTCAATATAAAAATCCTCTCTTCGCCGGACAGATTCCTCGTCATTCACTCCCAGAAGCGCAGTTTCCAAAAGCCAGAGCGGACTCCTGTGGCTAACGATCAGGATCTTTTCTCCTTTGTGTTTTCTATCTGTTTCTTTTATAAAATCGAACATCCTTGCCCTGCTCATCCTCCAGCTTTCCCCGTCGCCATATTTAGTATCCAGATTTCTTGGAGCTTCGGGATCTATGCAGGCATATTCAGTTTTGCCTTCGCACATTGAGCCGTGATCGAGTTCCTTTAATCTTTCATCCGTATGGTATCCGATTCCAAGTTCGCGGCTGACTATCTCCGCGGTTTCCTTAGTTCTCCTAAAAGGAGATGTATAGACGGCATCAATCCCGGTCTTTTTTAATTCTTTAGCGATCTTTTGAGCCTGCGCCTTCCCTTTTTCGGTAAGGCTGTATTTGTCGTTCTCTATTTTAGTGCTTATAGCCAGTTTGTTATCGGCAGAAGGGCTATGAGTATTATGGGCATGGCGCAAGAGATAATACTCGTTCTTAGGCGCGTATCTGTTCTTCTCAAGATCTTCCAGGGAACCGGCAACTTTATAAGCCCCGCATTTTTCACACTGCCAAACTGGCAGAGGCGTTCCCCAATATCTTTCCCGGGAGATAGCCCAGTCTTTTATTTCTCTTAGCCATTGGCCAAACCTTCCTTCTTTTATATGCTCCGGAACCCAGTTCACTTTTTCATTATTAGCCAAAAGCTTTGATCTTAAAGAAGATGTCTTTATGAACCAGGAGTTCTTGGCATAGTAAAGAAGCGGCGTATTGCATCGCCAGCAAAACGGATAATCGTGCTCGTAGTCCTCTTCTTTAAATAAATTATTTTTCTTTTTAAGATGGCCCAGGATCAGTTCTTCGGTCTCTTCATTCTTTACCAGTCTTCCGTCCAATTCCTGGGAAACATGGATAAATTTGCCTGCCTCATCAACGGTATGAAATTTGGGCAAGCTAAGTTTTGTGCCCAGCACATAGTCATCTTCTCCATACATAACCGCTGTATGAACTACGCCGGTTCCGTCTTGAGTGGAAACAAATTCCGCGTCATATATTTTATATGAGGCCGGAGACTTTAACTCTTTGACATCAAACAGCGGCTCATATTCCAAGCCGACCAGATCTTTGCCCTTCATCTCTTCCTCTATCTTATATCCGGTTCCTAAAACCTTTTCAGCAAGATCTTTGGCCAGTATATATTTTTCTCCGTCCTTGCCGGCTGTTACATAATCAATATCTTTACCGACAGCTAGAGCGACATTGCCGGGCAGGGTCCAGGGCGTAGTTGTCCAGGCAAGGACAAAGGAGTTCTTATCCTTAAGTTTGAATTTAAGATAGACCGATCTTTCTTTTATGAGTTTATAGCCTTGGGCTACTTCATGGGAAGAAAGAGCAGTTCCGCATCGGGTGCAGAAAGGGACAACTTTGTGGGCCTGGTAGAGCAGATCCCGGTCCCATGCCTCTTTTAATACCGCCCAGACAGACTCTATATAATAGTTATCATAGGTGATGTAGGGGTGATCCATATCCACCCAAAAACCTATTCTCCTGGTCATCTCTTCCCATTCCTTTTTATATTTCCAGACATTTTGCTTTGCTTTTTTATTGAACTCGGCAATGCCGAATTTTTCAATATCCTTTTTGTTTTTGAACCCCAGTTCCTTTTCCACTTCAAGTTCAACCGGCAAGCCATGAGTATCCCAGCCGGCTTTCCTGAGCACATAAAACCCCTGCATCGTTTTAAATCTGCATATGATATCTTTAAATGCGCGCCCCAGGACATGATGGACCCCGGGAAGGCCATTTGCAGTCGGCGGTCCCTCAAAGAATACGAACCGTTTTGCCTTTTCACGGTTTTCCAGGGATTTCTCGAATGTTTTATTGGTTTTCCAAAATTCTAGAACCTTGTGTTCAGCCTTTTTGAAGTCATACATTATATCGAATTATAGCCTATCTTCATATATTTTCAATGATTGACCTTTATGTTATTATCAAAAACATGCGTTTTGCCATTTTATCCTTATTTGCGGTCTTTATACTCAATCTTATTGGAATGTATTTTGATTGGTATAAGTTTTTTTGGTTCGATAATGTACTCCACTATTCAGGCGGATTTTTTGTGACTCTCCTGTTTTTCCATTATCTCAGGCCCCATTTCCTTCCAAAGGCCAGGCTCCAAAATATCCTGATCCTGGTTGGTTCGGTAATGCTCATAGGCGTAGTCTGGGAATTTGCCGAATATTTAGGCAACCAATTACTAACCGAACCAGTCTATGCCTCGTTTGGAGTTAAGATAGAATTTATGGGTAATATGGCTGACACGGTGACGGACTTGCTTATGGATATGTTCGGCGGGCTTACCCTTGCAGGGCTACTCCTAAGGAATCACAAGATCAAGACTCCTCTCTCTAGATAATCAAATCTTGACGATATTCTGATATTTCCGTACTATTGCCGTAAGTTCATTGAAAGTTGAGAATGGCCAAAATACTGGCATTCAACCCGAAGCAAAAGCTGCCTTTTTATAAAAACTATAATGTTGTCAGTTTTATATTCTTTTTTGCAATACTCTTTTATCTGCTTATCTCTCCGGCTTTTGCCCAAGGAAATAATCTTAAAGTTCCCAATGTTCAGGATCCTTCTGAAGGATGGGCTCCCCGGGGATCTGCCTTTATGTCTAAATATGTTCCTGAGAGAACCGAAGGCAGGCGTTCTGCCGGCTATGGCCTGCTCTTCAATGTCAAAGTGTACATGAATCCGGCGAAACAAATGATGGTTGGGATTTTCAGCTGGCCCAACAAAGACGGCACCGAAGAGGAATTCGGAATGGTTTACACCGGCGCGGGATTGTCCAGGTTTGCCATTAACGTAGACGGCAAATGGTATCCGGCCGCTCAGCTCAGCAGCGAGGATTCCGATACCCTTAAACTAGATAATCCCATCGTGGAAAAAGATTACCCGGTAAAGATCAGGGTGAGCATGGAAACCGTAGAAGGTTTTAAGAGCAGAGTGCTCGAACTCGATAGATGATTTACAAGCGCGCTTAATACGCGCTTTTAAATTTACATCCTTTGAGGAGTGGAAATTCCCATCAGGCCGAGACATTCTTTGAATACTATGTGAACGGCTTGAGCAAGGGCGAGGCGTGATTTTTGCAGTTCCTTATCATCCTGTATTACCCGGTGTTTCTCATAAAAGCGGTGGAACTGGTTAGCTAGGCTTAAAGCATAATTAGCCAGATGATGAACTTGATAATCATTGGTTATGGATTCTATTATATCCGGCATCTTTACCAGAGACCTCATTAATATTTTTTCCTCTTCCGAATCTAATCTCGCCAGATCCGCTCCTTCCGAATCTTTCCCCGCTTTTTCAAATATGCTGTTTAGCCGGGCAAACGCATACTGTATATAAAAAACGGGATTCTTTTTGGATTGTTCTTTGGCTAACTCCACATCAAACTCCATATGCGTATTCAGGTCTTTTGTCAGGAAGAAAAATCTGATCGCATCCTTGCCGACATCTCTGATCAGGTCTTCAAGCAAGACCAAGTTGCCCGCCCGTTTGGACATCTTTAATTTCTGGTCCTTCTGTTTAAGCATGACCAGTTGGTGGAGCAAGATTTCGAGCTTTTTCTCGTCGTACCCTAAAGCCGCAACTCCGGCCTTCAATCTTGGCACGTCTCCGTGATGGTCGGTTCCCCAGATGTTTATCGCTTTATCGAATCCCCGTTCAAATTTATTTTTGGTGTAAGCGATATCATTCATTAAATACGTAGTCGAGCCATCTCTCTTTACCAGCACTGCCTTCTCGTCTCCATTGATCTTTAGCCACTTCGCGCCATCCTCCTCGGCCACATGTCCTTTGGATTCCAATTCCGAAAGAACCGCCTTTACTTCTCCGCTCTCGTGAAGTTTTGATTCAGAAAACCAATTATCATAGGTAACGCCCAAAGATTCAAGAGTCTTTCTGGCCTTGGCAACCATGTTTTTTACGGCTTCGTCCTGGATCTTTTCGTTCGGGATTGATCTTTCCGTGAATTCTTTCGCAATCTCTTTTACATATTCTCCCCGGTACAGATCCTCACCGAATTCCACATCTTCTCCTTTTAACTGGCGCATTCTTAATTGGATCGAGGCGGCAAGTTTGCCGACCTGAACGCCGACATCATTAATATAGTACTCCTTAGATACTTGATGACCGGTCTTCTTCAAAATATTTCCCAGTGTATCTCCGAATGAGGCAGCGCGGGCATTGCCTACGGTCGGCGGACCGGTCGGATTGGCTGAAACAAATTCCAGGTTTATTTTTTCATCGCCAATCTTCAGATCTCCGAATTTTTCTTTTTTAGAAAGTATCTCTCCTATGATCCCCAGCAGAAGCTCATCCTTTAAATGAAAGTTTATGAATCCGGGGTCAAGGACGGTAATTCCTTCGAACATCTTTTTGATTTCCGGGTCGCTCTCCAATTTTTTTTTCAGATCATTGGCATTGTCTATCGGCTTCCCGCCGGTCTTAAATGCAATGTTCGTGGAATAATCGCCCATATCCCCGGACGGAGGAATGAGTACATCAAAATCGACTCCTCCGGAGTATCTGGCAAGCATATTCTTTAATTCTTGTTTGACCGACTTTTCCATCCTCCCAATATACCACTTTTTTGACTTTTGAAAATTAAAAAAGGGCTTATCGCCCTTTTTCATATTCTATCATTGCCTCATCTATGAAAAACTGCAGTATTTTCCGCTGTTCAGCGGAAAGCGATTCCGCAAAACATTTTTCCCATTCCAGAATCCTCAGTTCTGACCATCTTTCGAACTTTTTGGATCCCCGCAATCCTTTTAATAGATTCCTGGGCTTGTTCCTGGCTTCTTCGTCCAGCAAGTCACCAAATATAACATGCCCCATCTCATGAACTAAAATACGCGGAGTACCATATTTTAAATCTAAAAGAATGGTATTGGTATCAGGATCGGTCATGCCAAGCAGAGCCTTTTCTCTTTTACTTTTTGACTCTTTGAAATTTTTAATAACAACTTTCCACTCTCCGAACATAAGATAACTGACGATCCGATCGAACCACCAGTCCCGTATATTATAAAGGTTCTTCAGACCGCCCATAATGGGAGCCATTGAGATCTATAGGTATTATATGCAGATAAAAGTCTGCCTCACAAACTGAATCTCCACAGCTTGTCTTTCCATTTTCCGGCATATTCCACGCCGATCCTCTTTGATCTTTTTATTTCAGACGGCCTGATCAGTTCTCCTCCGTCCTCAATCCATATTTCGCGGCTGGATATCAGATCTTTCCCGTTCAATTTTCTGTCTATCTTTAATTCACGGCATAATTTGCCCGGCCCGCCGCAATTTTCCAAATTAGTCGCCCTGATGAGCACAGCCGAAGGAAAACCCTCTTTCTCGGTCACGATATTCAGGCAATGGTACATGCCGTATATCATATATATGTAACTGTGCCCGGGCGGACCGAACATCACTTTAGTTCTTTCGGTTAATCCCTTGGAAGCATGGCAAGCCAGGTCTTTCGGCCCGCAATACGCCTCGGTTTCCGTTATCCTGGATCTTATGATTTTATTGCCAATTTTTCTGACTAAAATTTTGCCAAGCAGTTCTTTGGCGACCAGGACGGTATTCCGATTAAAAAATTGACGATTCACCCGCATGGATTATAATACAGACATGACAAATATAAATGAATACGACAAGCTGACCATTGAAGCGGTCAAGAAAGTTTCCCCCTCTGTAGTTAGCGTTGTTATATCAAAATATGTTCCCCAGATAAAGGACATCTCTCAATTTCCGTTCGGCCTGCCTGGCCAGGGCCTGCCCGGCCAGGGAAATAATCCGTTTGTTCCCGAAGAATCCAACGGCGGGCATGAAGAAAAAGTAAGAATAGGCGGCGGATCGGGCTTTATCGTTCATAAAGACGGCCTCATCCTTACTAATAAACATGTGGTTTTCGATACTGAAGCTGATTATACGGTTATCATAGATGACGAAGATGAATATCCCGCAAAAGTACTATCGAGGGATCCGATAACGGACATAGCAGTCCTAAAGATAGAAGCTAAAAAAGATCTTCCGGTTTTAAAGCTCGGCGATTCCGGCAAATTGCAGCTTGGCCAGACCGTGATAGCCATCGGCAATGCGCTGGGGCTTTTCAGCAACACTGTTTCTAAAGGTATCATCTCCGGCCTGGCCAGAAGTATATCCGCTTCACTCGGTGACGGTGGAGAGATGGAAAATCTAAGAGGCGTCCTCCAGACCGATGTGGCTATAAATCAGGGCAATTCAGGCGGACCTTTGATAAATTTAGACGGTGAAGCGATCGGGATCAATACGGCCATAATCTTTGGCGCCCAGAACATTGGCTTTGCCCTTCCTATAAATTGGGCAACCAATGACTTAGAGGATGTCGTCAATCACGGTAGAATCATCAAACCATACTTAGGACTTCTCTATGTTCCTCTGAATAAAAAAATGAAGTCCGTGTATTCCCTTCCTGTCGATTACGGCGCTTTGATCGTCAGGGATCATCGCCCTAATTCAGTAGCTATAATTCCCAACTCGCCTGCCGATAAAGCAGGGGTCAAAGAGAATGACATTGTTACCGAACTTAACGGAGAAAAGATATCGGGAGATCTGGGAGATATGCTCCAAAAATGCAAAGCAGGCGATGAGATCGAACTTACGGTTCTCCGCAAAGATAAAGAACTCAAGCTCAAAACTATCCTCGAAGAACGCAAAGCCTAGAGATTACGGCCATGGATACCGAATACGCTAATAATCCAAAGGCGGGTTTTGATTATGAAATACTTGAAACCATCGAGGCGGGTTTAGAATTGAAAGGCTCCGAAGTCAAATCAATTAGAACGGGAAAAATATCCATCAAAGGTTCTTATGTAAAAATCATAAATAATGAGCCTTGGCTGATCGGATCTAACATTTCGGCTTACCAGCCCGGGAATATGCCAGCTAATTATGATCCAAAAAGATCGATCAAGCTTCTTTTATCCAAAAAACAAATTGACACTTTAATAGGCACATCCCAAGCCCATGGCCTTACTCTTGTTCCTCTTAAGATTTACAACAAAAAGAACCGAATTAAGCTTCTCGTCGGCATCGCTCGCGGAAAGAAAAAATATGATAAGCGTGAATCCATAAAGAAAAAAGATATCGCCCGAGCTAAACAGCGCGGAATTCAGGAATAGATTAACTTACCGGTGCTGGAATTGGCTCAGGCAAAGTTTTTTGCTGAGGCTGAGGAGTAGGTTCCGGAGTAGGCTCTATGCTCACCGATGGTTCCGGTGTCGGCAAAGGCTCGACTATAACAGGTGAAGGCTCAGGAGTCGGTGAAGCTTCCAAGGGCTGAGGGGTTGGCGTTGGGGTTGGGGTAGCCTCCGGGGTTGGTGTTGCCTCCGGGGTTGGCGTTGTCTGCGGTATGATCTCAGGAGATGGCGTTGGCGTTATTGAAGGTTCCGGTGGTGTCGGCAAAGGCGAAGGCGTGGCTTCTATGTTTGCAGGAGGCTCTGGATTCTGTCCTTCGTATCCTTTGCGGCGGGCTATCACCATCCAGTCGAATTTGCCCTCCGATGCCCCGTTCATTCCTTTAACTACAAATCCGTAAGGAGTTTTATCCGATACATACATTTGGCCCGATATTGGAGTTGTGGGCGTTAAGAAAACTTTCAAAGGCACGCTGTGAGAAATTACAGAGCTGAAAGAAAAATCAAAAAATATCTTAGCTTCACCTCCCTTTAGATCCGAGGAGCCACTTAGTATTATCTCGCTTCTGGTCGAATCAACTCCATAGGTGGAAAGGTAATTGCCGTTTTCCTGCATATCAAGTTTGGATTCTCCGGCGGGCTGAGCATTGCTGCCATTAAATACCGAACGCGAAGCATCATCCGCGTTAGGCGCAATGGTTATTTCTCGCGATAGCCAGTTGGAAGCCATTAATGGCAGATCGAATTCCCAGTCAAACGCATCAGCCGCACGGTAGTAAGTTTTCTTCACGCCTTCGGCAATCATATCCCCGCTTGCCCATAATGATTGAACGCGTGATAAGACAGTATTGACCAGAGCCGCTAGAATATTGACCGGATTACCTGAGGAGGTAATCGCATCTGGCGAATCGCTTGTCTGGCGATTCATTATTTCATTTACTGAGAGTGATAAAGATGCGACTTGGGCTTGCAAAGTTTCAAATAGATTAGACTGAGAGGCAATTTCCAGCTGCTGCTCTTGAACAGCTTTAGTTAATACGGCGGTCAACTTTCCATAATCAAGATTTTTATACCCCGCGGTATCCGTAATAACTAATTCCGGGAAGATCGTTTCCACCTCCTGAGCAAGGAATCCGAGAGAGTCGCTTGCCCCGGTATTATATTCTCCATTCCAGGTAAATCTGACAGGATGCAACTGCTGGACCAGATACAATCCGTCAGTCAGATCAGTAACATTAGTTTTTAGACGAGCATCAGAGATAGCGGAGGTAGTGTCAGTACAAGCATCATCCGCGTTAAGATCCAGGCAAACCGTTCCGTGTACGTCCAATAATGCGTCCGGGGTAATATCTCCTATGCCGAGATTTCCGCCGGCTTGTATGGTTACTCTTACATTGGTATTTGTTGCAAACTGGATTTCATCAGCTGTGTTAGTGCGTTCTATGATCAAATTATTACTTCCTGCGCCCGTAAGAGATGTGCCGTCCGGCGAAGTATTAGTGCTTCCTGCCAAACCGATGATCGCCTCTCCCTGGGTTCCGTCCTGACCTAATTTAATATAAGCGTTATCATCTTCTCCGACATTGTCTGTGTCTGCATATAACTCAAGTATCGCATCGTCCATACCCATTACTAAAATTCTTTCAAGTACAGACGAAGCTGTGGCTCCTACTACGAGATGAGCTGTAGGAATTACGGTTCCTATTCCTACGTTTCCGATCTTGCCCCCCGTAGATAGGTACATGGCATTGGATATACTGGCTGGTCCCGCGAATGATACCGAACCGTTTACTTCAAGGTCTCCGGATACTAAGACATCATCAGCTCCGGTGATGTAATTGGTTTCGGAAGTAATTCCTGTTCCGAATCTTGAATAAGATGCTGTAGCTGTGCCTGCTACTTGTAAGCCTTCCCTGAAGATAACATCAGAGATTACATCAAGCTTAGCTCCGGGAGTAGTGGTACCGATGCCGATGTTGCCGGTATTATTTATTATCATCCTTGTTCCGACTCCAACTTCAGTAAATTCTAAGCTATCTTCTACGGTAGCGTTGGATCTTATTTGCCAAACATTTATTCCGTCAGACAACGAGATATCCGACGGCATACCCAGGCCATTTGATTCTATTTTCAATCCCCCTGAGCCCCCGTTAAAAATATGCAATCTATCTCCCGGCCCCGTCGTCCCAAGCCCAACATTGCCTGTAGTCGGGTTAGCATACAAGGTATTAGTGCCAACTCGGAGGAAACTATCGAATTGAGCAGATGCGTCTACTTCAAGGTCTCCGTTGATTAATAAGTCATTGGCGGTGGAAATGTAGTTAGAATGAGTGGTGGCTGATGTTCCGAACCTTGAATAAGCTACCGATGAATAGCCTCCGACCTGTAAGGTGTTGCCGGTCAGGAGGTATGAAGCACTGGCGGTGCCTTGGACTTCAAAGATGGTGGTCGGAGCAGAACCAATGCCTATCTTGAAAGCTCCCGTTCCCCGGTTAATGGTTAGGTCGGCATCTAAGGTGGGTGTATCTACG
>ORJL010210775.1_pt1 | contig 16704 bp, 20 predicted proteins | sample 1779941 | NCBI WGS metagenome assembly ORJL01 (sample SAMEA104232317, study PRJEB22302) | groundwater metagenome | biome: forest; feature: aquifer; material: groundwater | place: USA | collected 2011-08-07 | depth 5.8 m | reverse complement strand
GAGTTCTACGACTGCTTCACATCCATCACACTGATCCAGTTGGAAGACTATGGCTTCGTGAACAAGGGCGAGGGGGGACCCTTTGTGGAGGGTGGTCATCGCATTCGACTAGGTGGCGAGCTCCCAGTCAACACCCACGGCGGAAACCTCTCTGAGGGCTATAGGCAAGGGCTGGGCCACGTCGTAGAGGGCGTGAGGCAGCTTCGCCACGAGTTGCCCGCAGAGCGCCAGGTCAAGAATGCCGAGTTGATACTCACCACAGGGCAAGGCGGACCTCACGGGGCTGGCATTATTTTGAGGAAGGGGTAAGCATGACCACCAAGGAATACGCAAAACCCGTACCGGCGCCCGATGCCGACACTAGGCCTTTCTGGGAGTACTGCAAGAAACACGAATTGCGGATCCAGCAGTGCACGGATTGCAATACATACCGCTGGAACCCGGGTCCCATCTGCTACAAGTGCAACTCTTGGAAGCACGAGTGGGTCAAGATGAGCGGCAAGGGCACGGTCTATAGCTGGATCATAATCCATCAGAGCAACCAGCCCGGTTTCGAGAAGGAGATTCCTTATCCAGTGGCTCTAGTCGCGCTGGCTGAGCAAGCTGACTGTCGGATGCTCACCAATATCGTGGAGTGTGACCCTCACGCCATCTACAACAACATGCCTGTAGAAGTGATCTTCGAGGACATCACTCCTCAGATCAGCCTTCCCAAGTGGCGGCCGGTGTTGGAGAAAGATAGGCTTAAGAAAGTCAGCTAACTTGTCGATCCAGGTGCGGGAATTTGGAAGTGGGCGATGCTTACAAGCGTCGCCCACTTCGGCTTGTGGCTATTCCTGCTGCTCATGGCACCAGGAACCAGATGGTGTTCTTATTCACTCCGAAGAACTACATATGCATATAGAAAGGTGGTCATTATGAGTGTTACTTTGGCCCAGGCCCAGAAGGTCTTGCAAGCAGCCCGTGCCGCCGCCGAGGGCATGAACATCAAGGTCAGCGTTGCGGTGGTAGACGACCACGGAGACCTCATAGCCTTTTCCCGGATGGACGTGGCGCGCCATACCACCGTGGTCATATCCCAGGGCAAAGCATTGGTCTCAGCCTTCTTCGGACAGCCCAGCGGCGTGCTAGCGGAGCGCGCGGGAAGCCCAGTGCTCCAGAGCCTGATGATGATGTACCAGGGCCGTCTGGTCTTTGGCCAGGGTGCCGTGCCAATAAGCCAGAACAACCAGGTCGTTGGAGCGGTGGGCGTCAGCGGAGGCACAGGCCAGCAGGACGAAGAGGTGGCCAAGGCCGGAGTGGCGGCACTTTAGCAATTCTGCAGGAAGACGGACCAATGAGGCGGGCTATATAGCCCGCCTCATTTTATTCGGGACTGCCGAAGATGGCTGGGGTTACAGCGGGACCTTGGTCCCAACCTTTTTCTGGAACTGCTGGAGCCCGCTGTTAACATAACGTTGCGTGCTGGTCAGCAAGAAGCGGCACCCCATTTCCAGCATGTGCTCAATGTTGTTGTCGTCGGTCACGGCGCCCGTGGCTTTGCCTGCAGCCACGATCTGCTTCATGACGCGGTCTGCCACCTTCATAACCTCGGGATGGTCCGGTTGGCCCAGGTACTGAATGCCCATGGTTTGGGATAGGTCGCTGCGGGCCACGAAGAAGCAGTCTATGTTGTCCACCGTCAGGATTTCTGCCAGGTTCTTTACCGCCACCACATCCTCAATCAGGATCGTGACCATGACCTCGTCATTGGCTTTGCGGTGGTAGTCGGACACACCAAAGCCCTGCCTAGTCCCATACATTCCGCGCTGGCCCTGGGGAGTGTACTTAGCTCCTTCCACGGCTAGTTGCGCTTCCTCTTTGGTGTTCACGTGGGGCACAATGATGCCCTGGACTCCTTGGTCCATAGTCCTGCTGATAAGCCATGGGTCTCCGTGATTTACCCTGACCATAGAGGTGATGCCCCACAGGTCGCATGCGCGAGAGAGGTTTGTCAGCTCTCTCCAAGTCACAGGCCCATGTTCCATCTCAATCCACACGCCGTCTATGACCCCCAAGGGGCCTATAGCGTCTATGGTGTCGGGATCGTTCACGCCCAGGATTATTGCCGGTTTGCCCTGTTGTAGCTTGTGTTTGACCCGGTTCCTTCTTAGCTCAGCCAAAGTCCCCTCCTGCCATCTGTTCTCCGCTTCCAGCCGCTGGCGGGGCCAGCGACCTTCATCGGGCAGGCGTAGAATACACTATGTTGTCCCTGAAGCCAATCTCATTGACGTCTGTATGTCTCAGTTCCGCGAAGCCGGTTTACCTCAAGACCAATCTCATTCCGATCAAGAGCAGCACGGCGCCTGCAATGCGCACTGGGGTGATGGGGATATGGCGTAGCCCAAAGGCGCCAAAGTGGTCCAACAGCATGGCGACGATGAGTTGCCCCACTATGAAGGAGGCTATGAGCCCTGCCGTTCCCAGCCGAGGGACCGCTGTGATGGCGGTGATCAGTATAGCGGCCCCCAGGAATCCCCCTATGAGCAGATAGGGCGGCGTCGAGGTTACCATGCCCAGCTTGCCACTCCTCAAGCCGGCTAGCACCAGGATTACGATAAAGAGCCATGTGATGGTCACGGATATGAGCGTGGCCTCAAATGTACCAACACGCCTGGAAAGAGCGGTGTTCACCGCGGCTTGCAGCGCAATGCCACCTCCCACGGCCACGCTAGCCACTACCAGAGATATTAGGGAAAGGCTCACCTCTTGGACCTCCTGGAGTCGCCGTGGCTGTTATGGCCGTAGGACGACCTTACCGAAGTTTCTTCGCTGGGCCACGTAACGGTGGGCTTCGGTAACTTCTTTCAATGGAAAGACCCGGTCCACCACCGTCTTCATCTTGCCCTGGCTACACAGGTCCATGATCTTGGCCAATTCCGCCATCACGCCACCATAGGACATCTGAAGGCCCAGATTAAAGCTATTGTAGGTGATGTTCCTGCGGCGGAGTCTCTCCAGCAGGTCCGGCAGGTTTGCACTGCGGCTGCTGTTACCCACAACCACCAGCCTTCCCATAGGCGCCAGCGCCTGTATGCTTTTGGCCAGCACTTCGCCGCCCACGGACTCCAGCACCACGTTCACGCCGGCGCTACCCGTGAAGCGCATCGCCTCTGGAAGGAAGTCCCTATCCTGATAGTTGATGGCTAGGTCCGCTCCCAGCGCTTGGGCCTTGGCCACTTTTTCCTCACTGCCTGCGGTGGTCAATACCCTGGTTCCGAAGTATTTGGCTATCTGTATACCGGCCATGCCTACGCCGCTGCCTCCGGACTGGATAAGAACAGTTTCCCCGGCCTCAAGGCGGGCTACCTTGACCAGCCCGTACCAGGCGGTGAGAAATGCAATGGGTATGCTGGCCCCTTCCTCAAAGGAGAGGCTGTTTGGCAGTGGGACGGTGCCGCTTCTGTTAACGGCCACCAGCTCAGCGTAGCCTCCACGTGGCAACGTGGCTACCACCCGCTGGCCCACATGACGCTCCTTGACCTCTGACCCTACGGCTTCTATTACACCTGCTACTTCCCAGCCGTCCACGAAGGGAAACGTGGTGGGCGTCCCGCCTCCGTAGGTGCCTTCCCTTCGCATCAAGTCACCGCGATTGATGGCTGTGGCCTTGACCCGGATCAGCACCTGCCTGAGTCCAGGTACTGGGTCGGGAAGGTCGCCGTATATGAAGGCGTCTTCCGCGCCGAACCCTTCTATGTACGCTGCTTTCATTTCAGCTTCTCTCTGCGAAGGTCGTGGAGGCTGCGTTGGAGAGGCGGGAGAGGTAGTGCCAGACCAGATGCTACAGCCTTAACAAGTAGGGACGATTGTATAGGCGTAAGAAAGCTCCGTCAATCACTACCCGCAGGTTGGGCCTGTTTGGCTATGCGTGATGATCGTGCCCGTGGCCTAACCCGAGGATTGCCTGAGGACTCGAGAAAACTTGTTGAAAATATCTTGAAAATGAGCGGAAACTGGTCTATCATTCCTAGCTCAAGAGCAACTGAATAGATGCCTACGGGTAGCAAACCCATCACAATTGGCGCTTTGAGAGTAGACTCTAGTCTGCTTGCGGAGAATAATGTGGCCCGGTGCCGTGTAGAGGAGTGCCGGGCCACTTGTTGTGGTCATGGTGTGTATGTAGACTTGGCCCAGGCCAGCCAGATCATGGAAGAGGCTGACCTGATTAAACCCTACTTGCCTCCGCAGCGCCGCGACCCAGACCAGTGGTTTGATGGCGAGGCGGTTGAGGACAGTGACTTTCCGTCGGGGTACCGGGTGGGGACCGAGGTCCTGGAAGATCCCAGACATGCTGCGGGCACCAGGTGCGTGTTCTTGCGTCCGGACAACCGCTGCGGTATACAGGCGGCTGCCGTTGCTAATGGTCGTCATCCGTGGGACTTGAAACCTTTCTATTGTGCTCTGTTCCCTGTGGTAGTTTCAGACGGCGTGGTTAGTCTGGACCAGGAAAACGATATATACCGCCTCGGCGGCACATGCCAGCGGGCGGCGTTGGCTTCGGTTCCTCTTTATGTGCTGTTCAAGGAAGAGCTTGTCCTGGCTTTGGGCCAGGATGGCTACGACCAACTTAGTTCCATAGCCAGCAATCATGCGGGAGTGGATCGATGAGAATAGGTTTGGCCTACGACCTCAAGCCTCAAAAAACTGCTCCGGGCGGTATGCTCGATGAGGAAGCCGAAGAGTACGACCCTCCAAAAACTATCGATGCCCTAGCCGCTGAGATAGAAAGGCTTGGGCATCAGGTAGTGAGGCTGGGTGGTGGCGTTGCCTTCCTGGACAACGTCCGCAGTGCCCATGTTGACTTTGTCTTCAACATATCGGAAGGCAGAGGCACGTATCGTGGGCGCGAGGCCCAGATCCCCAGCGTACTGGAAATGCTGGGCATACCTTACTCTGGATCTGACCCCTTATCACTGAGCATTTGCCTGGACAAGCCCTCTGCCAAGCTCGTTGCACTATCTGCTGGCGTCCGCACTCCCCCCTACAAAGTCGTTCGCAGCCTTGATGAACTCCATGATCTTCAATGTGGACTTCCTGCTTTTCCTCTGGTGGTCAAGCCCGCTTTTGAGGGCTCTAGCAAAGGCATCCACTACAGCTCTCGTGTGGAGACCTGTGACGACCTTCAACGCTCCGTAGAAGCTGTCCTGACGGCGTATCGTCAGCCGGCTTTGCTGGAGCAGTTCATCCCTGGAACAGAGATCACTGTGGGCATTGTTGGTAATACTCCACCGCGCATAGTAGGAGTGATGGAGGTGGTGCCACGATCTGGCGATGCTGGTAACTTCATGTACACCATAGAAGTGAAGCGAAACTGGCGTGACCTGGTATTTTACAGGTGTCCTCCAGACCTGCCGCGTGAGTGCATCCAGGATATAGAGGACGCCGCTCTGACCATGTACAAGGCGCTAGACTGCCGCGATATGGGGCGCATAGATTTCCGGATCGACAGCCAGCATCGGGGTTTTTTCCTGGAAGCCAATCCTCTCCCCGGCCTGGGAGACTACAGTGATCTGCCCATTATGGCAGGTATGGGGGGATGGAGTTTCTCACAGCTCATCGAAGCCATATTGAACCCTGCTCTGGAAAGGTATGGCCTCTTAGGGCCAAGCTATGCGCATAGCAATTCTATATAACTTGCCTTCGCCTTCCCGCTACGATCTCTTGGGTGAGACCCAGGCCGTTTGTGCAGTCAATGCGGAAGTGAACGCTGTTGAAGGCGTGCTGAAAGCAGATGGGCATGACGTCTCGCTGGTGGGGCTTACTCCGCCTCTGTCCAATGCCTTGGCTACGCTGGCCAACTTGAGCACAGACCTGGTCTTCAACCTTTTTGAAGGTTTCGACGGCCGCTCCGAGACGGAGTGGCAAATTGCCCAGGCCCTGGAAGCTACCTGGATACCATTTACAGGAGCGTCCTCTAAGACGTTGGCTCTGTGCTTGGACAAAGCCAAGACTAAGGACGTGTTGGTAGCTTCACACCTGCCTACGGCGCCCTTCCAGATCCTCGACTCAAAAACTGTGGACAGCATAAAGGTGGACTTTCCAGTGATCGTCAAGCCTCTGAGGGAAGACGCCTCTCACGGCCTTAACTCTGATAGCGTAGTACATGATGTTCGGGCTTTGGCAGTTCAGGTTCTGCGTCTAGAAGAAAACTATGGTGGTCCCGTTCTGGTAGAGAGCTTTCTGCCCGGTAGGGAATTCAACGCCTCTGTTCTTGGTGGTCGGACTCCCAGGGTTCTGCCTCCAACGGAGATAGAGTATACCGCAGATATGCCTGGAGTCTGGATTCTTACCTTTGCTGCTAAGTGGCTGCCCCAGGATCCTGCCTATCGGGGGTCTGTGGTGGTTTGTCCTGCCCAGATACCTGATTCCCTGTGTCACGAAATTGAGGGTCTTGCCGTGGCAGCTTATAAAGCCGTGGGATCGCCGCCATACGCTAGGGTTGACATGCGGGCTGATGTCCAGGGCAAGCTGCATATTCTGGAAGTCAACCCCAACCCTGATCTTGACCCAGAGGTTGGCATGGCTCGCCAGTCTGGAGCAGCCGGTATGACCTATACTGAACTCATCAAGGCTATTGTTGGCTCGGCACTGGAAGGAAGGAAGTTTGGCCGACGTCGTGTTGCGTCCCATGCGACCAGATGATGTGGAGAGGCTAGTGCAGATTACTGCTGAGACAGGTTTCTTCTACAAAGAGGAGGTGGAAGTGGCGCAAGGAGTGCTGGAAGAGGCCGCTGCAGGCGAAGCCTCGGGATACCAGGTCCAAGTAGCCGTGCAGAATGGCGATGTGGCCGGATACGTCTGTTTTGGCCCTACGCCTTTGACCCGCGGCACGTGGGATATCTACTGGATAGCGGTAGACACGCATCACCAGAACCAGGGTATAGGCAGGACACTCATGCAGGCTGCGGAAGAGGCTATTGGTGCTCAGAAGGGTCGGCTAATCTTGGTGGAAACCTCTTCCAGAGACCTTTACGAGCCCACACGAAGGTTCTACCGCGCCATGGACTACAAAGAAGAAAGCTACATCTCCGATTTCTACGACGTGGGAGATGGCCGTGTTACTTACACCAAGGCACTGCCCTGGGGGGGACAGCAAGAAATGCCACCATAGACCGTCAGCTACAGCGCAAGCCGGTATACAAATCTTTGGCACTTTGAAGCTGGCAATCGATCAATAATACAAACCTACGTGGAGGGACAAAATGACAATATCTACAACGGAAACAAAGGAGCCTCCTAGTAAACGTGACGACTCTGGCACGCTCCGGGAGCGTATATGGGAGGTACTGAACCCTACCCAGGAGCAGTGGAACGATTGGAAATGGCACTTTAGGAACCGATTCAATACGGTAGAGAAGCTTGCGCGGATCTTGCCGCTCTCAGAAACCCAGCGGAAACAATTGCAGATGGTCAGCGTCAAGTATCCCTTCTCTATTACTCCTTATTATCTGTCGCTGGTGCATCCCGGCGACCCCAATGACCCTGTTTTTCGCCAGGCAGTTCCATCCTTCGAAGAGGTGCTGCACGGCGACGCAGGTGAAGAGGACCCGCTGAACGAGCGAGGCGACTCGCCGGTTCCAGGCTTGGTTCACCGGTATCCAGACCGCGCCCTTCTGGTCATCACAGATATATGCCCTCTCCTGTGCAGGCATTGCACCAGGAAAAGGGAGTGGGACGGGGGGAACTGGTGGGTCAGGAACAAGCCACAATTGGAGGCCGCTTTCGATTACCTGAGAAAGACGCCCGCTGTTCGCGACGTGATAGTCTCAGGCGGTGACCCTCTGACTGTGGACAACGAGGGCTTGGAGTGGATACTGAGCCAGCTACGGGCTATCCCTCACCTGGAGATCATTCGCTTCGGAACGCGGTTTCCAGTGGTCTTGCCTCAGCGCATTGACGATGGGTTTACCCGTATGTGCGACAAGTACGGCCCAATATGGCTTAACACCCACTTCAACCATCCCAACGAGATCACTCCTGAATCCTCTAGAGCTGTCCGCGAGCTTCTGCGCGCTGGGGTCCCAGTCAACAATCAGACAGTGTTGCTGCGTGGTATCAACGACTCGGTGGAGGTCCAGCTCAAGCTCAGCCACGAGTTGCTGAGGAACCGGGTGCGCCCGTACTACCTCTTCCACGCCGACGACGTCAGGGGCACGGAGCATCTGAGGACGCCGGTGGAGGCTGGCATCAAGATCATAGAGGGGATGCGAGGTCATACTTCCGGCCTGGGAGTACCCACATTTGTGGTTGACATCCCTGGCGGTGGCGGGAAGGTGCCTCTACAGCCTAACTACGTGCTGTCTTGGAGTGAGGACGAGATCGTTCTGCGTAACTACGAGGAGAAGGTGTTCCACTATCGGAACCCCCGTTCAGAGGCAGCTAAGGTAATGCCGATAGTTGCTACAGTGTAGAACTATTGCATCCCTTCGCCATAGGTACAGAGGGGCCCGAAAGGGTCCCTCTGCTTTTGCTGCGCGTGTTGCTAACGCGTGGGTACAGTCCTGGGTATTGCACCTAGTCCTCGCCGCACATAGTCAGGAGTTCCAAGAATGTCGGCAGGTTGCGCGTCTTTGCGCTATGTCTTAGAGCCAGCCTGGGCCTGGGCGCACTGGGTGCACTGGCAAAGTTCTCGCAGCAGAGTGAACGGATAGATGCCGGTAGTGTGGGCGTCGCTCCATAGGAACTGGACGGCGTACCGTCCCACCAGCATCCAATCCAAGGCCTCCACCTCTTTGGGGACGTCAGAAAGGGCGATCATTCTCTGTCCGGTCATCTCGTTCACGCAATGAGCACAGCAGCACTGGTACCGCAATGTTCGGTGTTCGTGGTAGCCCTGGTGGCCGTCGTCCCACTGCACGTGGATGCCGTCAGGTCTTAGCTGCAGGTCTTTTGTTATCGGTTGGCTCATGATGAAGTGCCTGGAAAAACGGAACACCTTTAGTAGACCCGGGCTCGTCTGAAACTCAGAACGTCTTCCGCACAAACCATCGTTCTGAGTGCCTGCATTGCAAAGACGAAAAAACTACCGTGTCCAGGCGAACATCTTCTTACAAAAACCGCTTGGTGCAAGAGAGGCAAGGGCGCAACTAGTTGCGCCCTTGCCTGGGCGATGCCGAATGGCAAACTACGCGGGGGGTTTGATCTGGTTGACCTTGGCCCGCGTAGCGTCCTTATCCTTGAAGAAGTCGTAGTTGATGGGGATCCACACCTTCCACTGCTGCGGTACGTCGTCCTCGGCAAATATGGCCGTCACGGGGCACACAGGCTCGCAGGCTGCACAGTCGATGCACTCGTCGGGTTTAATGTACAACAGCCGGTCCTCGGTGCTCCCAGAGCCGTAGATGCAGTCCACGGGGCATACGTCCACACACGCAGTATCCCTCACGTCGACGCACGGCTCAGCGATGATGTAGCTCATTGCAGCATTCTCCTTCTTGGTTCAAGGCAAGGCGCTCAAGAACCTGATTTACTCGCGTCTGGCAGCATTATAAGGGATAGGACGTTCGGTGGCAACGGCGCCATAGCTATCCAACCAAGCTGGCAGCTACGTGCTCCAGCCTCTTGAACACGCGCTCCTTGCCTATGGCGGCCATGGTCTGAAATAGCGGCGGCGCCGCCCTGCGTCCGGTAACTGCTATGCGTATAGCGCCGAAGAGGTCTCCAGTCTTCATGCCCAGGCGCTCCGCCAAGGGCCGTGCCGCGGCCTCCATTGTTGTGGCATCAAAAGGGGTCAGTGGCCGCAGGGTACCCAGGGTTGCCTGGAGGGCCGTTCGAGTGGCCTCTGGGGTCATACCTTTGGGCGTAAGGCCCTCTCCGTAGTCTGGGAGTTCCACCAGGAAGAAGGAGCATAGCTCCCACACCTCCTGGGGGGTCAGCGTTTTGATGCGCTCCTGCACTAGGGGCACCACTGCGTGCAGGTACTCCGTGGTAGGTGCGACTTGGACTTGTATCTTGTGCTCTTGGATGTAAGATTCTAGGGCCTCCGACAAGCGGGCAGCCAGGTCTTCTACCGGAAGCTGGCGCAAGTAGATCCCGTTCATCCAGAGCAATTTTTCGCGGTCGAACACAGCGGGAGCCTTACCAACACGTCCCAGGGAGAAGTGACGCACCAGATTGTCTCTATGGATGACCTCCGTCTTGTCGTCCAGGGACCAACCCAGCAGCGCTAGGAAGTTGAACATGGCCTCTGGTAGGAAGCCTTCCTTCCGATACTCCAGCAGGGCCGTTGCCCCATGGCGTTTGGAGAGCTTGGCACGGTCCTTTCCCAGGATCATGGGCATATGACCAAACTGCGGCGGCTCTAGTCCCAGCGCTTGGTAAATTAGCAGGTGGCGAGGCGTGCTTGGCAACCACTCTTCAGCGCGCAGCACGTGGCTCACTTTCATAATGTGGTCGTCCACCACGCTGGCCAGGTGGTATGTGGGAAAGCTGTCGGACTTGAGCAGCACAAAGTCGTCCAGCGTGGCCGGAGCAAAGTCCACGTCCCCTCGTATGATGTCGTGGACGGTAATTGGCTCGCCCTCTAGAGGAGTCTTGAACCTTACTACCCGTGGTCTTCCTTGCCTGGCCTTGTGTTCAGCACTGGCGAGATTGCGGCAACGCCGGTCGTAGCGAGGTGGCAGGTTGCGCTGCTGCTGCTCTTTGCGCATTTGCTCCAGCTCGTCGGTGGTGCAGTAGCAGTAGTAGGCGTGTCCTTTCTGGAGCAGGCGGTCCGCTACCTCCTGGTATACGCCCAGCCTTGTCCGCTCCGATTGGATGTACGGGCCATATGGGCCGCCGACCTTGGGCCCTTCATCCCAGTTCAAGCCTAGCCACTCCAGTGATTCGTAGATGGCTTCCAGGGCACCTTTTGCTATGCGGAGTTGGTCCGTATCCTCGATGCGTAGTATGAACTGGCCCCCCATATGCCGCGCGTAAAGCCAGTTGAACAAGGCTGTGCGGATGTTTCCAACATGGGGGTCACCGGTGGGACTGGGGGCGTAACGTACGCGTACGTCTTGCGCAGTTGTATTCATATAGACTTGATTCTAGCACCTGCTGGCAAACGTGGCGACATTTCGGCACTCAGGATACGGAGTGTGTCCTCTAAGTCTTGCGGCAGCGGCGAAGTGAACTCCACGTATTCTCCTGTATCCGGCAGGCGGAACCCCAGGCGGTGGGCGTGGAGGAACTGGCGTTTCAGAAACGGGACTCGTCCCCCGTATTTGGCGTCTCCTGCTACTGGGTGGCCAATGGCGGCCATGTGGACGCGGATCTGGTGTGTCCTACCTGTCTGGATCTGCACCAGGAGCAGGGCGAAGCCTGGGAACACGCGCTCCGTACGATATTGAGTCGTGGCCTGTCGTCCTCCAGGCACAACGCTCATCCGCTGCCGGTCTCTGGGATGGCGGGCTATGGGTGCCTCGATCACACCTTCGGACGGCTTCGGGTGTCCTATCACTAGGGTCAGGTACTCCTTGGTGATAGTCCGCTCCTTGATCTGCCGCGTAAGGTCTGTGTATGCCAGTGGCGTTCTGGCGACCACCATCAGCCCTGAAGTGTCGGCATCCAGCCGGTGTACCAGGCCGGGGCGTCTGGGGCCGCCGACTCGCCCCATCTCCGGATACATAGCTATGAGGGCGTTTACCAGGGTGCCCTGGGGATGCCCGGCTCCAGGATGCACGGTGAGCCCCGCGGGCTTGTCCACTACCACCACCTGCGCGTCCTCGTACACGATTTTGAGAGGGAGCAACTGCGGGACGAGGTCTTGAGGTGGAGGCTCTGGGATGTGGACAACGATGTTGTCCCCTTCTTTGAGCAGGCTGGATGGCTGGGCGGAATGGCCGTTGACCAGCACGTGGCCCGCATGGATGAGCTTCTGTATCTGGGAGCGAGTGATGTCCTTGCGGATCTGGGCGAGGTAGCGATCCAGGCGCTGCCCTGGAAGAGTGCACACCAGGGAAAAGGTCTCGGTCACCTTTGTTCTTCGACCTTGGAGCTGGCGGGTTGTGGCAGAGGAGAGACCGTTTCCGGTGGAAGCTCGGCGATATGACCCGGTCCTGTCGCCCCCATCTGAGGCGGCGGCTCCTGTTTGGGCTGGGCAGGCGCCTTGGGGTTTTCCTTGGTGGTAAGGAGGAACCAGGCCAGGACCACCAGGCCGGTCACTATTGACGCGTCTGCCAGGTTGAAGACCGGCCATGGCCCCACGTCTATGAAGTCTGTGACTCTTCCCAGGGTGATCCTGTCCACCAGATTACCTGCGGCGCCTCCTAGCTGTAGTCCCAGGCTGGTACGCAGCCACAATTGTGGAATGGACTGGTTTCGGAAGAACAGGATCAGGATACCGATACCCACGAAAGAGGCCAGAGTGAGCACCGTGGTCTGGTTTTGGAAGAGGCCAAAAGCGCTACCTGTGTTCGTGGTGTACGTGAGGCGGAAGAATCCTTCGCTCGGTATGGATTCCTCCAGGAGCATGTGGCTGCGCACCCATCCCTTGCTGAGCTGGTCCACGATAAAGACGGCCACCAGTAGGACAGCCACAGATATGTCCGGAAGCCAGCTTTTCACCTGCGCCGAGGGACCGCCACCTGCTGCTGCCTCATTGTGGCTGGTGCCAGTGGTGCGCGTTTCCATGGCAACGTACTCCTGAGCCTCACAAGGCTCGGTCCCGTTTTCAAGCTTCGGTTTCTGGGTGGGTTGCATCACCATCTCTGCACAGGTAGCGTAGTATAACTTCAGTCTAGCATACAGGCTTCGCCCAGTTCCAATCCTACAACGTTTGTAGTAGGAATCCGGCCACACGCTGCGCTGCCGTCGCTTCATGGCCGCGCCACGAATGATCGGCATCTGGAATCACTTCTGCGGCGCTGAACGCTGGGAAACCGGCCACCAGCTTTTGTAGCTCATCGGCCTTCGCCAGTCGGTCCTTGCCGCCTGCCAGGAACAGCTTGGGCCGCTTATCTTTGTCCACTGCTGACTGGGCGAAAGATGACAGAGGTGGCGATATGAACACTAATGACCTGGCCTGTTTGTATTCCAGCAGCCCTCGCAGCATCACCTGGGCGCCAAATGAGTAGCCTACCAGCGCCGTCCGTTTCCTATCTAGGCCGGGCCACCGCTTGACCAGGTTCAACGCTGATTCGACGCTTTGGATATCTGTTTCATCTTGGGACGAATCTCCCTGCTGGCCGCCGGCGAGACGGAAATTGAACCGGAGACTGGCAATCCCCGCGTCGTCCAGGGCTCGTGCCACGGCCATCATCAGAGGGCTCTCCATGTCCTGTCCAAAAACTGGATGTCCATGACAAAGCACAGCCGCCGGGTACGGGCCATCCAATCCTTGAGGAACGACGATGACGCCATCCCGTTCGACGTCTTTGCTTCGGAAGGCTACCGGCGTTTGCCTCATATACGTCTCGCGGTTGGTCTTGATGCAACACAGCTAAAGGGCACAGTACCGGCGCATGGGCCTGTGGGAGCAATCTGGTTACGCCAGAGTGCGTTGGAAGAATTCGGCTACACTGCCTCCCACGGCGTCCTCGTACCCCAGAAGAAAGTGGTCGCCGCCTGGAAGGACTTCCACCTCCGCGGGCTGCCGGAGCAGTGGCACCAGGGAGGTGAACGCCTCTTGCTGTACCACTTGGTCGTGGTCGCCATGAACGAATAGGATGGGCTGGGCTAGTTGCTGCACTGCCGGGTTCTCCAGGGACCTAGTGGGACAACCCACCAGTGCCAGAGCGCGGATCCTCTGGTCTCGAGCGGCGGCGTTCAGGGTTATCATAGCCCCAAATGAGTAGCCTGCCATCCCAAGACGGTTGCGGTCCACGGAAGGATGGTTGGCCAGGTATTGCAGAGCTGCCAGAGCGTCATCTACTTCTCCGACGCCACGGTCATGGCTGCCCTGGCTCCCTCCAACGCCACGGAAGTTGAACACCAGTACGGCCGTTTGGCTCTCCTCCAGGATGGCGGCAATTCCCTCAACCACGTTGTTGTCCATGTCGCCGCCGTACTGTGGATGAGGATGGCACACAACAACCCCGGCCAAGGGAGGCATGCCCGCAGGAATAGAAAGCCTGCCGTCCAGCACGAGATTGCCGCAAGGGAACGTGACGCTAGTTATTGTGGTCTTGTTCTGCAAAGCCTATTCATGATAGTGGGTGAAAGGCGGAAGGGCAAGGCTGCGGATGCATAATGCCTCTCCTCCAAGTAGAATATAGGAAGCTATAAACAAGACACACCGGAGGCATACCCATGCGTGTCATAGACCTGCGAAGCGATACAGTAACTCAGCCAACGCCGGAGATGCGTAAAGCCATAGCAGAGGCGGAGCTGGGTGACGACGTCTTCGGGGAGGACCCTACGATCAATCGGCTGGAAGCCACGGCTGCTAAGCGATTGGGGAAAGAGGCAGCCATGTTGACGGTCAGCGGCACCATGTCCAACTTGGTGTGCGCACTGACCCACTGCCAGCGGGGCGACGAGATGATGGTTGGCAGTGAGGCCCACATCTTCCACAGCGAGGTGGGAGGCGTTGCCGCCCTGGGTAGTGTGCTTGTACGCATGGTCCGCAATGACACCCGCGGGATGATGGACCCGAACGAGGTGGAATCGGCGATTCGTAGCCCTGGCATCAACTACCCCAGGACGGCGTTGGTATGCGTGGAAAATACCCACAACCGTTGTGGTGGCGGCGTTCTGGACGCTGAGGACGTGGGAGCCATTGCCGAGGTAGCTCACCGCTATGGCGCTGCCGTCCACATGGACGGTGCAAGGGTTTTCAATGCTGCTGTGGCTCTGAAGGTTTCGCCTGCGGAATTGGCTTCTGCCGCCGACTCAGTTAGCTTCTGCCTCTCCAAGGGCCTGAGCTGTCCGGTGGGCTCGCTGGTATGCGGCAGCAAGGAGTTCATAGTGCGGGCGCGGAAGGCCCGCAGGATGGTTGGCGGCGGCATGCGCCAGGCAGGCATAATAGCTGCGGCTGGGATAGTGGCCCTGGACACCATGGTCGATCGGCTGGCCGATGACCACGCCAACGCAAAGGTCCTGGCCCGAGGTTTGTCTCGCATCCCAGGGTTGCACTTGGACCCAGACACTGTGCAGACCAACATCGTCATCTTCGAGGTCAGGAGATGGAGCGCTCAGGAGTTCATGGACTCGTTAAAGGCCAGGGGTGTGCTTACATCCTACGTGAGCGGACGTAAGGTGCGTATGGTCACCCACTACGGCATCGTCGCCGATGACATAGCAGAGGCCCTGACAGGCGTCGAAGCAGCGACGAAAGTGTTAGGGCGTGGCGACAAGTAGCGCCGGGGCGCCCGTCAACAAGGCCTGGCACACGGGCCTGGGCCGCTTCTTTCTGGCCTTCGGCATCCCCAGTTATCGGTGGGTGTGGGGCGCTAGCTTCTTCGGGGCAACGGCCTTCGGCATGAGGGCGCTGTCTGATGGTTGGCTGGCCCTTACCCTGACAGATTCACCATTCTGGGTGGGCATGGTAGCTGGAGTCCAGGGCCTTGGACAGGTGGTCTTTGGCGTGTTCGGCGGAGTGCTGATGGACCGCCTGGACAGGCGCAAGGCCCTGATAGCCACTCAATTCACTAGTGGCACCTTGATGTTGCTGGTGGCTGTGCTGGTCCTAACGGAGCGGTTAGTACTGTGGCACCTCCTCTCTGTGGCTTTCCTTCATGGAGTGCTGGTGTCTGTACAAATGCCGGCCGGCAACGCCCTGATTTACCAGGTGGTAGGCCCTCATAGACTGCTGAATGCCATGGCTGCTCGAATGCTAGCGTTCAACGGCGCACGTATCGTGGGGTCGGTCATTGCAGGAGCCTTGATTTCCACTCTGGGTATAGGGAGTTGCTATCTGTTTGTCGCGGGAAGCATGTATCTTTCCCCCATGCTGCTCCTTATGGTTCGTGGCACATTCCGCTCCACATTGGAACGGGATACCTTCTGGAGGTCAGCCCGCGAGGGCATCAGGTATGCGTGGGCCAACGGCCACGTGCGCATGTTGCTCTCCATGAGCGTGCTCATGGAGTTGTTTGGCTTCTCACATACTGTCATGTTGCCTGTAATGGCGCGGGATGTTCTGAAGGTGGGCGCCTCCGGCTTGGGTTACTTGTCCGCAGCATCTGGTGTTGGCGCAATGCTGAGCATAGTTGTAATAGCCGGCCTGGGTGATTTCCAGCGCAAGGGCGCTTTGCTGGTGGTTTGCGCAGGGGCTGCAGGGCTGGCCCTCCTCCTATTTGCGGCTTCGCCGTGGTACCAAGTATCCCTTGTAGCTGTGGCCTTGGTTGGGGCAATGCTAATGGCCTACGACGCTACCATGGGCACAACGCTCCAACTCCTCACATCCGATGCGGTCAGGGGAAGGGTCCTGGGGTTGTACGGGCTGACCTTTGGGTTCACGCCATTGGGTGGACTACTGTCCGGCACCATTGCTACTCTGGCTAGCGCGCCAGTGGCTATTGGCCTGGGAGGCGTTGCCATTACGACGTTTATCCTGGGAAGGGCCAGGAAACTGGCGCGGCTACGTCCTGCGGGGCAGGGAACTGCCTAGGCACTGAGCCAGGGCCGATTATCATGTAGAAAGCTACAGGCCCGAGCATCCGCCCGGGCCTGTTTTATTGGCTTGCGCCTCACCGTGGGCTCCACCATCCCGGTCATTACGACCGGAGGGGCCTTCCCACT
>ORJL010529183.1_pt1 | contig 16729 bp, 13 predicted proteins | sample 1779941 | NCBI WGS metagenome assembly ORJL01 (sample SAMEA104232317, study PRJEB22302) | groundwater metagenome | biome: forest; feature: aquifer; material: groundwater | place: USA | collected 2011-08-07 | depth 5.8 m | reverse complement strand
CTCACTTGCCTCTACCAGGCTCCAGCTACCCCGCTTTACTGCCTCGAATACCGCCTTCCGGTCCCGCTCCTTTGTACTCATCTGTAGATGTCCTTCCAAACTCCTGCCTCCTGCCGAAGGCAGTATCGCATGGGACATTTCTAATGAGTCCTTTAGAGGACATTATCATGGAGTCACGACAGAGGCAATGCGGCAGGTTGACAAACAAGGATATTATAGCTAGCATAACTTCCATGAATCTGTACACTAGGTTTCCAACCTATCTGCGCAGGTGGACGCCCTGCGCTGGGCCCAAAGCCAGGACTGCAAGGACGGTCATAGGTAATGAATGACGACGGTATAGACATTCGGTACCATTTGCGATTGTTATTCAGACGTTGGGGCTTGGTCCGCGATCTTGTGATCGTGGTGGTAGCTCTTACTCTGATGGCAGCGCTTCTGTTGCCCCACTTCACTCGCACAGTATACGCTGCCAAGGCCTATCTTATGCACAGTCAAACTCGTGCCCAGGTTGTCTTTGACAAAACTATCACAACGATAAGTCAGAATGATCTTATCTCCCAGGACGGAGGGTCTGGCTCAAATACGAGGCTTAATTCTTTAGTCGCTTTGGCAAAGAGTTCCCAGATCGCCGGCGGTGTAGCCAGCCAGCTTGGAGGCAGGATTACCGCAGGTGAACTCTTTGGCATGGTTAGCGCCCAGTCAGTTAAAGGAACTGACTTAATTGAAATTACAGCAGAGTCGTCTGACCCGAACATGGCAATAGCGGTAGTTAATGCATGGACGACGCAGTACAACCAATTGGCAAACCAGGCATACGCTGACAATTCGATTGATTACACCAATGTGGAACGGCAGATTACCGAAGCCAAAGCGAGACATGACAAGGCCCAATCTGACTTGAATGACTTCATTCGTAACAGCCAGAGTAACCAATTGGCCCAAAGGCTCGGGTCGCTTAATATTCAGCTAGCGTACTTGACAGGCAGCGCAACGAAAGACACAGCAGATATTCCCGATGGATTCACCAGCATTCCAGCGGAACTGAGGCTCATCAAGCAAGTTGCCTCATGGTACCAGACTAAGGTGCGGTTGCAAGCACTGGACCAGAATGCAAGCGCACTTCAAAGGCAAATCGAGGGCGGAGGGGACGCAGCCGCGCTCAGCACCGAATTGACCCAAATCTTCTTGAAGACTCAAGCTCTGGGTGGAAGTAGTGGGTCCGGTAGCATTCCTAGCTCTCTGCAGGTTCAATGGTCGGGGAATCCCAATCCCCAGAAGCTGGACTCCGACGTAAGGTCACTTGTTTCTGTCATCGAGAACCAGATTGCAGTACTAGATTCTCAGATTAAGGGAAGCTTGCAAGCCATGCTGCCCGGTGCCTATGGGCAGAATACATCCTCCGAACAGTTGATTCGTTTGGTTGTGGATAAGCTGAACACTGAAATGCTTAGCGTGCAGGCGCAGTTAAACTCTGAGTACGTGCTCAAGGCGGCAATAACCCAAGACATCGAGTTGACTGCCAATACATACAAGGCTCTGGTCCAAAAGCGCGAGGAACAGAATGCCTCCCGCGCTTTTACGAGCAGAGAAGTTCAGGTTGTATCGACGGCCACGGACGCTTCTGCCAAACCATCCCTTCCGATTCTGGTCCCGGTGATTATGACTCTTATTGCGGTAGTGATCGGGATAATGGCTATATACATAATTGAAGGTTTGGATCCAGAAATGCCTACCCCTACAATTACTGCAATGGTTCGACGCGCAAGGAGGGCCTTGTAGGCTAACTCAGGAGGGGGTTTAGAACATTCTATCTCGAACGATCTTTCATTCTTGTCCAGAAGTTCCTGGTTGATGTGATCGAAAAACTGATGAGCTCGCCGACTCGGTCGGCGAGCTCATTGTATGTTGGCTGCTAGATTACCTGTGATCATTCAGCGACCACTGGGCTTAGCGAAAGAGCCTTGAGAGCACACCAGTTTTAGCTAAGATACAACCGTCGGTGGGGTAAGTGTTGGCGAACGGGCACACCCCGCTACCAAGTTTCTGTGGGGGCTCCATAAATTTAGGTAGGTGTACTCCTCTCGCTCTATTCCCTCTAGTATAACCGCACTGACGGATCTCCTAGCAATAAGCAGACTCCTGCTCCAGATCCTCCAACTACTTCTGCCCTAGCGCATGAAGGTTCAAGAGTTGTCGCGCCGAAATTACGTTTGGCAAAACCATTTCAAATCGTGTTGCTGAGGAAGTTGGGCTAACCGCGAAGGACATTTACGTCCCGTACTAGGACACATCCTAACACTTAGAAAGTGCTTTACTCCGAACAGCTTTCCATTGTACACCAGTGGGACGTCAACCACGGCGGGCTTTGTAGCTATCTTTTAGCACTACCTCGAGCTGTTGGCAAACATAATCGACTTGGTGCTCTGTCATGATGCTGGAAAATGGCAATGCCAGGCATGTTCGGCCAGCTGCCTCGGTAACAGGGAAGTCACCTGCACGATAGCCAAAGCGTTCTCGATAAAAAGGTTGGAGGTGAATAGGCGTGAAGTAAGGTCGTGAAGGTATGCCCCGTTCTAGAAGCGCCTCCATGACGGGCTCGCGATCCAGTTCTGGAGCCAGACGGATTACATACACGAACCATGACATTCGAGTCGTCGTTGGGGCAATGCAAGGTATCTCAACGGCATCCATGCCCGATAGCCTCTCGTTATACCATTGAGCTATCCCCTGTCGCTTTGAGAGGAGCTCCTCCAGACGTTTGAGTTGTGCAAGACCCAGAGCTGCGCTCATTTCGTCCAGGCGGTAATTGTAACCGAGTCTGGAATGGGTAAGCCAGGCATCAAAAACGTCACGCCCCTGGTTACGTAGCGACCGGAACACTGCGTCCCAGCTGTCGCTGTTTGTAGCGATCATGCCCCCTTCACCTGTTGTCATTTGCTTGTTGGGATAAAAAGCGAAGACAGCAGCATCGCTCTGGGTACCAACTTTGCGCCCTTTGTATTCGGCGCCGACTGCTTCACACGCATCTTCGATAACCTGTAATCCATGCTCTCGGGCGGTGTCAATAATAGGATCCATGTCAGCCGGCTGCCCAAAAGCGTGGATTGGCAGAATTGCTTTGAGCTTGCCGCCTTTTTGGTCGTGGTCATGGCCACGCAAGCTACGGGGCAACCAGCGGTCAGTCGATTCCCGGTGGTTGCAGATATCACCAACTGCCTCGTTAACCCGCGCCGGATCAATGTTTAGAGTGATGGGATCGATATCGACAAATACAGGGATGGCACGCTCGTAGAGGATCACGTTCGCCGAGGAAACAAACGAGAATGGCGTAGTTAGGACCAAGTCACCGTCAGAAACACCTGCAGCAATCACACAAAGATGCAAACCGCTGGTACCGCTCGAAACCGCCGCAGCATGATCAGTCCCGATGTACCGTGTAAATTGGCCCTCGAACTCGTCAACGCAAGGCCCCATACTCAAGTATGGCGTCTGCAATACCCGGCCAATCGCTTCAACCTCGTCGGAAGTGATATGTGGCGACGACATGGGTATCTTCACTGATTAATTACCTCCATGTGGATTACGAGAAACAACTCGAGCAGGAACGCCTACCACTACCGTATTAGAAGCAACGTCATTGGTGACGACACATCCAGCGCCGACTACGGTCCATTTACCTACTGACCGGCCGGGCAAGATTACACTTCCTATTCCGATCAGCGCCCCCTCTCCTACCCTGACCGCTCCTCCCAGATCTGCACCAGGGGCGATATGAGCGGATTCACCAATCTGGTTGTGATGATCGATAGTGCAACTCGTATTCAAGATAACGCCGTTCCCAATTGAACTGCAGCTATTGACCACTACCCCGGCGCACACCATAACACCCGATCCTATTTGCACATCCAAGCCAATAGTCGCTGAGCGGTGAATCGCGCTTATCAACCGTTCTCCTCTTAATATTAGGTCTGACAGAATCTGCTTTCGGATCAGATTATCACCTATGGCGACTATGACTCCATCATGTTCAAAATCGGATAAGTGGGCAATCGTCCCCAAGACTGGGGCACCTAGAATCTTTCTTCCTGTCAACTCTTCATTGTCATCAACGAATCCGATCAGGCTTTCGGGTGGTTCTGTCGGATTGGCAGACAAGATAATGTCTGCCACTACTACCCCGTGTCCGCCCGCTCCAACAATTATTGTTTTGCTCATTCGCCTGTCGTTCCCTGAAACTCAGACCTGGTGGCATGTCCAGTCTGGTTGACACCTTCCCTGCTCAACACCTTCCAAATCGTGACCGCTATTATTTTCAGATCGAGGAATAGATTATGGTGATCTACGTACCACGTGTCCAGAGCGAAAGTCTTCTCCCAGGTAAGTGCGTTGCGCCCGTTGATCTGCGCCCACCCCGTAATGCCGGGCAATACATCATGACGGCGGAGTTGTTCCAGGCTGTACCGCTCCAAGTACTGGATAAGGAGAGGCCTCGGACCTACCAGACTCATCTGACCGCGCAGCACGTTAATCAACTCGGGCAGCTCGTCCAAACTAGAGCTACGTAGCAAACGGCCTAGCTTCGTGAGGCGTTCCGCATCGGGCACTAGATTACCTTTTTCATCCCGAGTATCGGTCATTGTGCGGAACTTGTAGATTGAGAATGGCCTCATGTGATACCCCAAGCGGGATTGGCGGAAAAGGACAGGCTTGCCAAGCTTTAGTCTCACCAGCATGGCAATAAATAGCATCGCTGGTGAGGCCAGTACCAGTGCAAAGACAGCTAGCACCAGGTCAAGTATGCGTTTAATATGCTGAGAATAGAAGCTCGAGGTCACACGTTCTCGCTCTCAAACATTGTTGCCGATCGGGTTCCCTCAACAGCTCAGACGGGCTGTTAGTTCAAGGAATGCCTGCGCTTGGCCGTTACGATTGAAATGTTTGACCACGTGAGAGCGAGCAGTCTTGCCCATTGCCTGAGCCTCAACGCGATTGTTGGCAAGCCACTTGATAGCCTCAGACAGTGCCACATCATCACCAGGAGCCACAAAGATCCCGGCGTTTGCTGATTCTACCACTTGGCGAATTACACCGTCAATGGCGAGAATTATTGGACGCCCAGCAGCCATGTAGTCAAAGACCTTGTTGGGATAGGTCGTTCGAAACATAGGAATATCTTTCAGGGTGGCGACGCACGCATTTGACGAAGCCAGGATTTCAGGTATTTCAAGCTTGGGGCGGGCCCCGGTGAAGGTGACATTCGGCAGTTCCATGTCCCTGGCTAGTGCTTCCAGGTTCATCCGTTCTTTTCCATCCCCGACCAAAAGGAAATGGACGTTAGTCAGGTCTCGTAGATGATTGGCAGCACGCAGAATAACCGGGATGTCGTTTGCAAGCCCCAAAGCGCCAGCATAGGTTACTATGAACTGACTGTCGAGTCCGAACTCCTGACGAACATGATCACCCTTGGCATTTGGATCGAACATCTCAGGATTCACCCCGTTCGGGATCAAGGTGGTCTTATTGGCGGGGACACCTTTTCCAAGGAGATAATCTAGATAGGCCGGGGAGTTAACCAGGACATGGGTAGCGCGAGAGTAGAGAAAACGCTCCACCCAACGCGCAATGACGATCAACAAGGGATTGTCCAACACTCCCATTCCAATAGCGAATTCGGGCCACAGATCGCGAATCTCCAGCAGAAAAGGCCTGCGGCGCACCACACTTACGAGCCAGGCAGATACCGCTTGAAAAATCGGTGGCGATGTTCCCATCACCACGTCCACCGGCCCGGCTCGTAGCGCAGTGACCAGTGACGTAAACGCGAAAATGAAAAAGCAGATAACACGCCAGGCAAAATTTTGATGTAGTGACGGGTACGTGTATGCGCGTAACACCCGCACATCACCGAGGAGTTGCTCGTTGACCAACCTATTGCCTGTATCCGTAGGCCGGCCTGTCAGATAGCTTAAATTGCTGGCGATAACTGTGAAGCGGTTGCCACGCGTCGTCAGATATCTGGCAAGTTCATAATGCCGAGTGCCTCCCGCCTCGTCTTGAGAGACGAAAGCTTGGTGGATAAGCAGAATGTGCATATCAGTAATACATAAGTTTGAATAGACTCTTGTAAGCCAGTGCCAATGAGCGCTTAAAGCGGTTGCGACTGTACGATTCCCAACGCTGTGCGTAGTCGGCAAACATAGGTTCACCGCTCAGCCTACCCATCACCCGGAGCTGAACAACATGTAACTGGTGGTAGAAGGGACTTGCTAGCATTTTCATGCGCGTGCCTGACTGCTCGTAGAGCGACCAGAAACCAACGTCGAAGTGGCGAAGGTTATCCTTAAGTGTTCGAACGGCTTCTATGAAGAGTCGCCTCGCCTCTTGGTTATCGGCATAGATTCCGTAGTCATATACACCCCAAGCAGCCCAGAGGAAACCGTTCAAAATGTGGGTCGGAGGATTGACAATTGTCTCTTCAAACCAGGTATATCCCTCTGAATCCACAAACGTGACACCACCCTGATCAGTGGTTTTCAAGAAAGATTCAAATACGCGCTTGGCACACTGCATGTAGATTGCGTCACCCGTTTCTTGATGCGCACGTACCAGAACTGAGATTCCCTGCCCCTGGGAAAGCGCTGAGAACCAGGGATCCTTGAGAGGCGTTCGATACTCCCAGTCGAAATGATGGTTCCATACCCATAGGCCAGCAGGATTCTCTTCGAGATTCTTGACAAGCCAATCTGCCACTAGCAGGAATTTGCGTCGTCGCTCCGTACTGCCCGAGCGTACGAAGAGGTTATAATTGGCCAAACCGTATTGTGCGATTGCTATGGGATTGTAACGAAGTCCCACCTTGCCATGATAGTCAAGCATCGGAATGCCCGCAGTATCGTAGTTACCTGCGTAGTCCGCCTTCGCAGTGAACAGCATGTAGTACATACCCGGTTGGCCGAGCTGAAACTGCGCATTGACCTCCGGTACTTCGTGCCAGAAGGTCAGATGACTCTTTTGGCGAGTCAGGTAGGCTGTAAAGATACGTTGCCAGTAGTTGAGACGTCCTCTGCTCATTCCGTCCGATCCGCCAAATACGTAGAGTGGGTTTCTTCTGTCTCTTTAACAACTTCATCGTGTCCATCGGCTTCTGCCCACGAACGTGCCTCGCCAGGCAGTGCGACCGGCTCGCCGGTTTGCAGACTGCGCTGGGCCGCAAACATCGTTTCTGTCGTGCGTACGATCTCACTAAAAGGCATCGGCTCGTCACCACCGCCGGTCAGATAACCCCCTAACGCCTGCCACTCAGCGCGATGCCCCTTGTCCTGACGCAGACGCGACGTTCGACGGATTCGCTGCTTGCCCCGATGGATTGTCAGCACACGGTAATCGTCCAAGCGGGCCGCTAGGCCCCCTCCGAAGACCTCTAGATACTCCTTACCGCATGTGGTATCGCCATTAGCGACATAGGTAATCTCGCCCAGCGATCCGTTCGAAAACTCTAATGTAATCAGTAGGTTATCGTCTCTGTAGCGCTCGCTGTTAGGCAGCGACCGTGTGGTCACCCGCATCGGACAGCTACTGGATAGGTGGATCAGCAAATCAACAATATGACAGACCTCTCCCAATAATCGACCGCCACCCTGAAGCGGGTCCTGTACCCAATGCGTTAAAGGGATATGACCTGCATTTACTCTGTAATGCAACATCAACGGCTCTTGCACGCTCTGCAATTGACGCTTGAGTTCCACTACGAAAGGGGCGAAGCGCCGATTGAAACCGACCATGAGAAACGGGAAACGACTCGCCTTTAGAGCGGGACCATTAGCTAGAGTGCGGTAGGTCGCAATGATTTCCTGCAGTTCTTCTAGATTCAGACAGAGAGGCTTTTCGACAAACACCCGCTTTCTTGCATTCAGAGCAGCTACAACCTGACGGGCATGCAAATGGTGGCGAGTAGCTATGGCGACGGTATTGATATCAGGATCATTGAGGATTTGTTGCATGTCTGTAGTTGAGTATGCAAATCCGAAACGTTCTGCTGTCGAACGGGCGCTGAGGCCACCTCCACTGGCAACGCCAACTAGGCCTATTCCGGTAACTCCTTTGACTGCTGGCAGAAGGATCGAATTGGCAAAACCCCCAGCCCCGATTATGCCTATTGTTATCTTATTGAGAGGGTCTGATGAGCCAGGCTTGTTAACACCCGCATCGGCTATTGTCTCTTTAGAGACAGATACCATTTTCCGGTCCGTGTTTGGCGATTCCGGGTAGGTTAGCAAGACTCCCAAGAAAGGTTCATCTGGCTTGCCTGTTATTAGTGCATACGCGGCAGAAGCGTCCTCGATCGGAAAGCGGTGGGTGATCAGCGGCTGGAGCCTGACTTGGCTCTTGGACAACAGTTGGGCGAATGCTTGCATGTTCCGTTTTTCAGTCCAGCGTACATACCCATAGGGATAATCGTGTCCCTCTTCCTCATATTGCGTATCGTAGCGTCCAGGACCGTACGACCGAGAAATTCGGAAGTCGAGTTCCTTTTCGTAGTAAGTACTGCGAGGAATAGTCATCCCCACCGCACCAATTGCGGATACAATTCCCTTGTTTCGCGCTACTTGCCCCGCAACTTGCAGGGGTTCATTGCTCCTGGTGTCGGCCGTAATTACCACCGCATCGGCGCCATGTCCGCCAGAGAACTGCTGGCAAAGGGAGAGTAGCCCTTCGGCAGTAGTCGTTACAGCGTCCGCACCTAACTGTTGGGCAAGCGCGGCACGACTTGGTTGTTTATCCATGCCTACCACGATGCAGCCTGCCGCCTTAAGCATTTGCACAACGGGTTGGCCTAGTAGACCGAGGCCTATAACTGCTACAATCTCCCCAAGTTTTGCTTCTGCCAGTCGGATGCCTTGCATGGCAACCGCTCCAAGTGTAGTGAACGCTGCTGACTCAAAGTCAACGTTCTCCGGCAGCTTCACGACCAGGTTCTTCGGTACCGACACTAGTTCAGCATGAACCGCGTAGCCTCCCCCGGCACAGGCCACGGGATCTCCATTCTTGAATTCTGACACGCCTGCGCCTACCTCTACGACAACGCCTGCAGAAGAATAGCCCAGCGCTAGCGGCTGGTCTAATCGGTTGTGAACAGCGTCTAGAGTCGTCAGCGCGCCATCTCGCCAGGCTTTGTTCAAGACTTCCCGCACCAGGTCCGGGCGCGAGCGTGCTTTCTCCAGCAGATTCTTCTTCGCGAAGTCAACGATCATTCGTTCCGTGCCCGCGGAGACCAGACTCGCAGCGTTTCTGACCAGGACCTTTCCTCTTCCCGCCGCTGGTGATGGCACGTCCATGACCAAGAGTTCACCGGTCCTAAAAGACTGTACGACCTGTTTCATATATCGCTTATCGCCTCTTCTTCCTTGACCACAGCCATTGGCTGACGGGGCATTGCTGCGTTCGGTGCGACCAGCAATCTGGAAAGCCATGACTTATACAAGAACTGACTCCATGCCACGCTGGCACCTTACTCAGGATGATCGCCCGTGTTCGTATGGAATTCAACAACTGCTTCTTTTTACCGCCTTGATGTACCAGAAACTGCCCATCGTATGCCCCAACCAACCAACGATAGGACGGGGCAAGCGTGGTCCAATCAAGGGGATCTTGCGTCGAGGGAAGTAATGCTTTTCCAGATGTACATCTTCAAATGCTGAAAACATGTTCCGCAACTGCTTTGCCGTGTAGAGTCTAGAAAGCGGATTTCCAATCCCATCAGTACTGTTGTTTATCACAACCCAATCGGGCAGCCAACCACGGTGCTCGAGAGGCAGCCCAACCAAGTCATTGAACGATTCCCGGCCCATGCGCTGACGTGCCCATTCCAATCGCAGGCGGCCGAATACATGAGCGCCAACGAAATATCCAAAGGATTCACGTGCGTATAGCATTACGATCGCTTTGCCGTTTGAACGCAAGACCCGGTGTATTTGATGGATAGAGCGTTCGGTGTCAGGTGTGTGGTGCAAGACCCCGTGACTATAAACCAGGTCGAAGGAAGCATCTGAGAATGGCAGGTTCTCAGCATCGGCACACATAAAGTTACCCGGGAAGTTGAATACCTCAAATCCACGACGGGCCAGACCCACAGATTCGGGCGAGAGGTCACAACCGTAATACCGTGTACCTCCACGCACAAACTGGCGTCCATCCGTCCCCAGACCACAGCCGATCTCTAGAACCTTCTTGCCTGGGTGATTATTGAACTCTGCAACCAAGGGAATATGGAACTCCTCCCGGTAGCGGTGCGTCTCGATTTCCTCGTAGAAAGTACGTGTGCCCGGCTCAGCAGTTGTATTCTTGGCGCCGTTCAGTTTGTTGTCCCAAAATCGTTGCACAGCGCCCTTCAGTGCCGTGTTATTTCTCACAGGCCAAATCCTTTAATGTGGATTGCATGCCTACTCTGCATTGTATCTGTCTGTGGGCGGTCTACAAACGTTTGTTGCCATAGTTCTAAAGTAAGCAGTTGCCATATCTGCATGGACCAGTCCTGACGTCCCGAGCGGTGTTCGTCGATAAAGCGGCGAATGGTACGGTACTGAAATAGGCCCCGATTGCGAATTCGTTCCTCACTCAGCAGGTTATCCACCATCTCACGAAGATCGTTTGCCAGCCAATAATCCACTGGCGCTCCAAAGCCTGCCTTCTTTTGGCTCAGCACTTCCTTGGGAAGCATTGGTCCCATCGCTTGGCGAAGGATATACTTCGTGGTACCATGATGCAACTTGAGATGAGGGGGGACGTTGCCGGCCACCCACTCCGCCAACTCCCAATCTAAGAAAGGCACCCGCACCTCTACAGAAGATGCCATGCTCATCTTGTCGTTGTACGTTAAGTTTAAACTCGCCATAAAAGCCTTTGTATCTAAGTAGAGCATCTGGTTCAAGAAGTCGGCATCACGCACGCGAGCGAAGTACTCTTTGTGCCTTATCGAAGGATCCTGCCCGGCCAGACGTCCCCTCGTTGTCAACGAGTATAAAGATGTCTTTTGCACCTCGGAAAGATAAACGCTGTCAGCTATGAAGCGTTCTTCAGGTGGCATAGAACCACTTCGGACCATCTTCTTTGCTAATCGGACTATTCCTTTGGCCGGCGTGTTCCGTAAGACCGGCAAAGAAAGCACCAGAGGTTCTATTATATGGCGACGAACTAGACGAGGCAATAACTGATAACGCTGCGCCCACTTTGCGGCAACATGTTTTCGGTACCCTGCAAAGAGCTCATCGCCCCCGACCCCTGACAACAGCACCGTAACCTCTTTGCGTGCCTCTTTGCAGATCAGATAGGAGGCAATGATGGCTGGGTCGGCAACCGGCTCGTCCATATGCCAGACTAGTTTGGGCAGCAACTCAACGACGTTCGGTTCAACGATGATTTCCGTATGTTGGCATCCAAAATGCTTTGCTGTCCGGGCGGCAACAGCGTGATCATCTAGAGTGGTCTCACCCAGCCGATAGGCCGGAGGAAATCCGATGGTAAAAGTGCGAATTGGTTCGGTGCTGACCTGTGCCATCGCCGCAACAATGGAGCTCGAATCTAAGCCGGCGCTGAGAAATGCACCCAAAGGAACATCGCTAAGAAGTTGCTTTTCAACACTGGACTGGAAACGCGCCTTCAGCTCCTGCGCCAGCTCTACCTCATCTGTGAGAAAGGCATGATTGACAGGTGGAAACTCGAGATCCCAGTATTCAGTGATTTGCGGTTGCCCGGCTTTGAACACAGCGTAGTGCCCCGCGGGCAGTTTGTAGATTCCTTCGAACATGGTGAGCGGGTCAGGTACCCACAGAAAAGTTAAGTATTGATGTAGCGCTTCCCAGCCGAGCCTCCGCGGGCAACCAGGTAGTTCCAATAGCGCCTTGATCTCAGACGCAAAGGCAAACCGCTCACCTTGGTGCACATAATAGAGTGGCTTGATCCCAAAATGATCGCGTGCCAGAAAGAGCTCACCTCGCGGCGCATCCCAGACCGCAAAAGCAAACATGCCGTTGAGTCGGCTGACGCAATCCCGTCCATATTCTTGATACAGGTAAAGTACAGCTTCGGTGTCGCTTTTGGAGCGGAAGCGGTAGCCCTTTGCCTCTAACTCACGTCGTACCTGTGGATAATTGTAAATCTCTCCATTATACGTAATGCAGAGGGTACCTTCGGGATTGGCCATAGGCATATGGCCTGCGGACGATAGATCAAGGATAACCAGACGCCGAGAACCAAGCCCCAGCCAGCCGCCGTCTGCCATAGTCGTTTCCCAAACGCCGCAATCATCGGGACCGCGATGCGTTTGGATATCAGCCATGCGCGCCAGGATAGTGCTATTCCCCCAATTCATTGCGCCGACGATACCGCACATGTTAGGCCCCGTAAACCTGACTAATGTCCGCGGCGCAAGAGTGGATCTTCAGTTGTCGGCCCGTCAAGTCGTCGCCCCTCTCAACATCTCGGGCAACTGAACGCCAAGAGACTTTGCAACCGCGGGCCAGATCTTTCCCACGTCGTGTTTCTCGCTGACTAATTGTCTATTACGGCGCCCCATCTCTCTCGCTCTCTCGGGAAAAGAATTCAATTCAAGCAGTGATTTGCTCAGAGCAAGAACATCTCCTGGCTGAACGAGCAAGCCATTAACACCATTTTCAATAAGCCCGGGAATTCCACCCACAGGTGTCGATATTACGGCTAAGCCGCTTGCCATCGCTTCTAGCATAGAATTGGGAAGCCCTTCCGAGTAAGATGGCAACACAAAAACATCGGAATCCTGCAAGAAGTGGAGCTTTTCATGTCCATGGACCCAACCGGGCGCTTCAACCATGTTGCTCAATGAGTATTCTCGGATCAATTGTCTAACTGTTGGCAAGAGCGATCCTCCGCCACAGATCGTGAACTTGGCGTCTCCGAGCTGTCCTTTGGTCAGCCGGATAGCTTCGATAAGATCCAGAACACCCTTGAAGCTTTCAACCCAGCCCAAGTAGAGGAAGTGAAGCGGCTCCTGCGTGGATGTGTTCTTATGTTTGTTGAGAGAAGGCAAGTACTCGGTCATATCGATCCAACTTGGAATGTGGCGAATCTTGTCGTCCCCTATTCTCAAATCATTCTGTATCGCTTGCGCTGCCACTGAGCTTTGACAGACGATTTGTTCGCAGGCATGCAGTACCAGGGACCGGTACTTTCCTGTCAAGCCATGATGGAATTCGGGCCTTACTTCAGACAGGATTCTAAGTACGACTCGTTTAGAAAAAAGGCGCCCCAAGAGACACATCGTGCCTTTCTCAAGCAAGCTCGACATCAAATAAGGTGAGAGAATCAGGACAGAGTCTACCCGGGCAACGGTCAACAACCAGGCAAAACGTAGCACGCGGCTAAGGGCCCGAATGGTGCGTTTAAGAAGATTCGGGGGTGGCTGAGACGCCATCATAGAATCAATCAGTATCCAGTCCACGTAATTAGAAATTGGGCTTTGCATAAGCCATTGACAGTCGAAGACCTGGCCCCCTACCGTGCCATCACGTGCTTGTCTCGTAAAGGCCCCGACAAAAACCACTCTAAGCTTGTCGGGCATGGAGCTCATCTCCCAAGACGAGATGCACGTGAGGCGACTACTCTCATTCTTATGGTCTCCATCTGTGTCAGAGGCCTAGCGCCTATACCCGTGTCGCCTGACGGTCTTAGAGCGCCGTGCCAAAATTTGAGAAGCCACTTAGTTCGTAACTGGTTCCTTTCCAAGCACTGTTAACGTCAATTAGTCTAGCATAATGGGGGCGGTCCAGACATTTCGTTTTGAGAGTTCACAGTCGCTTGTTGCTTATCATGTGAAAGACTCAGGCAATCCTAGGGAGTTAATGCCTGCTGTTGAAGGTGGTCTAGTCTCTCTCTAAAAGGGACAAAGTCGGGGTACGCTTTGATGCCTTCCTGGAGCATATCATAAGCCCTCGAGTAGTCTCCCTTATGAGTGTAGAGATCAGCCAGGTTCAAGAAGACATATTGTGTGCGCTGCGTAAACTGGTCGTAGGCCATCTTCGTTGTGATGATTGACTGATCGATATTGCCCAAGCCTTTGTAAACTGTCCCAAGCGTAATGTATGCCCATGGATTTCCAGAGTCTAGGGCTATGGAGCTCTCCAAAGCCCACTTAGCCTCGTGCAAAGCTCGAATGGCATCTTTGTCGCTTTCATTCGATGCCCAATCCCGATAACGCACCGTACCGAAATAGTAGAGTGCCAGGGCAGAAGATGGGTACTCCTCCAGGTAGCGCCTGGCGACTTCCTCTGCCTGAATCTGATTCCAACTACCTAAATAGAGCTGTTCCAAGAGTGAGTAGGCTTTCTCCCGCAAGCCAGCACCCACACTAACAGAAGCGTTTTCCTGTTCAAAGTAAGGATCAAAGATAACGTTCGGACCAAGCGCCTGCCGGTACAACCGCTCTGCCCTAGAGACGTCGCCGTGGTTCTGCGCCAGTTGTCCTCCGTAGATCAGAGCCGGACCATAATTTGGGCTTACTTTTAGAGCAGCCTCAATAGCCTGCAAGCCTTCCTGATATGTTGGTGCGTTCTTGCCGTTAAGAACCAGCCATCGCTCACTCCAGGATATGTCGCGGAGTAACCCCAAAGCGGATTCAGAATCCCCAGTGCGTACCTCTAAGTAGCCAAGCCTGAAAGCATCACGCTGAGTAGTGAGCTCCGCGATCCCGCCATCCAGGCCCTCTGATCCCATCAATCGCGCAAGGTACCGGATTGCATCAGGACACGAGTCAGCGTGGCCACAGCGAATAACTTCCAGGTGGGCCAAATTCCTCAATAATATCTGGCCGATCGGTTTGAGCCAGACTAGCGCCAAAATGAGCAGCGCAATGAAGTAATAGAACCTGACAAGTATACGCCCGGTGCCCCGCCAGCTATGGTTCTTGAGGAGAGTGGTCAAACGGCCACCTCATATACTTGTTTGATCATGCGCTCGAGGTTTGATTCTAATCCAAACGAGCATTCCGCAGTTGACGCTAGCTGAAGTCGCCTGTCATCCTGCAAGAGAAGCTGGGTAGCATCATCCGGCGTTGTGTTCATATCTGGCAAGACTTTGCCAACGCCCATCGCCGCTAAATGTCTCTCCGTATCACCGATTCCTCTAGTAATGACAACGGGCAGCCCACAGCATAAGTATTCCGAGAATTTGATCGGCGATGCTACTCTGTTGGTGGGCGACACGTCCCGCAACATAATCGCCAGGTCGGCAGCGCAAAGATAACTCGGGACCTCGTGGTGAGGAACATACCGCACTTGCCACGATCTCGCTGGTAGCAGTTCACTTAACATCTCAGTAGCACGGCCTGTGTGGTGTGTGAGAAACAGCAGGAACGCCTCTGAGTGTTTCTGGCGAATTCGTGAGAAGAGTTGGAGCGTTTCCACGGGCCTCTGCCAAAGGGACATACTTCCACTGTACACGCAGACCAAGCGATTCTGAATGTTCAGTTCCTGACGCAAGGATGCTCGCAGAGCGGCGTCAAACCGAAAGAGCCCAGTGTTCACGGTACTCGGGATCACAGTTATCTTGTCTCCAGGAATCCCATGCTGATCCTGTAGCCATACGCTGAATTCGCGTGAGACACACGTGATCGCGTCACTCTCTAAGCCGACCTGCCTCTCCAGCTTGAGCGCTTCGCTAGACCGAAAGCGATCCACCCAAGAGCGCCAGGGGCTCTTCGGACCATGACTCAACTCATCCCATGACACTCCGCGGTAATCGGTAATTAGACGGAACCTTGACCGGTGAGACGAAATTGCAGCCAGTGCCCTGAAGCCATTTACATAGCCGCGCGCGTTTATTATTCTTTGGGCCTTTCCGTCTTGGGAAGAGCGGAAGAACGGTGCAAGGCGCCAGCCATCTACTGAGAGAGAGGGACGACCGACAAACGGAACGGCTCGGATCGAACTAATTGGCACTTGCTGTCTAACTGAGATTTCCTTCTGGCGGCGTTGCGACAAGCCCCAAGTGCCAAAGGGTTCGAAACAGAAGTGGGATAACTCAAAATGCGCCGAGAGCTTTAGGAGCAGTTGGTACACCTGTGAGTCAAAGGCAGTATCCAACACTCCCGTACTCAAGTATGTCAGCGCGTGAGTCGCCATATCTACTGCCGTTTCACAACTGGAAAGGGATTCTGGCTATTGAAGTATTCCAATAAGGGGGGTGGGATGAGTGGGGTTTGTTGGAAGGCTGCCTGCCTTCCGTTGGCCGAAGAACTGTTGGATCACGGTGGGGCGAGATAGCGTCGGTTTTCCGGCAATGGCTGAAGCATCAGACAGACCCTGGGACGGCAACGGGCAAACACGCGCCCGTACAACGGTTTGCTGTAGTGTGGTCTTGACCCGGCCCCATGTTGCAGAATTACCGCCTTGCTCCTCGCCCATGGGTAGCGAGACGTCCTTTTCCCACATGCGCCAATCCTACTGCTTCCGTCCTCTCCTGTCAAGGCATTTCAGTAACGGGGGTGTGCCAAGTTTGTGTAAAAGGGAGGGTCGTTTTTGATGCTCTGGTTTGGGCTCTTGCCCACTTTTGATGATGGAGCCCATTGCGTCAATGAAAAATCTTACCGAAGGTATTCGTTGCCTCATTGGAAAGATCTTACCCAAAGGGCTGTCGTAGCCGTAGTAGAGCCTGTGGGTAAGTGGGCAGGCCGGAGAGGAACGGAGGGCTGTCCATTTGT
>ORJL011350131.1_pt1 | contig 16731 bp, 17 predicted proteins | sample 1779941 | NCBI WGS metagenome assembly ORJL01 (sample SAMEA104232317, study PRJEB22302) | groundwater metagenome | biome: forest; feature: aquifer; material: groundwater | place: USA | collected 2011-08-07 | depth 5.8 m | reverse complement strand
CGGGGGCCCGCGGGGTGGCCTGCCCGCTCGCGCTGGCCCGGGGGGAGCCGCTCCCCGCCGGGCGGCAGGGCGTTGGCGCTCCTCTCGCGGAGGAACCGCTCCAGCTCGTCGATCGAGCCTCCCTCCTCCAGCGTCTCGAGAATTCTCGCGCGGTCGAGGGTCCAGACCCGCTCGCCCGTCTTCTTCGCGAAGCGGTCCAGGAAGAGCCGCTCCCCCGCGGGCAGCGCGCTGGAGGTCGCGGCCACCTCGAGCGTCGGGAGGACCCGCAGGTCCGGCGGTCGCGTGGAGGCCGCCGGCGTGTAGGCCTTGGACGTGCCGAGCAGGTACGCGCCCAGCGGCGTTACGCGGAAGTGCGTGAGCCCGTCGTACCGGCTGAGGAAGGGGATGTCGTCCGTTCCCCAGATTCCGCTGTAGTCGGGGCGCCCGAATTCGGCCGGCACGTAGGCGACGTCGATCACGCCGAGGGTCGCCGCGACCTCGAAGAGGAAGCAGAGGGCGTATCGTGCCTGCAGGATCTCCCAGCCGCCATGTCCGTCGAATCCGAGGCTTCCGTATTGCTTCTCCCCGAAGTAGAGATCCCACGGCGAATCGGTGACCTCGAAGTCATGCCCCGCCGCCACCATGAAGCGGAAGAATTCGTCGGCATGGACCCACCGGCTCGCGGGACACTCCGCCAGGGCTTCGGCGATGGCCTCACGGCGTTCGACGGGGTCGGTCAGGCCGCGCTTCCCCTTTCCCGACTGACCCTTGATCACCTCGATCCGCGTCAGCTCGTCGAAGCGGTCCGTCTGCAGCCACTCCTCCCACAGACCTTGCAGGACGTCGTGAGGCGGGTTCGAGAGCGCCGCCTTCCCGGCCGCGGTCAGCCGCAGGCGCCCCGATTGCGCGACGGCCAGGCCGCCCTCCAGCAAGAGGAGCGGCCAGGCGAAGGCGCGGATGGCCCCCTCTTCGGCCTTCTCGTCGTAGAAGTCCCCTTCCGTCAGCACTCCGCGGATCGCGGTCATGGCCGCGCCGCTCGGCCTCCCCGTCGCTCCCACGGAGACGCCCCCGGCATCGACGAGCCGCAGGAGGGCAGTGACGTCGCCCGATGCGGCCTCCTCCATCGCGCGGACCGTGAGGGAGATGTTCCGCACCCGATCGACCTGCTCGTTCGTCTTGTGATCCCAGGTGCGCTCACGGAAGTTGACGTGGGGCGGGAGGGACTCGATGGTCTGGATGGTGGCCTTCGCGGGCGGAGGAACGAAGCCGCGGAGGCGCTCCTTCAGGTCGAGCGGGAGCAAACCCTGGTGGAAGAACAGATCGAGCAGGACCGCCTCGCGCTCCCGGTAGCTGCTGTAGCTTGTGAGACGGGGGACCTCGCCGTACTTGGCGCGGAGCTTGTCGACGGGGAGGAAGGGATGAGGTGCGTGCACTGCCTCGGCGACCGCGGCCTGTTCGAGGGGCGTGAGTTTCTCCCAGATCCCCTCGAGCTTGTCGTCCTGCATCAGGTCGAGGACGAACGGCACGAGCTGGTCCTTGCGCTTCGGCGGCTTGTCCACGAAGAGTCGAGCGAGGCCTTGCAGCCCCTGGACCGTCGTCTGCTCAAGGGCCGCGGCCAGGGAGTCCGCGGGGGTTGCGACTTCGGTTCGGTTCATCGTTCCTACTGCTTTCGCAAGAATGCGCTCTTGTGGGCTTGTGTTTCATCCGACGGGGCTGCCGCGGAGGATGTTGGCGGCCTCCCCGAGGTGCGATTCGAGCTCCGAAAGCGTAATGGCGACCGCTGGAGGGCGTGGCCCATTCACCGACATTGATACCTCAGTCTGGACGCGACTACGGGCCCGCCGTGCTACGGGACGAACCGGGCATACAGCACAACCTCGTCCCCTCGACCTAGGAGTTGCGTCTCCTCGCTCGACTGCCCATACGACGGCGCACAGAAGCGGACGGCGAGCTCGTCCCCGACGTTCTGCGTCCGTCCGATACGTACGCGATCCCGATCCGGGCCGAACACGACGAACGAAACGAACTCGAAGTCGGCATCAAGGTTGATTCGGTATTCAATGACGTCCCGATCCACACGGCGACAGTGGACCTCGGAAATGTAGTCTCCAGCGGGCCGTCGGGCTGGGCCGGCCCACTCCTTCTCCAGTTCGGGACCCGAACGCCAGACGGCGAGCAGAACGGGCATGACGCGCAAGTACCAGATGCGCGCCTGGCTCTTCAACCACGCGAGGCGCTCGATCGCGCCTGGGGGCACGGACGGCGTCTCGCCCCGCTCCCATCGCGCGGCCGTTCCCTCCGGGACGTCAAGCGCCGCCTCAATGAGCGCATCGGGGATAGGCCCGCGATCGGCTCGCAGGCGCTCCAGGAGTTCCTGAGGGGTGTCGGCCAAGACGAAGTCTCCAGCACCGCAGGACCATGTTACCACCTACGAACGGCATTCGGTATAATCGGCCACGGAGCTTCCCTTGGAGCGCAGGCGACGATCATGAGCACGGTAGCAGAGGTCATCTCACTCCACTCGGTCCGAATCTCAGTATTTGCGGACTACATTCGCCTCGTGACGGAAAACCCTCGATTCGAGGCGGCACTCCCACCGGGTGTGGAGGGAGACGCATTCCGTGCTGCCCTCCCACCCACCGATCGCATGGGAGTCTCCGACCCAGCTGCTGAGATCCGTGACGCGGTCGAACACGGCGACTTTCGGCTCGCGAGGGATTTGGTCGCCCGGGCCCTGATGTCGAGGCCTGACGACCCGGACCTTCGCCGGTGGGAGCGGGTCGTCGCTCCGGCCGTCGTCCGCATCAGCACCATCCGCGGCGTGGACCGAGGAAGGGACCTGGAATGGCTGCGCGCCCATGCTTCCGAGTACTCCGGTCGCTGGGTCGCCGTCGACGGAGGTGCGCTGCTCGCTGAGGCACCATCGCTGGCCGAAGTCCTAGATCGCGTTCGATCCTCCCACGCTGGCAAGACCCCACTCGTGGAGTGGATTCCGTGACCGGCGTGCATCCTCCGATCTTCGGACCGGACGGGTTCACAAGCGGCCGGGCGCGTTACGAGGACGCCCCACCCACCCCCGAAACCACAGACCGAACCAGTGCGCGCATCTGGATGCGTGTGCAGCCAAGTGCGGGCGGTGAGGAGTTCTACGCCGCGCTCGATACGGGGTCGGGTCTCTGCATCATGGACTCGGAGCGAGCGACCGCGCTGGGCATCGGCCCTCAAGACCAAGTCGTTAGAATTCGCACCGCATACGGTTCGATGAGCTGCCCCACGTGCCGCCTGGACGTCACGCTCCTCGCCGACGAGGGACAGAGCATCGGCGTGGAAGCCACTTTTGCAATTGGTGAGAAAGGAATCTGGCCGCAGGGACTCGTTCTGCTCGGCTACGGGGGAATGCTGGAGCGCATCCGCCTGGCCCTGGACCCGCGGCACAATCACGTGTACTTCGGCCCCGGGTAGCCTCGTCCCGCCGCCGAGCTGGGCGTAGCCCCTACACGCTCGCCTCGGAGTGGGTCGACTCCGGGGCCGCGCCCGTCAGCCGCCGCAGGCGCTTCCACAGCGTCACGCGGCTGATGCCGAGCACCCGCGCCGCCTTCGCGCGGTTCCCGCCCGTGTCCGCGAGGACCCGCTGGATCAACGCCAGCTCCTCGTTCGGGTCGCTCGGTCGCTCGCGCCGGTGCTTCGCCATCAGCGGCTCCAGGTCCTGCCGCCGGAGCTCCTCGGGGAGGTCGAAGATCGTCACCTCGTTCCCCTGCGCCACGACAAAGGCGTGCTCGATCGCGTGCTCCAACTCCCGCACGTTCCCAGGCCAGCGATAGTCGAGGAACTGCGACATCACCTCTCGCGAGCAGGCCCCGATCCGCTTCCCGAACGCCGTCGAGTACTTTTCCAGGAAGTGGTTCACCAGGAGCGGGATGTCCTCCTTCCGATCGCGGAGCGGCGGGAGGTTCACCGTGACAACCTTCAACCGATAGTAGAGGTCCTCGCGGAATTTCCCCTCCTTCACCAGCGCGCGGAGGTCGCGGTTCGTCGCGGCGACGACGCGGACGTCGACCTTGCGCGTGCGCGACTCGCCGACCCGCTCGAACTCGTGCTCCTGCAGCACGCGCAGGAGCTTCACCTGCGTGTTCGCGCTGACCTCGCCGATCTCGTCGAGGAAGATCGTCCCCCCGTCCGCCGCCTCGAACCTCCCGATCTTGTCGGCGAAGGCGTGCGTGAACGACCCGCGGACGTGGCCGAAGACCTCGCTCTCGAGGAGGGTCTCCGCGAGCGCGCTGCAGCTCACCCGGACGAACGCCTTCTTCGCCCGCGGCGAGAGGAAGTGGAGCGCCCGCGCGACGAGGTCCTTCCCCGTCCCGCTCTCCCCCTGCACGAGGACCGTCGCGTTCGTGCGGGCGGCCTGCTCGATGAGCTCGTAGGCCGATTGCATCAGCTCGCCCTTGCCGATCAGGCCGTGCAGACGGTAGCGCCTCGAGAACTCCCGCGTGGGCGGCTCCGCGTCGCGGCGGCCGACGGAGAAGGCGGTCACGTCGGCGAAGGTCTCCACGCCGCCGATCGGACGCCCCTCCGCGTCGCGCATGACCCGCGCGTTCTTGAGGAGGACCACCTCGCGCCCGTCCTTCGCGACCATGCGGCACTCGACGTTCGACAGCTCGCCGCATTCGAAGAGGCGGCACCCGTCCTTCAGGTCGCCGCAGTTCCGGCAGGGGTGCGCGAAGCCGTCCAGCTCGTCGCAGGGCTTGCCGATCGCCTCCTCGCGCGGGCGCCCCGTGATCCGCTCCGCCTCCGCGTTCCAGGCGGTCACTACGCCGTGCGCGTCGACGGCCATCAGGCCGGTGGCCATCGCGTCGAACAGCGTCGACAGGGTGCGTGAATCGAGTGGTCCATCCATGTCGTTACCCCTTCGGGCGGGCGGCATCGGCCGCTGCCAGGCAGTGTTCGAGGACCTTGAGGAGCTCTACGCGCCGGAACGGCTTTCCGATCATGTCCACCGCCCCCTCGCGCAGGGCCTCGCCGTACATGTCCCAGTCGCCGAACGCCGTCATGAGCAGGACCGGCAGCGTCGGCCACGATCTCCGGATCTCCTTCAGGAGGTCGATCCCCTCCATGCCCGGCATCCGCACGTCCGTCAGGACGAGGGTGTAGGCCCCCTTCCGCAGATGCACCAGGGCGTCCTCGCCGTCCGTCGCGAGGTCGACGTCGTACCCCTCGGATGCCAGGACCTCCGAGAGGAGCGATCGCGCGTCCGCGTCGTCTTCCACGACGAGGAGGCGCCTCTTCCTATCCGCCATCCGCACCTCCCTGCACGACCGCGGCCACCTCGGGGACGAGCGGAAGGCGGAACGCGAACGTCGTCCCCTTCCCCGTCTCGCTCGACACCGAGATCGTGCTGCCGTGCGCCTCCACGATGCTCTTCACGATCGAGAGCCCCAGCCCCGTCCCGCCGAACCGCCGCTTCGACGAGCCGTCCGCCTGCCAGAACCGGTCGAAGATCCGCGGGAGCTGCTCGGGCGGGATCCCGATTCCCGTGTCCCACACCGAGACCGCCGCCTGGCCCTCCTCCTCCCCCAGGCGCACGCCGACGCGTCCGCCGCGGTCGGTGAACTTGATCGCGTTCGAGAGGAGGTTGAGGAAGACGCGCGAGATCCGGTCCCGGTCGGCCGAGACGCGCAGCGGCTCCGAGGCCGCATCGATTGTCACCTGGACGCCCCGCTGCCCCGCCATCACCTCGATCGTCCCCGCGGCCTGCTGCGCGACCTCGCGCAGGTCGAACTCCGAGCGGATGAGGCGCGCCCGCCCGCTCTCGAAGCGGCTGGCCTCGAGGAGCTCGTCGATGAGGGCCATCAGCCGCGTCTCGTTCCGGTCCATGATGCGGAGCGCGTCCTCCTGCCTCGTCACGAGCGGCCCCATGCGCCCCGTGAGGAGCTGCTCCGTGTACCCCGCGATGCAGACCATCGGCGTCCGCAGCTCGTGGCTCACGTTCGCGATGAACTCCGACTTCAGGCGGTCGAGGTCTTTCAGCCGGTCGTACGCCTTCTCCAGCTCGTCCACCTTCCCGCGGAGGGAGCCGAGCAGCTCGCCGATCTGGCGGTCCTTCCGAAGGCGAACCGTCCCCATCGCGCCGAAGACCAGGGCGAAGAGGAACGGGTGCGCCAGGAAGAGGACCTGGATCGGGTGCTCGGCAATGCAGCTCGTGACCGCGGAGACGGGCAGCCCCCGCGCCCACAGCTCGATCCCGAGGCAGACCGCCGGCACGGGCAGTCCCCACAGGAACCCGAACAGGAGGTACGGGTTCTCCCGGAGTCGATAGGTGCTCCTCTCGATGAACGCGTGGAGGAACTCCCGGACCACCGTGGGGAGCATCGCTCGGAAGCCCAAGGCCACGGGGGGAGACTGGCCCATCACATCCCCCACGACCTACCGTCTCGCCGAGGGCGAGGCGGAGGTCTCGATTGCCTCGCGAATCCAGCCGTGCACGGCCATCCGCGCGAGGGGTCCGAGGGTGGCGCCCGCCAAGCTGGCCACGTGGAGGACCTGGTCGGGGGAGGCGCCTCGCTCGAGGGCGAGGCGGGTATGGGCGTGGACCGCGCCCTCCAGGCGGGCGCCAACGGATATGCCGAGTTTCACGAGCTCTCGGCGCGTCTCCCCGAGCGGCCCGGCATCTTGGCTCTGCCGCCCAGGTTCCTTGCAGGCCGTCGCGAGGTCACGATACCGCTTGTGGACCTCCTTGCACGGCCTCGGCGCCCCCATGTCGGGTTCCCTCCATTGTGGGTCGTCTCTCCGGATTGGGTTGAGCCCGAAGGGGCAGTCCACGCGTCAGGTCGAAAAATGGCTGGCCAAGGGGGACGGGAAGCAGAGGCCCCGCCACAGACTCCCTGCCCCCCACATAACCCCCCTGGCCAGTCGCCAGATTTTTCGTTCCACCCTCCCTCACTCGCGCTTCGTTTTCATGTGCGCGACGGATGGGTGATCAGCAACCGCCATGCCGGTGTGGTGAATTCCTGGGTTGCCGCAACCTTCGCCGAATTCGCGGATTGGGAGAGGCCCCGGATCAACGCCTTGGGGTCGGCCCCCCAGTGGAGCTTGACTGGAAGTCCGATTCTCATTTCCAGGAAAACGCCTGTTGCCGAAGACCGCCTCAGGCTGAACGGTCGAACCGTTTCCGTGAACGCCCGGATTCCCCGCAGAAACGCGTGGCGACGTTGCGAAGCCCGAAGCGGATTCGGGACGCGATCTTCGGATCGTCGTACGTCGCGTGCCTGACGCCCCCTACGAGGTTCCGCCCGACGGCCGCTCCCTGGCACGCTGATTGAAGAGAGACCCTTCTCGCCCTTTTCACCCTGGGGGGTATGCACCATGACAGACGAGCTGACGGTCGTCTCGCTGGAGCCAGGCGACATCGCCTCGCGCTGTGCAGAGCTGCGCCGCGCGCTGGCGCAGGTTCCGGCGGGCGCGTCCCTCTACGTGATGGGACCGAGCGACCTGGCCGAGGTCCTCTCCCGCGTCGGCACGCCCGACGCCGAGCCGTGGAGGGTGCTCGCCGGCCCCGACGGGCTCGAGGCCTGGACGAGGAAGGGCGAGGGGCGATGAGCGAGGGGCGAGGGGCGAGGGGCGAGGGGCGAGGAGCGAGGGGCGAGGGGCGAGGGGCGAGGAGCGAGGGGCGAGGGGCGAGGAGCGAGGAGCGAGGGGCGAGGGGCGAGGAGCGAGGGGCGAAGGGCGAGGGGCGAAGGGCGGCTGCCCCCGCATTGGATTCGCCCCTCTCTCCTCTCCCCTCACCCTTCGCCCATCGCGGTAGAGGAGGACCCATGGGTGCGTTCGGGAACGGTGGCGAGCCGACCTTCGAGGAGATCGGCTATCAGAAGGAAGGCGGCGTCGCGACGATCACCTTCCGTCGCCCCGAGGCTCACAACGCCTACACTACGCACACGCTCGTGGATCTCGCGCGGGCGCTCCAGGACGCCTCGTTCGACGACCGCGTCGGCGTCATCGTGCTGACCGGCTCCGGGACGCGCGCCTTCTGCACGGGAGGGGACGTCCGCGAGTACCAGTCGACCTACACGAAGCGGCCGCACGACTACTGGAAGTACATGAACCTCTTCCGCGCCTACATCGAGGGGCTGATCGACTGCGGGAAGCCCACGATCGCGCGCCTGAACGGGATGGCGGTCGGCGGCGGGAACGAGTCGCACCTCGCGTGCGACCTGTCGATCGCCGCGGAGCACATCTGGGTCGGACAGGTCGGAGTCGGCGTCGGGTCCGTCGCCTGCGGCGGCGCGACCCAGTGGCTCTCGCTCTTCGTCGGGGATCGCCGCGCGCGCCAGATGCTCTTCCTGAACGAGCGCGTTCCCGCGAAGCAGGCGCTCGAGTGGGGCCTCGTGAACAAGATGGTCCCCTCGGTCCGCCACGGCGAGTCGTGGGTGGAGGGGCCGACGGCGGAGCAGGTCGACCATGCGCAGAAGGGGCACGACGGGTGGCGGATCGACCTGTCGCTCCTCGATGCCGCGGTCGCCGACATGGCCCGCTCGCTCCTCGACAAGTTCCCCGAGTGCCTGAGGTACACGAAGGAGCAGACGAACTTCTGGAAGTCGCTCTCCTGGCACCAGACGGTCGGGCACGCGCGCGAGTGGCTCGCGCTCCACTTCGCGAACGTCGAGCCGTACGAGGGGATGACGGCGTTCGCGGAGAAGCGGAGGCCGCGCGTTCGCGAGATGCGCGAGGCGGCCGCGCGGGGCGGCGCGCCCGAGTTCCTGTGGGGAGCGTACGGGAAGACCTGCGCGGGGTGCGGTGCGAAGGGGCTGCCGGAGGCCTTCACGCACTGCGGCCTCTGCGGCGCCCCGCTGGGCGGCCCGGTCGCCGGCGGAGGTGGGCAGTGAGCCGCGAGTGGGTCGGGCTCGAGGTCGCGGGAGGCATCGCGGAGGTCGTCCTCCGCCGCCCGCCGCACAACGTCCTCCACGCGGCGATGGTCGGTGAGCTGCGCGACGCGATCGCCGAGGCGCGCGCGAGGAAGGACGCGAAGGTCCTCTTCGTCCGCGGCGAGGGGAAGTCGTTCTGCGCGGGTGTCGACGTCGGCGATCACCTGCCGGGGCGGTTCGAGCAGGCGATTCCAGCGTTCGACGGCCTCGTGCGCGATATCGCAGGCACCGAGGTCCCGACGGTCGCCTTCCTCCACGGCAGCGTGTTGGGAGGGGGCCTCGAGGTCGCGATGGCGACCGACCTCGCCTACGCCGCCGCGGGGGCGCGCCTGGGGCAGCCGGAGATCAAGCTCGCGGTCTTCCCGCCGTATGCGGCCGCGGTCGCTCCCGTGCTCCTCGGCCCGCGCCGCGCGGCGGAGCTGGTCCTGACGGGGAGGAACTACACGGCCGCGGAGGGGCTCGGCCTGGGGCTCGTGAACGCGGTCTTCGAGGATGCGGAGGCGGAGGCGAAGACGCGCGAGGTCGTGCGCGGCCTGGCGGCGCTCAGCCGCTCCGCGCTTGTCCTCGCGAAGCGGGCCCTGCGGAGCCGTGCGGCCGACCCGTTCGCGGAGGCGGAGCGGATCTACGTGAAGGAGCTGATGTCGCTCGCGGACCCGGTGGAGGGGCTCACCGCATTCCTCGAGAAGCGCCCCGCCGTCTGGAGGGACTCCTAGTTCATGGTCGGGGTAGGTGCGACGGACGGGGTGCGAAGAGCGCGGAGCGAGGAGCGAGGAGCGAGGGGCGAGGGGCGAGGGGCGAAGGGCGAGGGGCGAAGGGCGAGGGGCGAGGGGCGAGGGGCGAGGAGCGAGGGGCGAGGGGCGAGGAGCGAGGGGCGAAGGGCGAGGAGCGAGGGGCGAAGGGCGAGGAGCGAGGGGCGAAGGGCGAGTCTCCCCGAGATGGAATTCGTCCCTCGCCCTTCGCTCCTCGCACCTCGCACCTCGCCTGTCGCGAGACCCTCTCGCCGGCAACCTAGCGCAAGGGAGGCACGATGAAAGCCGCTGTCTACCACGGGACGGGACACGCCCTGGTCGTCGAGGATGTCCCCACACCCGAGATCGCCGACGACGAGATTCTCGTCAAGGTCGCCGCCTGCGGCGTCTGCCACACCGACCTCCACTACCTCGACCACGGTGTGCCGCCCTTCAAGAAGCCGCCGCTCATCCTCGGGCACGAGGCCTCGGGCCTCGTCGCGCGCGCAGGGCGAAACGTCAACGACCTGCACGAAGGGGACCGCGTCCTCCTCCCCGCCGTGGTCACCTGCGGCCACTGCGCGCTCTGCCGCGAGGGGCGCGAGAACATCTGCCTCAACATGCGGATGTTCGGGAACCACATCGACGGCGCCTTCGCCGAGTACGTCGCCGCGCCGGCGAAGGACGCGATCCCGCTCCCGCTCGACCTCCCGCTCGAGGAGTCGAGCATCATCGCGGACGCCCTCTCGACGCCCTTCCACGCCGTGCGGAACCGCGGGCGGGTGCGGCCCGGCGATACCGTCGCCGTCTTCGGCTGCGGCGGCGTCGGGATCAACCTCGTGCAGATCGCCGTCGCCTGCGGCGCCAGGGCCCTCGCCGTCGACCTCTCCGCGGAGAAGCTGGAGCTCGCGGTCGCCTTCGGCGCGACCGAGGCGATCCAGCCGAAGGAGGGGGAGAACGTCGCGAAGACGATCCGCCAGAAGACCGACGGCGGCGTCGACGTCGCCTTCGAGGCGATCGGCAACCCGATCACGCTCGGCCAGGCGTTCGACTCCGTGCGGCGCGGAGGGCGCCTCTGCGTCGTCGGCTACTCCGACAAGCCGTTCACGATCGCCGCCTCGAAACTCATGTTCCACGAGATCGAGGTCGTCGGTTCGCTCGGCTGCCGGCCGTGCGACTATCCGCGCATCATCGAGCTGATCCGCGCTGGGCGCGTCCAGCTCCGCCCGCTCGTGACGGGGAGGTATCCCCTGGCCGAGGTGAACTCGGCGATCGACGCCCTGCGTTCGGGGCGTGGGTTGCGCAACATCGTCGTTCCGTGAGGTGTCGCATGTCGAATGTCCTGGACGTCCCGATTGGTGAGCTCCTGGCGATCCACCCGACCGTCCAGCGGGCGCTGGCGGGGCTCGGGTTTGCCGACCTGGCGAGCGCTCGGGGGGCGACCTCGGCGGACGCCGCCCTGCCGCTCGGGGAGGCCTGCCGCCGTCGCAACGTCGGTACCGACCGCGTCCTGCTGGCGCTCGAGCGCGCGAGGCGCGATGCCGGGCTCCTGGAGTGGCCCGCCGTGGGCGGTGCCGTCTGGCCGGCGGCCGACACACCGGTGGTCCAGGTGCTGGAGCGGCTGGAGAAGAGCCACGAGGTCTTCCACGCCTTCGGCGTCCACCCGTGCCAGTGCGTGACGATGACGGTGGCGCAGGCGGCGCAGAAGTTCGGCGCCCCCGTCGAGACGCTCCTGGCCTCCCTGCGGCAGGCATAGCACTGCGGTTTCTCCGGAAACGGGCTTCCGTCCGGGTCTGTTTCGGTGAACGACCGCCCCAGGAGTCCTCCCGCCTCGACCTCTCCCATCTCTTTGTTCCGCTTGCTGATGCTCCGTTGAGAGGACGAATCGGGTCCTGGTACCGAGACTGCTAGTACATCCGTGACAACCCCCGGCCACTGTCACTGACCACCCCAAATCGAGGGCTCCACCGTGAGACTGACGCGCGCGGGCGACTACGGACTCCAGGCCATCATCTTCCTCTCCACCAAGGCCCCCGAAGGTGAGGCGAGCGCGGACGAGATCGCCCGCGAGCTCCACCTCCCGTCCAGCTTCCTCAAGAAGATCCTCCAGCGCCTGAGCTCCACCGGGATCCTCCGCTCCACGAAGGGGTACGACGGCGGCTTCTCGCTCTCGCGTCCGCCCGAGAGGCTCTCCATGCTCGACGTGATCGAGGCGATCGACGGGCCGATCTGCCTCAATGTCTGCCTCCATGGCCCCGGGGCGTGCACGCGCATGACGGCCTGCTCGATGCACCCCGTCTGGCGCGAGGCGCAGACCGCGCTCCGCGGCGTCCTCAGCGCGTGGACGTTCGATCGCCTCGGGCAGGCGCAGCTCCAGCTCGCGGGGAACGGCGCCCCCCTCCCGATGAGCGGAGGGAAGTAGGCCATGGACGCGCCCGACCTGCGGCTCCTGTTCTGGGAGCTGACCGCGGCCTGCAACCTGGAGTGCGGCCACTGCCGGCGCCTGGACGTCAGCAAGACCCTGATGAAGGACGACCTCACGACCGACGAGGCGAAGCGGACGATCGAGGGGATCGCCCGGGCGGGGAAGCCGATCCTCGTCTTCTCGGGAGGCGAGCCGCTCATGCGGCCCGACCTCTTTGAGTTGATTGCGCACGCGCGCGCGCAAGGGCTCGCCGTCTCGCTCGCGACGAACGGGACGCTCATCGACGAGGCGCTCGCGCTGCGGATCGTGGAGTCGGGCATTCAGCGGGTCGCGATCAGCATCGACGGCGCGGACGCGACGACGCACGACGACTTCCGACGCCAGCCGGGGTCGCTCGCCGCGGCGCTCGCGGGGTTCTGCCGCCTCCGCGCGCTCGGGATGAGCATGCAGATCAACTGCACGGTGACGAAGCACAACGTGCACCAGATAGACGGCCTCTACGGCCTCGCCCTCAGCCTCGGCGCAGACGCGATGCACGTCTTCATGCTCGTCCCCGTCGGGTGCGGCGTGACGATCGCCTCCACGCACATGCTTCCCGCGGAGGAGTACGAGCGGGTGCTGCGCTGGCTCTACGCGCGGGCCCAGGAGAAGAAGATCCACTGCCGCGCGACCTGCGCGCCGCACTACTTCCGCGTGATCCGCCAGGAGGCGCGCCGCGACGGGACCCAGATGCCCCAGTACGCGCGCCAGGGGATGGCGGCGATGACGAAGGGGTGCCTGGCGGGCTCAGCGATCTGCTTCGTGAGCCACAAGGGCCAGGTCTTCCCGTGCGGCTACCTGCCGATGGAGGCGGGGAACGTGCGGAACGCGCCGTTCGACGAGATCTGGCGGGACTCGCAGCTCTTCCACCAGCTCCGCGACGACGGGCAGCTCGGCGGCAAGTGCGGCCGGTGCGAGTACAAGAAGGTCTGCATGGGGTGCCGCGCGCGGGCCTTCTACGAGACCGGCGACGTGATGGGCGAGGAGCCCTACTGCGTCTACGAGCCTCCGATGAGGGAGACCGCCCATGCTTGACGTCTCAGTCCTCTACTGCGGGGTCGAGACCGCGGCGAAGCCGCACCGCTACGGCGTCGCGCTGAAGAACCTCTCCGTCCCCGCGCACCAGGCGCACCAGGTCGCCCGCGACGCGAGCACGCGCAAGCCGATCGTCGTGTGGAACGTCACGCGGACCTGCAACCTCCGCTGCATCCACTGCTACAGCAACTCGGAGGCGAAGAAGTACTCGGGGGAGTTGACGACCGAAGAGGGGATGGCGTTCCTCGACGACCTCGCCGCGTTCGGCGTCCCCGCGGTCCTCTTCTCGGGAGGGGAGCCTCTCACGCGGCCCGACCTATTCACACTGGCCGCGCGCGCGAGAGAAAAGGGGCTGCGCGTGGTCCTCTCCACGAACGGGACGCTCATCACCGAGGAGGTGGCGAGGAAGCTGGCGGAGATGAAGTTCTCCTACGTCGGGATCAGCCTCGACGGGATGGAGGGGACGAACGACATGTTCCGCGGGGTCGAGGGGGCCTACAGTGCCGCGTTGCGCGGCTTCCGCGCCTGCACGGCGGCGGGGCAGAAGGTGGGGCTGCGGCTGACGCTGTCGCGGCAGAACGCGCAGGACCTGCCGCGGATCTTCGACTTCATCGAGGAGCAGGGGATCCAGCGGGCCTGCTTCTACCACCTGGTGCCGAGCGGGCGGGGCGGGTCGATGGTCGACCTCGCGCCGGCGGACAGCCGTCGGGCGATGGAGACGATCCTCGACCGCACGCGGGACTTCGCGCAGCGCGGGAAGAACGTCGAGGTCCTCACGGTCGACAACCACTGCGACGGTCCGTTCATGTACCTGCGGATGCTGCAGGAGAGGGACCCTCGCGCGAAGGAGGTCTACGAACTGCTGCGGTGGAACGGCGGCGGGTCGAACAGCTCGGGCGTCGGGATCGCCTGCGTCGACTTCCTCGGAAATGTCCACCCCGACCAGTTCTGGATGCACTACACGATCGGGAACGTGCGGCACCAGAAGTTCAGCGAGCTCTGGACGGACGGCAAGGACCCGCTCCTCGCGGGGCTCCGCAACCGCAAGGAGCTGCTGAAGGGGCGCTGCGCGGGGTGCCGATTCCTCGAGCTCTGCGGTGGCGCGATGCGCGTTCGCGCGGAGCTTGTGACGGGCGACACCTGGGCGTCGGACCCGGCCTGCTACCTCACCGACGAGGAGATCGGCCAGGCGCGGAGCTTTGCGGCGGCGACGTAGTCACACCGCGGGTCCGAACAGCCGCCAGAACGGGATCGCCCAGACTCCGGGGCCAAGCGCCTCGATCTCGCGGCCCTGCGTGACCACGACTCCCACCCGCTTGGCCTTCGCGCCGACGCCGGGGATCCCGCCGAGCTGGAGGAGCTCCACGAGGGGACGTGCATCCTGCCGCGCCGCCCGACGGCCGGCCTTGGCCTCGATGGCCAGAACGCGATTCCTCGAGGTGAGGACGAAGTCTACTTCGAGTCCGCCATGGGTCCGGTAGAAGTGGAGCTCGGGGGGATCGACCTGCCACGAGGACCAGCGCAGGAGCTCGTCCAGGACCGCCGTCTCAAAGATGGCTCCGTCGCCGGGGTCGGTCCGTCCGCACAGGAGCCGGGCCAGCCCCGGGTCGCTCCCAAAGAGCTTCGGGCTCTTGACGAGTCGGCTGGTCACGGTTGGCGCGAGGGGGCGCAGGAGATGGACCTGATAGGAGACCTCAAGGAAGCGGACGTACCGCTTCACCGTGTTGACGGCGACGCCGAGGTCACGCGAGACCTCGCTGTACGAGAGGAGCTGGGCCGTGCGCGCGGCGAGGAGGTTCTGCGCCATCGCGAATTGGTCCAGGTCGGCGACCCGACCGAGGTCGGCCAGGTCGCGTTCCAGGTACGTCCTGCGGAAGTCGCGCAGCCAGATGCGCCGGTCCTCGTCGGCCAGCGGCTCCAGGCTGGGATGGCCGCCCCAGAGGACGTGATCCTCCGCGAGGGCGCTCCAGCGTCGCTGGTGGTCCACCGAGGGGGAGCTCGCGGCCAGGGCCTCTGCGGCGGCAGCGCCTTTCGCCCAGAGGCGATCCAGCCCCGATGCGGGGACGACGTCGCCTTCGACCCGCTCCACGAGGGCCAGGGGCCACAGGTCGAGAAGCGTCGCACGGCCGGCGAGGGTCTCTCGGACCCCCCGCATCAGGAGGACCTGGGATGAGCCGAGAAGGAGGAATCGCCGCGAGGGATCACGGTCCGCGATCACCTTGACCGCGTCGAGGAGCGAGGGCAGCTTCTGGACCTCATCCAGGATGACGAGCTTCCCTGGGTGGTCCAGCCTGCGGACGGGGTCCGCAGAGAGTCGAATCCTCTCGTCGGGGTCGTCGAGGGAGAAGTACAGGGCCTCGGGTTCGCCCTCCCGGGGCAGGAGGTCTCGAACGCAGGTCGTTTTCCCCGTCTGACGCGCGCCCGTGAGGACGACCACGGACCTCTTGGCGAGCCGTGACCTGAGCATCGGGAGCAGCGCGCGGGGATGGAGGGACATACGCCCATCCTGTCAGCGTCTCTGCAAGATTTCAAGGATATCTTGCAGCGGCGTTGACATAGCGCCCAGGACGACGTGCCGCAGCGGGACGGCGGCGCCAGGAGTGGGGCGGTGGGGGGGAAACGACGATCTGCGCGAGTCCAACCCTATTGCCCAGTCGCTTCGTCTCGCCCTGCTTGTCCGAGACCCCCGAAGCCCTCGAAGAACCCTTCCTTGATGTCGTACGCCGCCCTCTTAGTGAGCCCGAACTCGAACGTCTCGAACATCTCAAGCAACTTCTCGCCGTCGACCAGTTCGATCGGCGGCACGCCGTCGCGAACCGCCTCCTGCCGAGCATTGCTCGTGAATGTGCTTGTCGTGAGGATGATGCCCTTTTCGGCGCGTCCCTGCATGGCCCCGCGGAAATTGCGAACATGCTCCGCCTGGACTGGCTTTCCATATCTCTTGCACTGGAAGAGGACACGGAAACTCACGAGAGGATTGACCTGGAGCAGCCCGTGTCCATCGATTCCCCCGTCTCCGGATCGCCCGGTGACAACAACCTGTTCAAAGCCAGCTTCGCGGAGGAGCTGCTGGCACAGGTTCTCGAATCCTGCCGCGGGCAGCTTCATCAGAATGCCAAGGACGCGGGCACGATGATCGGTGCCGGCCGCCAACGAGTCCACTTCCTCCGGCTCCGTTTCGGGTTCGGTGTCCCGCTGTTTTCGCGTCCCACCGAATCGCTGATGAACCTGTTTGAAGATGCGGATGGCGTCTGACGGGGAGACCTTGATCTTCCCTCCCTCTTCGGCGAGGGTCCACACGCCTCGGCGCGAAGCGCCGATCAGACCCGCCTTGGAGAGGATGAAGCGGGCCCAGTGCACATTCCTGGTGAACCTGGACAATCCGCTGCTGGTCTGCTCGGTGAGTTGATTCTCGGTGAGGGCGAGCTGCGCGGCGACGTGCGCCACCACCTCTTCGGGTCGTCCTGAGCGGGATCGCCCGAATCGAGAGCATGCCGAGCGACAGAACCTCCGAGCGGTCTGCGGGTAGCTGGAGTTTCCCCCTGGACGTCGTAGCCTGGATCCGCGACTACTCCGTCGTCAGCACGCAGTCGATCCAGGACTCCGACGG